>Ga0272448_1002439_pt1 | contig 23252 bp, 24 predicted proteins | sample YNPCB0191_FD_202220 | JGI IMG/M metagenome (GOLD analysis project Ga0272448, IMG submission 202220) | Hot spring sediment microbial communities from Yellowstone National Park, WY, United States - YNP-CB-019-1 | ecosystem: Environmental > Aquatic > Thermal springs > Hot (42-90C) > Sediment... | reverse complement strand
TGCCTCATCGTCTATCCTCTCTACTCTATAATCTCAGTCACCACCCCTGCACCCACGGTCTTGCCTCCTTCACGGATGGCAAAGCGGAGTTCCTTCTCAAGGGCAATGGGTGCCACGAGTTCAATGGTAAGGGTCACGTTGTCCCCGGGCATGACCATCTCCACCCCTTCGGGGAGGCGGGCAACACCGGTCACATCCGTGGTTCTGATATAGAACTGGGGACGGTAGCCTGAGAAGAAGGGGGTATGACGGCCACCCTCTTCCTTGGTGAGCACGTAGACTTCTCCCTTGAACTTGGTATGGGGGGTAATGGAGCCGGGTTTGGCCACCACCTGGCCTCTCTCCACCTCATCCTTCTTGATACCCCTGAGGAGGATACCGATGTTATCTCCTGCCTGACCCTGGTCTAAGACCTTGCGGAACATCTCAACGGAAGTGGCAACCGTCTTCTGGGTGGCACGGAAGCCAATAATCTCCACCTCTTCACCGGGTTTAATGACACCCCGTTCCACCCTGCCGGTCACAACCGTACCACGGCCGGAGATACTGAAGACATCCTCGATGGGCATGAGGAAGGGTTTGTCGATGTCACGGGTGGGTTCCGGGATATAGGAGTCCACTGCATCCATGAGTTCGAAGATGCTCTTGCAGGAGGGGCAGTTCGGATCACCACAGCCGTGCTCTAAGGCCTTGAGGGCACTGCCCCGGATGATGGGGATCTTGTCACCGGGGAACTCATAGGAGGTGAGGAGTTCACGGAGTTCCAGTTCCACGAGTTCAATGAGTTCCGGGTCATCCACCATGTCCACCTTGTTGAGGTAGACCACGATGTAGGGCACGCCCACCTGACGGGCAAGGAGGATGTGCTCCCGTGTCTGGGGCATGGGACCATCATTGGCACCCACCACCAGGATGGCGCCATCCATCTGGGCAGCACCGGTGATCATATTCTTGATGTAGTCTGCGTGGCCCGGGCAGTCCACGTGGGCATAGTGGCGCTTGGCGGTTTCGTATTCCACGTGGGCAGTGGCAATGGTGATGCCCCGCTCCTTCTCCTCCGGTGCCTTGTCTATCTGGTCGAAGGGGATCCATTCTGCCAGTCCCTTGTTGGCGAGGCACTTGGTAATCGCAGAGGTGAGGGTCGTCTTCCCGTGATCTATGTGTCCTATGGTTCCGATATTCACGTGGGGTTTGGTACGCTCAAACTTTTTCTTAGCCATAGAGGACCTCCGTTATGTATTTATGGAGCCCACGACCGGAATTGAACCGGTGACCACTTCCTTACCAAGGAAGTGCTCTGCCGACTGAGCTACGCGGGCATCGAGTATGGGCACCGCTTTAATTCAATTTTTTTGGAGCGGGTAATGCTTCAACCCGATCCGTTTTTTGGAGCGGGGAACGTTTCAACCCGCTACGCTTTTTGGAGCGGGAAACGGGACTCGAACCCGCGACCCTCAGCTTGGAAGGCTGATGCTCTAACCAACTGAGCTACTCCCGCCTTCTTAATCCATTTATTAACAGCTATCGCATATTAGCTGTTTGAAAAATCTCGTGGTGGAGAGGGGAGGAATCGAACCTCCGAAGGACTGCGCCAACAGATTTACAGTCTGCCCCCTTTGGCCGCTCGGGAACCTCTCCATGAGCTGGTGATGGGACTCGAACCCGCAACCTGCTGATTACAAATCAGCTGCTCTGCCGATTGAGCTACACCAGCTTAAACCCCATATTATACTACAAGAAAGTTACATAAAGCAATAATGTTTAAAACATTTTTATCATAAATGTCAATATAATAATGTAACCTATGTTCTTTCAAAAAGCTTGATACTTTGTGAAAAATTTAATTTAACTATTGACATAAAATTAAAGATATAGTAATTTATGCAACTTTTTTATTTTTTAGGAGGTGGTGCCGTTATGGTATGTGAAACTTTGAAGCCAGGTATGGAGTGTATTTTTATGAAAAAGACCGGATGCTCCTATAATGGCGGGCAATGTTATCCCATTGTTGATAACTGCCAGGGATGCTCTAAAGTGATTGAATTTCAAACCGGTCTGTTTTGTTCAAGTTTTCCTTTCCCAGCACAAAAATGGCAAAAGGGTGTATGTCCCATTGCCACACATGTTAAAAAAGCAGTGCAAGTGGAAGTCCAAAATATAAATCCACTCAAGGCTTCCAAAAGAAGTGCGGGAAAGAAATAAACGGTTTTTTTCGTAGGCTAAGGTAAAGGACAAACAAAAGGCGTTAGTAACCATAAGGCGATGCAATAATCGCATTCGCCTTCGTTTGCCCTCTATTAGGATGAAAGGGTTGACTTTTCTAAGGAATACATGATACAAAGAGACAAAATTTTCTGGAGGTATCGGTGCCAAAAAAGAATAGATCGGCTATAAAAAGAGCCAGGCAGTCTGAAATAAAACGTGTAAGGAATGCTCACATAAAATCTACAATGAAAACCCACATTAAAAAGGCTATCACAGAAATGGAGAAGAAAAACAAAGAAGAACTCGACGTAGCCTTTACAAAAGCCATATCCTATATTAGTAAGGCTTCATCGAAGGGTGTCATTCATAAAAACAACGCTTCACGGAAGATATCAAGACTTTCCAAAAAGGTGAAGAGCCTTTCTCATACCTGATAATTATCAGTAATCGACAAGGAGAACGGAACAGAACCGGCGTGCCATACGTGCAGAAATACGTCGTAATGCTTCTTTTTTATTATAATCTTCATACCCTATAGTATCAACCCTGTATGTATCTACATCAGAGAATGCCCACCTCTTAATCAATCGCCCATCCTTTCGTGTCAACACTAAATCAATATCAACAGTGATGCTCTTTTCTACAACAACTCCGTCTTTATTGAGTGACGAGGGAACTATCCTAATGCTTTTAATACTGCCGTCAACAGTTCCATCGTAATTGTCTTTATTAATACTAAATAATCCTGTGGATATAAGCTCTCGAGTAAAGCCATCAGTAAGATAGACTGATGCATGGGGTTCATAGGTCTTGTTTTTGAATATTGGCACATAGAGAGACGTAATATCGCCACCAAAGATTCCCTTTTCATGAACCAACTGGTATCCACATGAACAACACATCATAGTAACAATACATACCGAAAGGGCGCGTACAAATAGTGTTCTCTTCATTGTGATCATGGTATCAACATACTATATTTACAAGTTTGTTTGGAATAATAATTATTTTTTTAATCCCCCTATTCTCAACGTACCGCTTCACTTTTTCACGAGACAAGATAATCTCTTTCAGTGCGCTCTCATCACTATCTCGGACTGCTTCACAGGTATCTCGAAGTTTTCCATTAATTTGTATTGCAATGGTCACTTTCTCTTCTTTAACGTACATCTCCTTGTATTCCGGCCATGTTATACCTATATCGTTGCTATCCTTTCCAAGCCTTTCCCACAATTCTGTCGTTATATGTGGCACAAAAGGAAAAAGTAAGCGCAGGGCAGTCTCTATGCTCCCTTTCAATAATGCCTTTTCCCCCTGACTGTGGTTTTCGTTCTCCATATACCGGTATATACCATTCACCAGTTCCATTATACGTGCAATAGCAGTATTTAAATGAAACCGCTCTATATCGTCTGTAACCTTCTTGATGGTTTTATGAATAATATGGATCAGTGATTTTGTATCATCATCTATTGCATGTGTATCAATACTGCTACCAATATTTTGTAAGGATTCAGCGTTTTCGTTTACAAGACGCCATACCCTCTGAAGGAACCTATAACTTCCCTCCACACCTTTATCACTCCAATCAAGATCTTTTTCCGGCGGAGAAGCAAAGAGACAAAACAGGCGTGCTGTATCTGCACCATACTGTTCAATAAGATAGTCTGGATCCACAACATTTCCTTTTGATTTACTCATCTTGGCTCCATCCTTAATAACCATGCCTTGAGTCAAAAGATTCTGGAACGGTTCACGTGCATCCACAAGTCCTAAATCGTTAAGAACCCTGTTAAAAAAACGTGCATACAGGAGATGGAGCACCGCATGTTCAATACCACCAATATACTGATCCACAGGCATCCAGTAATCGACGCGTTTTTTATCAAGAGGGCCTTCGTCGTAATCAGCACAGGCGTATTTAAGAAAATACCACGATGATTCAACAAAGGTATCCATTGTATCAGTCTCACGCCTTGCTGGTTGTTTACATGTCGGACAGGGAACATTGACAAACTCTTTACACTCAGGTAACGGTGATTTCCCAACTATTGTTACATCCAGGTCTAACGGAAGGACAACAGGTAAATCCTCATAAGGAACAGGCACCACACCGCACCTATCACAATAAATTATCGGAATCGGTGCACCCCAGTATCGTTGCCGTGAAATACCCCAGTCTTTGAGTCTGTAATTTACTGCACCCCTACCGAGTTTCTTCTCCTCAAGGTATTTGATAATCAACGGTATGGCTTCTCTATTATGCATGCCGTTAAACTGTTGCGAATTCACAAGAATTCCATCTCCTTCATACGCTTCTTCCATGCGCTGAGGATTGAGTGTGCGATTTTGAGGAGCAATGGTAATGATAATGGGCAGGCCATATTCTTTTGCAAACTCAAAATCTCTCTGGTCATGGGCTGGAACAGACATAATGGCGCCGGTACCATATTCCATAAGAACGAAGTTACCAATGAATATGGGGATCTTCATCCCATTCATAGGATTGATTGCGTATCTTCCTGTAAAGACACCTTCCTTCCTGGTACTCAATTCAGCCCTAAAACTCCTGTCCTGTCGTTTTACTTTTTCAATAAAAGACCGGACATCATTTTCATACTGTGTTCCCTGTGAGAGGGTATAGGCAAGGGGGTGTTCTGGAGCAAGTGCCATAAAGGTAACGCCGTACAGTGTATCGGGCCGCGTTGTAAATATGGTCAGTGGTGTTCCATCTTCTACAATAAAGTCTACTTCAACACCATAGCTTTTACCAATCCAGTTTTTTTGCATAGTGAGAACATTGTCTGGCCATCCGGGCAATCTATCGCAAAAATCGTAGAGTTCCTCTGCATATTTTGTGATGGCAAAAAACCACTGTGTCAATTCCTTCTGTATTACCTCTTCGCCGCACCTCCAACATGCACCCTTTTCAACCTGTTCGTTGGCAAGCACTGTCTGGCACTTCACGCAATAATTCACCGGTGCATTCTTCCGATATACAAGTCCCCTTTCGTACATTTTGAGAAACATCCACTGTTCCCATCTGTAATACCGGACGTCACAGGTGGCAATCTCCCTGTTCCAGTCATAACTAAACCCCATTCGTTTCAACTGTTTTTTCATATAGGCAATATTATCGTAGGTCCATTGCGCTGGTTGCACACCATGTTCAATGGCGGCATTTTCAGCGGGCATACCAAAGGCATCCCATCCCATAGGATGGAGTACATTAAACCCCCTCATTCGTTTATAGCGTGCTATAACATCGCCTATTGAATAATTTCTCACATGACCCATGTGAATTTTACCTGATGGGTACGGGAACATTTCGAGAAGGTAATACTTTTGTTTTCTTGGATCTTCTCCAACTGTAAACAACCCGTTCTCTTCCCATATCTTCTGCCATTTTTCTTCAATCATATGCGGGTTATAGGCACTACTCATGGCAACATCCTTCCTCGCAGTGTTTTATTTTTCAACATTGACCTGATTCTGAGTCGTAATGCATTGAGTCGTATAAAACCTGACGCATCCTTCTGGTCATAGACAGCATCTTTACCAAATGTGGCAAAGTCTTCTCTGTAATAGGACCTCTCAGATTTTCTCCCCACAACAGTACAGTTCCCTTTGTACAGTTTTAATCGTACGGTACCGGTTACACCCTTCTGAGATTCTTCAACAAAACTTTTCATAACCATCATCTCGGGAGCATACCAAAATCCATAATAGATAAGTTCAGAAATTTTTGGGATAAGGCTATCCCTGAGGTGCATCACTTCTCTATCCATGGTGAGTGATTCTACGGCTCTGTGTGCCACATGGAGAATCGTACAGCCCGGTGTTTCATAGACACCCCTCGACTTCATACCTACAAAACGATTCTCAACAATATCAACCCTCCCAATACCATGGATACCTCCAATCCTGTTGAGATAGGCAACAATCGCTGCTGGCGTATAGTGTTTCCCGTTTATTGTTTTCGCCATACCGTCTTCAAAAAAGATCTCTAAATAGTGCGGCTTATCCGGTGCTCTTTCAGGAGACACTGTCAGAACAAACATGTTCTCATCAGGTTCTTTCCAAGGATCTTCAAGGATGCCCCCTTCATAACTAATGTGCATGAGATTTCTATCCATGCTGTATGGTTTCTTTTTTGTTACCGGTACACTGATGCCGTACTGTTTAGCATACTCTATGAGATCTTCTCTGGATGAGAACTTCCATTCCCTCCATGGCGCAATAACCCGTATATTAGGCTCAAAGGCATAGTAGGTGAGTTCAAAGCGTACCTGGTCATTTCCCTTGCCGGTAGCTCCATGGGCAACAGCATCTGCCCTTTCTTTTCTGGCAATCTCAATCTGCCGCTTCGCAATCAATGGTCGGGCTATGGATGTTCCCATTAAATAACTGCCTTCATAGACAGCGTTTGCCTTTATTGCAAAAAAGATAAAATCTTTTGCAAAGGTTTCTTTGACATCTTCAATGTATACTTTCGATGCTCCTGTCTTGAGTGCTTTTTCTCTCAGGCCCTTCAGTTCGTCACCCTGACCAATATCTGCAGCGTATGCAATCACTTCACACCCATATTCTTCGATAAGCCATCTGAGGATAACTGACGTATCAAGTCCGCCAGAATATGCAAGGACAACCTTTTTTATTCTATCCATTTCAACGCCTCCATAGTTATGACATCAGGAGCCCATAACCCTTACCGCGGATACCAGCGATAGGCTATGAAAAGAGAGCTATGAGCTCTGTGTTATTATCCATTCCAAAAGGGCTTTTTGTGCATGAAGTCTGTTTTCTGCCTGTGAGAAGATCACATGCTCAAAGCGCTCAAAGACCTCTTCAGTAATCTCCTCGCCTCGATGGGCAGGTAAACAGTGCATCACCACAACATCCTGTTTTGCCCTGCCTAAGAGTTTTTCATTAATGGTGTATGATACAAAGGCTCTTTTTCTTTTTCTGCTTTCCTTCTCCTGTCCCATACTTACCCATACATCAGTATTGACTACATCGGCACCTTCGACTGCATTGCGTGGGTCATGTGTAAACACAAAATTTTTATTTCGTTGCGCCTTCTCAATGAGGGACCGTTCTGGTTCATAACCTGACGGAGATGCGACCGTAAGGTTGAGCTTGAATAGTATCGCTGCTTCGATCCATGAGTTTGCCACATTATTACCATCACCAATATAGGCAATTTTAATATCCTTCAGATTCCCCTTACATTCTTGTATGGTAAACAGGTCTGACAGTATCTGACAGGGATGGTACAGGTCAGAGAGTCCGTTAATAACGGGAACTGTTGACCATCGGGCAAATTCTTCTATTGTCCTCTGGGAATATGTTCTCAGCACGATGGCATTCGTGTACCTGCTCAAAACCCGTGCTGTATCGCGAATGGGTTCTCCGCGTCCTATCTGCGTCTCGTGGGTGGTAAGAAAAATACTATTGCCACCCAATTCTTTCATACCTACTTCAAAGGATACCCTGGTCCGTGTAGATGCTTTCTCAAAAATCATTGCAAGGGTTCTATCATATAACGGTTTATACTTCCGAGATGTTGTCCGTATCTTCTTTAAAAACGCTGTTCGTTTCAAAAGATAGCGGGCTTCTTTCTCGGTTATATCAAGGAATTTGGTAAAATCACGTTTAACGTTTCTTTCAATCATCAGCTTCCTTCCATCTGTGATTTCTCATATTTCTCAAAGATACGGCTTGCAACATCAAGAAACAGGTCAATCTCCTCGCGCTTTATAATCAACGGGGGGAGTAATCTCAGTATAGTACCTTTTGTACAATTGATGATGATTCCCTCGTTCAGGAAATCCTTGAGTATCGGGTCTCCATTTATCGTAAGTTCAATACCGACCATGAGTCCCATGCCCCGTATCTCTTTTATGAAAGAAAACTTTTTCTTCAGCGAGAGAAGTCCCTTTCGCAAGTATCGTCCCATCTCGTCACAGTGGTGTGCCACCCCTTCGTCAATCATTGTATTGAGTGTCGTAACCACTGCAGATGCTGCAAGTGGATTACCTCCAAAAGTAGACGCATGGGTTCCCGGTTCAAATGCGTCCATCACCCTTTCTGTGGCTACAACAGCTCCTACAGGAAACCCATTACCCAGTGCCTTTGCAAGTGTCATGATATCTGGTTCTATACCAAAGTGTTCATAGGCAAAAAGTTTTCCTGTTCTCCCCATACCTGTCTGTATTTCATCAACAATCAGAAGTATATCCCGATTGAGGGTTATGTCTCTGAGTGCCTTTATGTATTCCTTCTTTGCCACATACACACCGCCTTCACCCTGGATAGGCTCGAGCATAACCGCACATACTGTTTCATTCATATTTTTTTCTGCTGCACTGATATTGTTAAATGGTACATGGATAAACCCTTCAACAAGTGGTGCAAAACCTTCTTGGAATTTCCTTTGTCCTGTTGCAGAAAGTGTTGCGATAGTTCTTCCATGGAAAGAATTATCCATCACCATAATTGTATGTCTGCCTTCACCATATCGTTTCCATGAATACCTTCTCGCAAGCTTTATGGCACCCTCATTTGCCTCTGCTCCGCTATTGCAGAAAAATACTTTGTCACCGAACGTATGGGTGATAAGGAGTTCAGCTGCCTTTATCTGTTGCTCTGTATAAAAGAGATTAGAAATATGAAAGATTTTCCCTGCCTGTGTGAGCAATCCATCCACAACATTCTTATGCGTATGCCCGAGATTGCACACAGCTATACCAGACAGGAAATCAAGATACCGTCTGCCATGTAAATCCCATATCCAGCATCCTTCGCCTTTTGTTATAATAATCGGGAATCGATTATAGGTGTTTGCAATATAGTCACCGGCTTTTTTTATCAATTCATCCTGCATACTTACAAACCTCCAATAATCTGCGTGCCAATACCAGAATCAGTAAAGATTTCAAGAAGAATTGCGTGGGGAATTCTTCCATCAATAATATGGGTCTCCTTGACCCCTCCCTGAAGGGCATCCAGACAGCATTCTACCTTTGGTATCATACCGCCTGAGATTGTCTTTTCCTGTATAAGGGATTTGATATCTTTTCTCTTCAGCGAAGATAAGAGTTTGCCATCTGCATCCAGTACGCCGGTAACATCGGTAAGGAGAATAAGTTTATCCGCTCCAAGCGCCTTGGCAATACTACCTGCAGCAGTGTCCGCATTAATATTGTATGATTTACCATCAATACCATCGGCGAGAGGCGCGATGACCGGTATGTATCCATGCTTATTGATATCTTTAATAATAGCCACGTCAACATCAAGGATCTCTCCCACGAGACCGAGATCCTTCCCTTCCACTTTTTGTGCCACAAGCAGCCTTCCGTCCTTTCCAGAAAGACCGATGGCTTTCCCGCCCATGTCATTTATATTTTTAACAATCTCTTTATTAATGTGGCCAGAAAGTACCATCTCCACCACTTCAAGAGTCTTTTCGTCTGTGACGCGGAGTCCATCAACAAAGGTGGTGGGTATCTTGAGGTCACGGAGGGTTTTGCCTATTTTTGGGCCTCCACCGTGGACAATCACAGGGTGTATACCAACATACTTCAACAGTACCACGTCCTTTGCAAATTCCTTTTTTAATTCCTCCTCCTCCATGGCCGCGCCACCATACTTAATTACAAATGTGGAGCCTGAAAAGGATTTAATATACGGAAGCGCCTCAAGCAATGTCTGTATCTTTTCACTCATAGGAGCACCCTCTCAGATTTGTTTTTATCCATCGTTACTACTACAATCATACAACCTTCGTACAGGATTACAGGATATATCGACTCAAATCCTCTCGTTCTAAAAATTCACCCAATTTTTCCCTCACGTAGTCTCGTGTAATCTCAATTTTTCTCCCCTTCAGGTCAGGAGCAGAAAATGACACATCGTCAAGTAATTTTTCCATTACAGTATAGAGTCTTCTGGCTCCTATATTCTCTGTCATCTCATTGATTTTTTGCGCTATCTCAGTAATCTCCTCAATGGCTTCGCGATGGAATTCAAGTTCAACACCCTCTGTTTGGAGAAGTGCCTTGTACTGTTTTATAAGAGCATTCTCTGGCTCAGTAATAATTCTGTAAAAATCATCTTTGGTCAAAGAATCAAGTTCAACCCTTATTGGGAAGCGTCCCTGTAGTTCCGGTATAAGATCAGACGGTTTTGACATATGGAATGCTCCTGCAGCAATAAAAAGAATATGGTCTGTTTTTACCATGCCGTATTTCGTCGTTACTGTTGTGCCTTCCACAATGGGCAGGATATCTCTCTGTACCCCCTCACGGGACACGTCAGGACCGTGCGTTCTGTCACGGCTTGCAATCTTATCAATCTCGTCAAGGAAAATAATTCCTGACTGCTCCACTCGCTCAATAGCATCCTTAACCACCTTATCCATGTCAATGAGTTTCTTGGACTCCTCCTGAACAAGGTATGTGTATGCTTCTTGTACCTGCATCTTTCTCTTCTTTGTCTTTTTTGGCAGAAGGTTACCAAACATATCCCGTATCTGCATATCCATCTCTTCAAGTCCCGATGCTGAAAATATTTCTATGACAGGCAGTGCCCTGTCAGACACTTCTATTTCAACAACACGGTCATTCAATTTCCCTGCCTTGAACTGGGCACGTAGCTTCTCCCGTGAACCATCCGTTACCTCTTCTGATTCCTGTGTGCGGGGTGTTTTTCTTTGAGGTAAGAGAATGTCAAGCAAGCGTTCCTCTGCCATCAGCCGTGCCTTCTCTATAACCTCTTCGCTCTGTTCTTTTTTAACCATGTTCACTGCAAGCTCAGTAAGATCACGAATCATCGATTCAACATCTCTCCCCACATACCCAACTTCAGTGAATTTTGTAGCCTCTATCTTCAAAAACGGTGCATTGGCAAGTTTTGCAAGACGCCGTGCTATTTCAGTCTTTCCCACCCCTGTTGGACCTATCATGATGATATTTTTAGGCGCTATCTCATCTCTCAGTTCCTTTGGTATCATCTGCCTCCGCCATCTGTTTCGTAATGCAATGGATACTGCTTTTTTTGCTTTTTTCTGCCCTATAATGTAACGGTCTAACTCTTCCATTATCTGTTTTGGGGTTAGTGTTTTCACAGCCTATAATTCCTCTATGGTTAACGTATCATTTGTGTAAATACAAATCTGGGAAGCAATAATCATGGACTCCTTTACTATGTCTCGTGCAGAAAGGTCTGTATATTTAATGAGTGCTTTTGCAGCAGCTTGGGCGTAGGGTCCTCCTGAACCGATTGCAGCTATACCATCATCCGGCTCTATAACATCCCCTGTTCCAGAGAGAATGAGGGTATGGTCCTGGTCTGCCACAATCAAAAGCGCCTCAAGGCGACGGAGCATTCTATCCGTGCGCCAGTCCTTGGCAAGTTCTACAGAAGCCCTCATAATATTCCCGCTATATTGCTCTAACTTTTTCTCAAATCGCTCAAAAAGCGTAAAGGCATCAGCTGTGGCGCCAGCAAATCCTGCAAGACATCTATCCTGAAAAAGCTTGCGTATCTTTTTTGCTGTATGTTTCATAACAGTTGTATTTAATGTTACCTGTCCATCTCCACCGATAGCAACCTTTCCTTTATTTCTCACACACAGTATTGTTGTCCCATGCATATATCGTTACCTTCTCGGATGAGATTTATCATATATTTCCATCAATTTATCCATGGAAATATGGGTGTACTTCTGGGTTGTCGAGAGCTTTGTATGACCAAGGAGCTCCTGAATGCTCCTTAGATCAGCACCGCTGTCAAGCAGATGGGTTGCAAAGGAATGGCGGATTCCGTGAAGAGACAGGTTCTTAAAGAGTTGTGCCCTTATCTGGTGTTTTTTCATGATTTTCAGTAAACCCCTGTACGAGAGACGGTTTCCCCATCTGTTTATAAAAAGGGGTTTGTGTGCTGAATATCCACCCTTTTCCTTGAGAATTTTAATGTATTCCTCAAGGGCATCCTTTGCCTTTTCACCAAAAGGAATGATTCTCTCCTTACCTCCCTTCCCCCTCACCTTGACCCACCTCTCTTCAAGCTGAAGATTACCAACATTGAGGTTGAGTACCTCTTGCGCCCTCATACCTGTTGAATACATAAGTTCAAATATGGCCCTGTTCCGTATATGTAATCTACCCTCCCTGGGTAAAAAATCGAGAAAATGAAACATTTCATCTATAGTATAGAACTTCGGAAGATGCTTCTCCACCCTTGGATTCTTAATGACAAGGGCTGTATTTTCATTGGTATACCCTTTCCGTTTCAGAAATTTAAAAAAAACCTTAATGGATGATATCTTTCTCGAGAGCGAAGATTTTTTCAAATTTTTATAAATAGTTACAATATACGCTCTGATTGTCTGGTGATCCACATTTTCATCTGGATAGTTATCCACGAATTTTAAAAACTCCTCTATATCACCTTTATATGCCCGCCTTGTATTAAAAGCAGCGTTCTTTTCTACTTCCAAGTATTTATAAAATTCTTTTGAGAGAGCCCTTAAGGCATGCTTATCCATAGAATAATTATTGTATTCTTTTCTACTAAATAATCAAGAAAATTCCCTTCTTTCTTCCTCTGCCGTTATATTTATTTTCTCTACTTGACAAAGAACCCCCTGGCTTTTATAATATGTGAAATTTTTCATAATTTATCTTGGAGGATTTATGTGGGACAATTTAAATCTAAAGCAGGTGGTTAAATATGCACATGATCCATACCCCACCATACGAAAATGGGTCAAAGAAACAGGGAAAAAAGTGGTTGGAAGTACTATTGCTGATGTGCCGGAGGAGGTTATTTATGCCTTTGGCATGTTACCGGTTACTATACTTGGTACCAATAAACCTTTGAAAAAAGCCCCAAGTCGTCTTCCGGATAATGCCTGTTCTTTAGCACGGAGCAACCTTGAATTGGTGATGAGTTATGAAGGGGATCTCTTTGATGGGTTTGTCCTTCCCCAGGTTTGCGATACCACACAACACCTCTCCGATATATGGAGAATCGTATTCCCGAATAAATATGTGGAAAGCTACCTTGCTCCACGACAGGCTGATAGACCAAGTGCACGGTACTGGGTAAAGGAGGAGATTGAACGTCTTATTGCATCCCTTACCCAATGGTCAGGCAAATCAATTACTGATGACGATTTACGAAGATCCATACGGCTTCATAATGAAAATAAGGCCCTTCTGAATGAGATATACGATATCAAACGTAACACACCTTCAGCCATTACCAATAAGGAACTCTTTTCGCTCTTCAAACTTTCCATGCAGTTGGACAAGGTTGAATTCAATAAAAGCCTCGAGAAAATAAAAAATGGATTAAAACCCAAAAAGAAGGATGGTTATACAGACGTAATTCTTGTGGGCATTACATGCGACCCTCCAGAGGTCTATGACCTCTTTGATGAGATAAAGCTCAATATTGTTGGAGACACTCTCGTAACAGGCACCCGCTATCTTCAGGGGGTGGTTACTGAAAATGGCAACCCCGTAGAAGCGCTCACAGAACGCCATTTTAAGAGGGGTTTCTTTTCACCCATACACGACGATGTATACAGAAATTTCGAAGAAGTCAAGGCGCTATACCATAAGACACAGGCAAAGGCGATTATCTATGTCCACATTGAATTCTGCGAATCCCAGGAATATGATCTGCCTGATCTTAAAAAGATGATCAAAAAAGAAGGAATGCCCATTCACGTCATGGACACAGAATACCAGACCACATCTCTTTCCCATTTACGAACGAGATTGCAGGCATTCTTCGAATCCTTGAAAGGGGGCTCCCTATGAGCGAGAAACTTAATTCAAAAGAACTTTCAAAAAAGATAACAAACGATTATCTGGAAGAAGCATTCCATGCCCACGAAAAGGGAAAGCTGATCGGGTATACAACCGCTATCTCACCCGTTGAGCTGTTTGTAGCCCATGATGTTATCCCCATATATCCTGAAAACCACGCTGTTGCCAATCTCACTGCAAAAAAGGGTGTTGAATTATGCTCGGTTACCGAAAGCTTGGGATATACAAGTCATCTCTGCGCCTATGCACGGAGTGACCTCGGATATAGAGAAACAGGTATGACTGTTACAAGGGGTATCCCGAAGCCTGATATTTTTATGGCATGCAATGCCCAGTGTTTTACACTCACAAAATGGTTTCAGGTGCTCGCCCGCAGGGGGAACCTCCCGATTTTTGTCTTTGATACGCCTGAATTTGTGTTAGACAAAAAGGCACGGGAAGAGATTATTAAATACTGTGTTGTTCAGCTTAAAGAGTTGATCGGATGGCTTGAAAGCATTACGAAAAAGAAATTTGACTACGACCGATTGCGGGAGGTGATGAAATATTCTGCTGAAGCGAGTATCCTTTATAAAAAATTTCTTGATATGGCGCAGTATAAACCATCACCCATCAGTATCTTCGACTGTCTCATAGGAATGGCAATTACGGTATATCGAAGAGGGACGCCTGAAGCTGTGGAATACTATCAGACTCTCTGCGATGAAATTATGGAGAATAAGGTCAATAAGGGTATTGGAGTACTGCAAAATGAGAAATATAGACTCTATTGGGAAAACCTTCCTGTATGGTTTAAATTTAGTGACCATTCAAAGCTACTGGGATCCTATGGTGGTGTTATTCTTACCTCCCTCTATGTCCATGCCTGGAGTTTCGAGTTCGACCTGAATAAGGACCCGTTAGTAACACTTGCAGAAAATTATGTCTCCCGTTTCTCCAATTCCACTATAGAAGATAGGGCTGATATGGCACTCGATCTATTTAAGAGATACGACATGAACGGAATGATCATGTTTATGAATAGAAGTTGCAAGGCTGTTTCGTTTGCGGTACCAACATTAAAGGACATTCTGACAAAAAAGACAGGCATCCCTGCCCTGGTATTTGAAAGCGATATGGGTGACCAGCGATTCTATTCCGAAACCCAGATCAGGACACGCATCGAAGCATATTTTGAGACACTGGATAGGCTGCAGAGAAAAACAGCATAACATGGCTACGAGACATGGTGAAGGAAGAAACGTATATCACGGATGACATCTTTCTTCACCATGTCTTCCACTTTACAGAGAATCTCCCCCTTCATATACTTCATCTGGGCAAGCCATAAAGGATCATCAACCTCAACATAGAGTATATGGTCTGTCACCCGTACAGGCTTTGTATGATCTGCAATCCTCTCACCTACAATTGTATTCCATGCGGAAAAAACCTTGCAGATATCGATTGTATCTGCAAGATTATATTCCTTCAATATTGTGGCCATTACTTTTTTGACTGAAAAAAACGGCATAGTCAGGTCTCAACCCTGGGGAAGAGTGGTGCAATACTGTCGATACGCGCCACATCTTCACTATGATAGAAGGATCGTTCATTAACAAAGAGTGTTTTCTCTAAGGGTTTCCTTATGCCCACGGCGCTCCACAACTCCTGAGATTTTTGTGGCATAAACGGATAGAAGAGACAGGCGAGTATCCTAAGACTGTTCCATAGATTATAGAGTACCGTTGCAAGTCGACCATCTCTTTCTTTTGATAATTTCCATGGTGCTTCCGTGTCAATATACTTGTTCAATAATGAAATGATTTCAAATATAACGGCAAGGGCTCTGTGGTATAAAAATGCATCCATCGCCTTTTCGTATTCATGGATCAACCGTTGTACTGTTTCCTCAACATACGTATCCATGCCAGCTTTTTTCTCAGGCCTCTCAAGTCTCCCCTGTAAGAATTTTTTTATCATGGTAACACTTCTACTCACAAGATTTCCAAAGTCATTTGCAAGATCGCCATTGATTCGATGTACAATGGCGCTTTTTGAAAAATCGCCATCCAAACCAAAAGGAACTTCACGGAACAAAAAAAATCTGAACTGGTCTATGCCATAGGTTGATACAATGTCGTGAGGATCGATGACATTTCCAAGAGATTTCGACATTTTCTGTCCCTCAATCGTCCACCATCCATGAGCAAAAATCCGTTTTGGCGGTTCCAATCCAAAGGACATTAAAAAACTTGGCCAGTATATGGCATGAAATCTGAGTATATCCTTTCCTATGAGGTGGGCATCACAGGGCCAGAAGGTTTCAAACATACTATTGTCTTCCAAAAAACCAATGCCCGAAAGGTAGTTCGTCAGTGCATCAAACCATACATAGACTATATGGTTGGCAGCCATGGGAACAGGGATACCCCATGTAAAGCTTGTTCTACTTACACTTAAATCACGCAACCCACCCCTCACAAAGCTTTCCACCTCATTATAGCGTACTTCAGGCATCACGAACTCTTTATGGTCTCGTAAAAAATTCAATAATTGTTCTTGATACTGCGACAGCTTAAAAAAGAAACTCTCTTCCTTCAATCGTTCCGGCTTTCTCCCGCAATCAGGACAATAACCGTCCTTCAATTGCATTTCAGTAAAATAACTTTCGCAGGGCACGCAATACCAGTCTTCATATGTCCCGAGGTATATGTCGCCCTTGTCATATACTTTTTGAAAGAAATATTGCACGACCTTTTTGTGTCTCTCCTCAGTGGTCCTGATAAAACCATCGTATGATATATTGAGTACCTTCCATAAGTTCGTAAATCGATGGACCATAGTATCAGCCAGTTCCTGCGGGTGGATACCCTGATTCTGAGCAGCTTTTTCTGCTTTTTGTCCATGTTCATCCGTGCCCGTCAAAAAGAAGACCCTGTATCCGTGCATTCTCTTGTAACGTGCCATAATATCAGCGGCAATAGTAGTATACGCATGGCCTATATGGGGAACATCATTAATGTAATAAATGGGTGTGGTAATATAATAGTTTTGGGTCATTATATATCTCCAGATACTCGTACTGTTATCGATTGCAACGTTCCCGTGAAACTCATGATTCCTGCTTTGATTGTATTATATCTCTTATGGGAATGGTTATTTCTTTCCCGTCATCCAGTGCCACTGTCACTGTGGCGTTGAGTGTATTGTGCTTCACAATCTTACCCTCGCCTTGAGGAAGGCTGACCTTTTTTCCGACTTTTGGAAAATCTTTCTTATAATCCATGTACATATCATACTCATAGGCAAGACAACACATGAGTCGACCGCAGATGCCTGATATTTTTGCAGGATTTAGTGCAAGGCTCTGCTCTTTTACCATTTTAATAGAAACAATGGAAAAGGTATTTAAAAAACGCTTGCAACAGACCATGTTTCCACAGTTGCCAAGTCCGCCGATGAGCTTTGCCTCATCCCTTACACCTATCTGACGGAGTTCTATTCTCACCTTAAACTCTTTTGCGAGTTCTTTTACCAACTCCCTAAAATCAACCCTGCTCTCAGAAACAAAATAAAAGAGGAGTTTTGACCCGCCAAAGAGATATTCTGCAGAGAGAAGCTTCATGGGCAACATCATAGAGGCAATCTTTTCTTTACAAAAATCAAAGGCGTATTGTTCTTTTTCCTTTAATGCAAAGTATTCTGATACTTCCCGTTCATCTGCTTTTCGTGTAACTTTTTTCAATCCTTCTTTATTCGTCTCATAGGGTTCTGTGAGCACTACACCGAGACATAAACCTTTTTCAAGTTCTGCGACAACATAATCACCTATTGTGATTCCTTCAGGAACCTCCATCTCCATAATACCTGAAACGGTATCAAATCGGACAAAACACGCTTTCATCAAACCCTCAGTATGTGTAACAAGGTATTTTCAAGAAGTAACCACCGGTTCACCGCATAGCGCATATAATGCTGAGCTTCGTGAATTTTCTTAATAGATGAAATAATCCATTCCATATCGACCGTTGCCCATTCGAGCAATTCCTGTATATCTCTGTTCATAACATACGATGATGGTATATGTGCATGATGGATGACATACATGTCTCGAAAGAGAGAGAGAAGAAAGGCAAGATACATGTACATCTGCCTATCTGTCTGTGATATCTTTTCTGAAATAAGGGTGGTGTGTAAAAAACTTCTCTCTTTTCCCACCACCAATTCAGCAAGCCGTCTACGCATTGCGAGGTTCTCTTCCTGAAGCCAGAATAAACCGGCTTTGATACTTCCACAGGATATGGTTGAAAAGAAACGTGCCCTCTCATCATCCAGCCGTAAAACGCCTGTCCCATATCGTAACAGCTCATCTTCGTTGAGCGATGTAAATCCAACCCGTCTACACCGTGAACGTATGGTCAGTGGTATAGCCTGTTCTGATGACGTGATAAGAAAAAAGACATTGAACAGAGGTGGCTCTTCAAGTGTTTTTAAAAGGGCATTTGATGCTTCCTGTGTCATCATCTCCGCCTGATCAATGATAATTGCCCGCACAGTACTTTGATATGGATATTCGTATATCTCCTCATTAATCCCGGTAATCTTCTTTTCACGATTACCCCGTATAATATCAATGCCTATTGGACCATCGTCTTCAACAAACAGTACGTCTGGATGGGTGCGCCGATTTATTGTAATACATGAACGGCATTCTCCGCATCCATACCCGCGTTCACATAACATATATTGTATACATGCAACAGCAAGTTTTTTCTTTCCAATACCATCCTGTCCTGAAAACAAGAGTGCATGGGGCATTTTCCCACTATCCATGAGTCGTTTAAGCACTATTTTTTGTCTTTCGTGACCAATTATTTCTTTAAATACCATGGGATTGTAGTATCCTATCTACCTTCTGTCTAATAATACGATGGATAGCCTCAATCGTGAGATTACCATCCACAACCACAAATCGTTCTGGTTCATCCTGTGCAAGTTTACGGTAACCTTTCCGTATCTTCCTGTGAAAAGAGAGGGTTTCTTTCTCAAACCTATCAAGACATTTTGTCCGCTGTGATTTTCGTGCCAGTCCAATACCGACATGACAATCCATAAGAATCGTAAGGTCAGGTGTTATCCTTTTTGACACAAGATTGTTCAATGTTTGTACAATAGTGAGATCAATTCCTCTTCCAAATCCTTGATAGGCACAGGATGCATCACCAAAGCGATCGCTGAGTACTATCATACCTTTTTTCAGTGCCGGTTCAATAACCTCTTCCACATGCTGTGCCCTCATTGCCATAATAACAAGTAATTCAGCCATTGGAGTTATAGCAATATTTCGTTTTAATATCACTTTTCGTAATGCTTCGCCAAACGGTGTTCCACCGGGTTCCCGTGTCACAAGAACATTGTACCCTTTCTTTGTGAGATAACGCGCCAAGAGGGTAATCTGAGTTGATTTTCCGCTACCTTCTATGCCTTCAAACGTTATGAACATAATCGTATTATTTCAAGACCCGTTCAATATACTCGCCTGTTCGAGTATCAATCTTTACCATATCCCCCTCTTCAACAAACAGCGGAACCTGCAATACATATCCTGTCTCGAGTGTTGCTGGTTTTGTGGCATTCTGTGCTGTATCACCTTTTATTCCCGGTTCAGTTTTGACTATCTGAAGGGTCACAAAATTCTGCATCTCAACGCCAATAGTTTTTCCCTTATAAAACAACACCGATATGACAAGTCCTTCTTTCAGATAATTTTTTGCTTCCCCGAGATACTCCTCATTGATAAATAGTTGATCATAGGTTTGTTCATCCATAAAATAGAATTTATCATCTTCTCTATACAAAAATTGCATCTGTTTTTCTTCCATGTCCGGCAATTCAACCTTGTCTCCTGAACGAAAGGTTCTGTCCAGCACGTTTCCTGTTATGAGGCTCTTGAGACGTGTTCTCACAAAGGCACCGCCTTTACCTGGCTTAACATGCTGGAAATCGACAATGACAAAAGGCTCATCGTCTACCAGAATTCGTAACCCCTTTCTAAACTCAGATGTTGCAACAATCATACTGCCTCCTCTAAACCTGTAACATATCCTTACTCATGTGGGTGAGGATTTCTGCACCTGTATCGGTGACGAGAACCATATCCTCCAACCGTACACCACCAACATTCGGTATGTAGATTCCTGGTTCAATAGTAATGACCATGTGCTCTTCAAGAGTCCCCTCTGCCGTACTGGTGATAGCAGGCGCCTCATGAACAGCAATTCCTATACCGTGGCCTACGCCATGCCGAAAGAACTTTCCATATCCTGCATTATCAATGTGTCCCCGCACAATGGTATCAAGTTCTTTAAGTTTCATGCCAACGCGTATTGCCTCTATCCCCTTACTACGTGCCTCGTGTACGATTCGTAATAATTTCCTCATTTCACCATCAATGGTGCCCACACATACTGTACACGTTTCATCGCTACAATATCCTCCATACCTCACTCCAAAGTCTATGATGACAGCCTCTCCATGGGAAATTTTTTTATCTGTGGGTTCAGCATGCGGTAATGCAGCTCGGACGCCTGAAGCAACAATCGTATTAAAAGAAGGTCCGTCTGCTCCAAAGCGCCGCATGGTATACTCTAACTCATTTACCACATCTTTCTCTGTTCGTCCTGGAGCCATTGTTCTGAGTATCTCCATAAACGCTTTCGTTGCAATATCTACTGCTTTTCCAATTGTGGCAACCTCTTCAGCCTCTTTGTGTGTGCGTATCTCTTCAATAGAATGTCCCAGTGGAACAAGTTCTATACCGGACAGTTTTTCTGACCATGTAGAATACATATCATAGGATGTATGGAGGCTATCGAAACCTAATTTCTTTATCCCGTGTTGGGCACAAATGTCACGGAGACTACTGTCCCTGTCTCTCACCTCTACAATTGTAATGTTACGGGTGGACTCCTGCGCATGGGTAATATAGCGAAAATCAGTACACAGCACAACACTTCCATGTGTGACAAGTAGCGTGCCTTCAGAACCTGTGAATCCAGTAAGGTAGAATATATTCTCCATTCCCCGTATGAGACACCCATCCACATGCATGGCATCGATAATAGTACGCACCTTGTGTATTCTATGTTCCCGCACAGGAGTTACCATAACTCTTTCTTTGTTATATGAGAGAGTGACGCGTATCTGGTATGGGTCTTGTGCTCTTTCTTCAGAATCTTAAGCCGTCTCCGATACAACGCATTCTCTGGTTCCCTCTTAACAAGCTCTGTGTATATCTCTATTGCCTTTTCCACATAACCCTGCTCCAGATATATGTCTGCAAGGGTTGGGGAATAAATTTTATTCTCTGCCATGACATACCACTACAACGCATCTTTCGTTCTATGTATTATATATAATAGCAGATTGTACTGTGTATAACAATGTTCTGATATGAAATGATTCAGAAAATCAGTGTGTCCTTCCCTTCTGCTTCTCCAGAATTTTTTCTACTGTGTCTCTGAATTCTTCTTTGCCTTCAGATAGCTCCACTGCTTTCTGTGCAAGCTCAAGAGCCTCCTGCAGGTTTTTGTCATTCGTATAGTATAACCACGCAAGGTTATTATATGCCCTCGGGTCATGAGTCTTGCTAATGGCTTTTTTATAATTTTTTTCTGCATTGTCATAATCTTTTTGCTGAAACAGAAGATTACCTATATAGAGATAGGCTATCGGTTGATTCTTTGAGGCCTTTGTATATTCCCGAAGGGCTGCTTCATATTCCTTATTCTTCTCATACGTAACACCAAGGTTGATATGCTCTTCCGGGGTGAGGGGATCATGGAGTACAATAAACCGTGGTATTCCACAGGAACATAGGGAGACTATAAGAATTACAAGGATGAGGGTTTTATTAAAAGGGTCCAGAAACCGGTCTTTTCCCATATTTTCTTTAGCCTCTCTTCAGGAATAATATCATGGTGTGTGCGTCCTGAATTCACTATGATACCACGCTCTGTATATCCTGTGGTAACAATAAAATGATTCTGTTGATAGACAGACATACCATAGTCAACCAACAGTATAAGTGGTATACCATCATTGATACGTTGTTTAATATCGTCAATGTTGCCAGAGTATTGATGGGTCACAAATCCCAACTGCTGCGCATACCTTTCAAGGTCGATGCCTAAAACGCCTCTCGCTGTAGGACTATAGATATCCTGTATAATCCTGTCCACTGACACATTTCTTCCTGTCTTCAGCTTTGTATCCCAGTATTGAATAACCATAGCAAGGGCAGACGGACCACAGTGAAAATCATCCTGGGAAACAAAAGGAACGTGAGAGAGGACAACACCATTACTCCGTAATGCTCCGTGTGTCGTTCCACAGGCAGTCATACACAGGAGGAACAGAATAGCAAAATACCGTATTGTATTCATAGCCAGAAGGAAAAGGCGTTCAGGATTTCGGTTTCTACCCTTGTAAGAGGCCTATTGCGTTACGATAACCTTTTTGCCCGTTGTAAGATTTATTAATACAATAACAAGTATAATAATAACAAGAATAGCAATGACAAAACCCAGTCCATCCTGGCCAACTCTCAGATCATCAAGCTTCTGGGCAATGCTATGAATCTGCTGATCGCTCAACTGTGAAATGCGTGCTTTGATCTCATCTGGAGTAAAGCCAAAATCTTTGAGCCTCTGCTGGATGAGTTTCGTTTCCAGATGGTTTTGTATTGTCTGCAAATCTTTTGCTCTGTCTATGGTGGTGAGCTCTATCACTTCCGACGGAATAAATGCAGCTTCTACTCGTGGAATACTACCAATGATACACAATGCAATCACAAGGTACCATGTAATACATTTTTTCATTGCTGAGCTCTCCTTTCATAAAAAATTTTTTTCATACTAACACAATTGACTTCGTGTTGCAAGACTGTTGCGTTACCGGTAATGTCAATTGTTTTGTGTAAATTTTTTTAAAGGTTTTCTTCCCCATTGGTCATTTAAATGACTTGAGTACCGCATATATGATCCTCTCAATGCTCTGGTTATTATTAAAGCAGCTCATAGGACGTGTCCTTCTTCTAACCTCCCGGAATGCCCTTTCGATTACATTTGTTGTGCGCCATTTTATCCTCATAGGCTCCGGACAATAATAGAAGTTAAGCAACTCTTCCAGGTCTTTTTCCATGCAGCTCACTGCCTTTTCAGA
>Ga0272448_1002435_pt1 | contig 23275 bp, 25 predicted proteins | sample YNPCB0191_FD_202220 | JGI IMG/M metagenome (GOLD analysis project Ga0272448, IMG submission 202220) | Hot spring sediment microbial communities from Yellowstone National Park, WY, United States - YNP-CB-019-1 | ecosystem: Environmental > Aquatic > Thermal springs > Hot (42-90C) > Sediment... | reverse complement strand
GGCGTTGGGAGCCTTCTCCTTCGCTTTCGGGCCTCAGAGCCTTACTTCGGCTTCGCCATCACCGGGCGACAGCAAGATCCAGACCCCTACGGCTGGCCAAGGCGAATACTCGGCCGGAACTGGGGCTGTCCTTCCGACGGGCGGCGACGTTTTGGCCATAGGTTCAGCCACCTCATCGTCCGTTGTTGAAATGGCCCTTCTCCTAGGAACGGCAAGCCTCTTGGCGGTTCTAGCCTTCTTCGTAGCAAGAAGGCGCATCTAGCGCTTCGAACGGGCCGTGCGAAACCTTTTTCAGAAGTGAAGTGTGTCACGTATATCTACATATGACCAAACCAACCATCCTGGTCAGCAACGACGATGGCCCTGCCAGCAGGGGCCTTCAGGCTTTGGTGAGGGCCCTTCTTGAAGTGGGAGAGGTGGTGCCCGTCGTCCCCGAAGGCCCACGTAGCGGAACCAGCATGAGCCTCACCTTTCACAAACCGCTCAGGATAAGAGAAGTGGTCATCGCCGGCGTCAAGGGGTTCGTTGTCTCGGGCAGCCCGGCTGACGCCGTAATGATGGCTTTGAACAAAGTCCTTGCGAAAAAGCCTGACGCCATGGCCTCGGGCATCAACATCGGCGACAACACCGGGATGCAGGACGTCTACGCAAGCGGCACGGTTTCGGCTGCGATCCAAGCGGCCCTGGCAGGTGTGCCCTCAGTCGCCTTCAGCATGCAGATCGCCGAGCAGGCCGTCTTCTCTCCCACGGAGGCCAGGGCTGACTTTGGTGTGGCCGCTTCGCGCGCGGCCGAAGTTATGGGCTGGCTGGTCAAGAACGGGCTTTCCAGCGGCGTCAATTTGCTCAACGTCAACTTCCCCGCCGACGTAAGGGCAGACACCCCAGCAGTCTTCACGAAGCTCACCCTCCACAAATATGACAACTACATCGTGGAGCGGCTGGACCCTCGAGGTCGGCCCTATTACTGGGTCTGGGGGAACAGGATGAAGGATTACGAAGAGGGCTCGGATGCGAAGGCGTTGTTGCAGGACCACCACATCTCCATCACACCCCTGCACATCGACTCCACGTGGTCGACAAAAGGTCTGGAGAGCCTGTTGCGGCGGCTGAACGGCAAATGATACTGATAGATAGGGGAGCCGCGAAAGGTCTTTATTTATTGGAAGCCACGGTAGCCGCGTCGTCTTGAAGGGCAAGTTCCTCGAAACTTTGAGTTCAGAAACCGTCTTCTCCGGAAAGAAGATACGTGTCGTCAAGGAAGCACTGAAGACCGTCGGCGGGGAGGTCATCCACGAGACCGTGAAGCATCCAGGAGCGGTAGCCATCTTGGCGATGACGGGCGACGGCAAGCTCCTGATGGAGAGGCAGTATCGTCATTCTGTGGGCAGATACCTGCTCGAAGTCCCGGCAGGCACCTTGGAGGCGGGGGAGGACCCCATAACGTGCGCTAGGAGAGAGCTTCTGGAGGAGACGGGCTACGAAGTCGTAGGCATAAAGAAGCTGGGGGCCGTTTACACCGCCCCCGGCTACAGCGACGAGATCCTGCATCTTTTCGCCGCGACGGTCCGCAGGGCGGCCAAGCAAGCGCTCGATGAGGACGAAGAGATCAAAGTTGAGCTGGTGGAGCCGAGCAGGGCGCTGAACCTCCTGGAGCGCGATGGCGTTTCAGACGCCAAATCCGTCATCCTCATCCAGATGCTGATGGCTCGACCTACGCTGTTGGGGCGGCGGATGGGGCGGGCGTCGGCTCCTTGAGAGTGCTATGTTCAAAGGCAGCCGCGCCGGGCGAAAGCAGCTTCTTTATTCTGTTGACGGCCGTAGTTCCCTGTGCGAAGCCCACCACCAACAGGTTCTGTTTCAGGGCTTCCTTGGGAGACGCGACGTCCCCCGCAGCATAGATCCCCGGAACGCTTGTCTCCATATTGGCGTCCACGCTTATGCCCTTGGCATCCATGGAGATGCCCCACTGTCTGACTATGCCCAAGTCGGCCTTGTAGCCGATCAGGATGAGCAAGCCGTCGGCATCGATCGTCTCCGTTTCAGTCGTCTTATCGTTGCGAATCACGACCTGCCTGACCCATTCGTCTCCTCTCACCTCGGCCAGCTCGCTCCAGAGCCTGATCTTGACGGTGGAATTCATAAGGGCTTGGACTGACTTCTCGTGAGCACGGAAGGCGTCTCGCCTGTGCACAAGGTAGGTCTCCGCAGCGATGTCCTTCAGGTGCAATGCCCAATCCACAGCCGTGTCTCCCCCTCCTACGATCACGATGCGTTTCCCCTTGAAATCAAGAGGCTCTCTCACATAGTAATAGATGCCCTTTCCCTCGAACTTGTCCACCCCCGGGGCGCTGAGCTTGTTGGGCGTGAAAGCTCCGATGCCAGTGCAGATGATCACCGTCTTGGACAGGTGTTTCCCCCTGTCAGTAATTATCTCGAACTGCTGCGAGCTGAGCCTCTCGATATGCAGGACCCTTTCTGCAAGACAAATTGTGGGGTTGAACTGAGTGGCCTGGGCCACGAGGTTGCTGATGAGCTCCTTCCCGTTGACGGAGGGAAAGCCGGGCATGTCGTAGATGTACTTGTCGGGGTACAGGAGAGACACTTGGCCTCCTAGGGCCTCGGTGGCTTCGAGCAGCTTCACCTTCAGGTCTCTGAAACCTGCGTAGTACACGGCAAAGAGGCCGATAGGCCCCCCTCCTATTACCACTACGTCGTAAAGCTCGTCGTCCGAAGGTGTGGACAAGGCGAACCCCAAGCCCAAGTAGGCGTTCCAGCACTAATATAGATTATCAGAGATTCTGTTAGCTTTGCGGTAAAACATTCAAAGATATCGTTCAATCAGCCACGCGCTGCAACATTAATCATCAGTCGCCTCAAGTTCAATTTCGTACCCCTTCTCAGCCTCTCAGGCGTCTCTCAGCAGCCAGGCCCAACGCCACCGCCAGCCCCACTGTGGCCAGCGCCAAGAACCCAGGGAATTCAGGAATGGGCTGTTGAACTACGATCGTCCCCTTCATCGTCGCTGGATGGACGTTGCAGTGGTACGTGTAGCTGCCGGGCGTAATGAAAGTGAACGCAAATGACTTACCTTGAGATAGTGTGCCGGAATCCCAGGATACCGTCTGACCGGGGTCTGAGGTGGAAGTGTGGCTCACACCATCGAAGTTGGTCCAGTTAACGGTGTCGCCAGCGCTGATCACCAGTGGGTCGGGCGAAAATGAAAAACCCGATATCGACACGTCCCAGGTTGTGGCAGCCCTGACAGGGCCTACGGGCAAGTACGCAAGGGCCAGCATCGTCACAAGTGGGTAGACCAGCAGCGCAGCCAGGAACCTCATGGCAAGCCTCGATGGCTTCGACTTCCTTCGCATCTGACGCAATGCCTCTTAGCATCTATTTAAGAGGGGTGTCTGAATCTAGTCTAGTTTCGCTTAACGCTTCGCTCCTTCCCTGACTTACCGCCAGGATGTCCAGAACGCAAGAGCTCCTCGGATGCCCCGAGAGCTTGGCCTGCAAGCTCGTTCCTCACAAACGCAAGAAGTGTGCCCTTGTCCTGTCTTGTTCTATCCTATCACATCCTATCTTGTCCTACCTGATCTCATTTTGTCTCCAACTTTTTCGGCTGTCGGATCCTTCCCCCGGTCAACTTCAGAAGAAACGGAACAAGCTAGATGAAAAGGGAAGATGCCAGATGCTCAGGGAAGCGGCGTGAACTTGAAGCCGTAGTAGATGGTGCCCTTCTTCGAGTCTTCAGCCATTTTCCTCAGGGTCAGCCTGACTTCGATTCCATCCTGGAGGCCCGTCGCGTCCACGTCTACAATCTGCGCAAGCAGCCTCTGGCCGTTCTCCAGCTCCACAAGGCCGAGCACGTACGGCGAACTGGCCTTGAATTCCTCCGAGGTCTCCTTCATCAATGTGTGCGCCAGCAGCTTGCCCTTATGTGGCATCTGATGGTCGAGCATTTCCTGAGAGCCGCACTTCCTGCACACCCTCATGGGCGGGAACCACTCGGCGCCGCACTTCTTGCACTTCGTGCCCACAAGATTGAAGTACCTGTCCTTGAGCCGCCAGTAGGACACAGGGTTGATCATCTTCAGGCCTCCCTCCTGAGTATGTGCACGCTGGTGGTGGTATCCACCCCTCCCATGTTATGTGTGAGGCCCACCTTCGCTCCCCGGACTTGATTCTTCTCCGCCCTTCCCGCAATCTGCATGTAGGCCTCAGCCACCTGATACACTCCCGTCGCCCCCACAGGATGCCCTCTTCCTTTCAGACCTCCAAAGGTGTTCAGAGGTAGTTCGCCGTCCAAGTTGAACCTTCCCGCGCTTACGTCGTGAGGGGCCTCGCCCGGCTTGCAGACGCCCAGCGTTTCGAGTGCAAGCGCCCCCGTAATGGAGAATGCGTCGTGAGTCTCCATGAAGTCCATCTGGCTGAGCTTATAACCGGCCTTCTCCAGCGCCCTCTTGCTGGCTGCCCTGGTGGCCAAATAATCAAGAGGGTCGGGCCTCTCATAGAAGGTGAAGATGTTGGCGGCCACCTCGCTCGCAGCTATCTCCACCAGGGGGCCATCCATTCGCTTGGCGCCTTCTTCGCTCACCAGAAGCAGGGCGGCGGCTCCGTCGCAGACCGGCGAGCTGTCCATCAGACGAATGGGGTCAGAAATGATGGGGGAACGGAGGACGTCCTCCACCGTTATGGGCTTTTTGAACATGGCGTGCTTGGAAAGGGCAGCGTTCCTGTGGCCCAGCACCGGAAAGCCGGCCATATCTTCCTTGGACACGCCGTACTTCTTCATGTAGAGGGCGTGAGTGAGCGCGTTGAGCGATACGAAAGTCGCTCCGGCGAACTGAGTGTACTCGGCGCTGTCGGCCATGGCGAGCGCCGCGGTCACCTTACCCACGTCTATATCTTTCATCTTTTCCACCCCGCAGACGAGCACGGCCTCGCTCTCCCCCGCCCTGATCGCAAGGTAGCCGTTGTGGATGGCGGCTCCTCCCGACCCGCAAGCCGCTTCGACCTTGTACGCCGGGACCCCTATGAGGTTCAGCTGGTTGGCGAGGTAAGCGCCCAGTTGCTCCTGGTTGGAGCCCACTGCGGAGAACATGTTGCCCACTATGACTCTGTCGGGGATCAGCTCCGGCGCCTGGTTCATGGCGCTGAGGCTGGCCTCCACCATCAGGTCAAGCAGAGACTTCCTCCAGTGTTCACCCACGGGCGTAAGTCCGGCCGACGCTATGAAGACCTTGCTCATTCGTACAACTTCCCCCTGAACCTCGAATAAACGGCGTAGTCCACCTTGACGGACCTGTCGATCATGTCCCTGACGGGGACTCCCAGCTTCCTCTTCTCCACGATCTTGTCCGTCACGATGAGGGTGAAGGCGTCGCTCCCCGCCCCGCTTCCGAAGCTGGCCATGAGGATCCTGTCGCCAGGCTCTGCCACATCAAGCGTCGCTGCAAGGCCCATCAGGGAGCTGCCTGCGTAGGTGTTGCCGATCATCGTGTTGAGCAGCCCCGGCTCCATCTGCTCCATCTTGAAGCCCAGCTTCAGGCCCACCTCGACGGGGAACCTGGGATTGGGTTGGTGAAATACGGCCCAGCGGTAATCGCTCGGCTTGTGCCCCACCTCCTCCAAATGGGCCCTGACACACGTTTCGATGTGATGGAAGTAGGCCGGTTCGCCCGTAAACCTCCCCAGGTGGCTGGGGAACTTCTCTCCGGGCCTCCTCCAAAAATCCCCCGTGTCGCTGACGTAAGAAGTGCTGCGCTCGAAGAGGGCCAAGGCTTCTTCGCCCCTTCCGATGACGAAGGCGGCACCGCCGCTAGCTGCGGTATATTCGAGCTCGTCTCCTGGCCTGCCTTGGGCCGTGTCCACTCCGGCAGCCAAGCCCGCCTGGATCATTCCCGAAGCCACGAGGGCAATGTTGAACTGCATGGCTTCAGTCCCGGCCTTGCAGGCAAACTCCAAGTCTGCGGCCAGGGCAAAGTGCTGCCCTAGGGCCTGAGCCAGTATCGTGCTTGTGGGCTTCACCACGTATGGCTTCGACTCCGTCCCCACGAGGACGGCACCAAGCTTAGTGACGCCTGCCATCCGCACGGCTCTGCGGGCCATCTCGCAAGCCATGGTGAATGTGTCTTCGTCGTGGTGAGCCACCGCCTTTTCCTTGTTCGGCCCCGCGCCCTCCCCCCTCCACACCCTGCCCACCTCCGAGGTGGGCAGGCGAAAGATGGGCACGTAGGCGCCGTAACCAAGTATGCCTACCGATGAGTTAGGTTTCATCTAAATTCTTGAGCGACCATAGGTAGCCGCGTTAAAAACCTTATCACAGCAATGGTATGGCAGTTCGTTGATAGTCGTATTGTGGCTCGGCTCTGCAGGACATATACATACGATCATTCTTCCAACTGGGAGCCTTCGTTCCTTTTGGATACGAAGCTGAACTTCCAATATCTCAAGTACGAAGCCAATGCAAGAGCCCCAGAAATGCGCCGACGCCCAACATCCGTTGCGCCGTGCAACCTTCTTGGCGGTCCTAGTCCGATATGAACTAGTACGACTTTAGCTGCTTCACAACCGGGGGCCTGCTCTTCCTGAAGACCCTATAACCACAGATGCACTTTATCTCTGGCAACGCAGCCAAATCCTCGCTGCTCACCTTCGTGCCGCACCTGATGCATTCGTACATGATGGCTCCTGACTTCGTTTCCGACGCCTGCTCCTCGGGCGCGCTCATTTCCACGCTATCCCCATGTCCCATCGTTTTAAGCCTTTTCGTCGGTCTTGATGAGGCTCACCATCTCATCGATGTCGCTCTCAGTTACGAAAGGATGAACGGGCAAAGACAAGACGTGCGCGGCCGCATCCTCCGTCGCAGGCAGAGATGTCCGTGCCATGGGCATGTAATAAGGCGTCAAGTGGACGGGGGGGTTGTAGTACACCGTAGCTCCATATCCCCTCTCTCTCAAGCGCTTCATGAGCCTGTCCCTGTTGCCCTGCACGTACACCGTATAGAGGTACTGATTTCGGCGGTCCCCTTCCGGCTCCTGCGCCAATCTTATGCTCTTCAGCATGAAGAGATCTTCGGTGAACTTCTTCGCGTTCTTCCTGCGAGAAGATATGAAGCCCTCCAGCCTCTTGAGCTGTTCCACGCCAATCGCGGCCTCCATCTCCGGCAGCCTCAGATTGAGGCCCAAGATCGTGGTATCGTAGCCCCTGACCATGCCGTGGTTCCTGATCATGCGGAGCCTCTTGCCCAATTCCACGTCGTTCACCGCGACGGCCCCGCCCTCGCCCGTGCTTATGACCTTGCTGGGATAGAAGCTGAAACAACCCATGTCGCCCATGACGCCCGAATGGATGCCTTGGCGGATGCTGCCCAAGCTCTGCGCCGCGTCCTCGATGACGGCGATGGGCCTGGCTCCGATGACGTCTTTCACCCCTTCCACGTCGGCGATGTGGCCGTACAGGTGAACGGGAATGACCGCCTTGGTGTGGTCGGTCACTTTGCCCTTGAGGTCTCGAAGGTCCAGCGTATAGTTTTCCAAATCGATGTCAACGAAGACGGGCTTAGCTCCTACGGCCCGGACGGCGTTGGCCGTAGCCGCGAACGTAAAAGATGGAATTATCACTTCATCGCCCGCGCTCACGCCGGCCGCCATCAGGGCTGCTAAGAGGGCAGACGTGCCAGAGTTCACGGCCACTACGTCCTTGCAGTGCAAGTAGGCGGCCAAAGCGGCTTCGAATTCCCTTACTTTGCTCCCTCCCTCCGTGGCCGAGCTGGTCAGTGACCCTCTGATAATGAGCTGGGAAGCTTCTCTGGCCTCTTCCTCACCAAAGAATGGCTTGTTTATGGGGACCCTTATTTCCACGGTGAAGCCTCACAAAGAAGGATTATTACAGCTTTGCTATTGCCTCGGAGCCGATCGAGCCGAACGCTTTCGACGTCCCCGATACAGAAGTGTGATATGAAAAGTGCGCATTCGAAGAGACGGGGTCCCCCTGCTGCTTCCTTCCCGGGCTCTGCAGGAAGTCGACTGCCAGAAGCGTCACCAAGATCGCAGCTAGTATATAGTTGAAGGGAGGCTGAACGAAGTTGCCGAAGTACACTATCACCGCCACGACCTTTCCCACGAAGAGCGCCCTCGTGACGGGAACGGGGTCAGGATAACCGTTGTTGTCCCCCTTCACGGTCAGCACCGTGTCCCCCCCGACCGTCTGCACCCTGACCACCCTGTGAATCACGTAGATATCGCCATCCCTGTAGACAAGCATATCGCCCACCCTCATGGTGCTGATGTCCACAGGCTGCACTATCGCCAGGTCCCCCTGCCTGATGGCCGGGAGCATGCTGTGGCCCTCCACCGGAAAGCTCACCTGCAGGTAGTTCCCCAAGTTGAAGGCCAAGACGACGAGAGAGAAGGCCACAGCGACGTTGAACGCGTAGGAGTAAGCCGTCTTCGCCGGCGACGTCATAGGCACCTGCTACATTAAGGCCATAATTAAGAGATTCTGAAGCAGACCTTCGGGTGAAGATTATTAAAAGTGTGGCCGCATAGGTAAGCCATATGAGCTCAAGCGCTTCGTCGGCGCCCATATCGGGGCTGGCGGTCAAATGCCCCAACTGCGGCGCCGCCCTCAACCTCTCACCTGACACCATCGTTTACGTCTGCAGGTACTGCGGGTGGAGTGGCTTCGTGGACAACCAGCAGCTCAACGTCGTGGGCGTGTCACCTCAGAGCGTCGAGCTGATCAAGGACAAAGTGGGGAAGTTCATCTCTAAACAAGCCGGAAGGGACTCCAACATCACAGAGCAGAAGCTCATCATGGCGCCCTTCTGGCTGGTCCTTACGCACGCCCACACGCGCTATAACGGCTACAAAAGAGAGACGCGCAGCCGCACAGTTGGGACGGGGAAGAACGCGCGCACCGAGACGTATGAAGTCTATAAACCCGTAAGGGGGGTCATCGAAGAAGACCAGCTGGTCTCCCTGTTCGCGCGCCGACACGAGCGCATGTTCGCCCTTGATAGGGCCGAATGGGCCGTCAAGAACGTCAAGCCGGAGCCCTTTCCCCCCGACCTGCTTAAGTCCCTGGGCAAGCAGGCTGAGTTTCTTTCCTCTAGCATCGACTTGGACGAGGCGAACCATTGGGCTCAGACTTACGTCAGTGATGACCATCGCAGGAGGGTGGAGGGCATGTGCACGAAGGTCTTCGACTGCTACACAGACGCCACCGTCAAGTCCAGCCAGCTCACCTTCTACCCTCTCTACTATGCCCGCTTTCAGACCAGAGGCAGGACCTTCAGGCTAATGTTCGACGCCGCTACTGGCAAGGTCCTGGAAGCGGAGTTGCCCCTTACCGCTGCCCGCAGGGCCACTCTCCTGCTGACGGGATACGCCTCCTCGGCGATCTTGGCCTTAGTCAGTTTTGCCTTGCAGCGCGCGCAAGCTGTAGAGGATTCAGGAACCACGGCGCTTATCTTAGGGGTGGCCGCGGCAGCGATCGCCGCCTACACAACGGTCCTCGCCACGCGCGCTCAGAGGCGGGTGGAGGGTTGACGGGATGACCACCGTCTATGCTTGCCCTGTCTGCGGCAAGGAGGCCGAGGTGAACGAAGGCGAAAAGGTCGTTCACTGTCGATACTGCAACAGCGACTTCCTCACCATGGAGGGAGAAGAAAGATACGTAATGCCGGCCTACTACAACAGCAGCAGCTGCTTCGAAACGTTCATGCTATGGGCCAAGAAGCAGGGAGGCTACGAAGAATCGATGCCTCTTGAGCTCCACATGGATTCTGCCACCTTGCACTTCTACCCCTTCTGGGTCATCAGCCTTGAGGGCACCACCATCTTCTCGGGCCTGGGAGAAGACGCCGAGTACCTTTGGCCTGATTCGGGCGCCTACCGTCAAATTAAGGTCTTTCTCCGCCCTGAGCAGGGCACCTTCGAGAGAAGGTTCGAATTCATGCTCCCCGCCACAAAGGACCTCCCCCAGGAGCTGAAGGGCTATCAGATTCCCGGCAGGGCCCGCAAGTACTACAGCCTGTCACTAGTCGCAGAAGCCGGCGGGAAGCTTCACGGGGCCGTGATAGATAGGCAGCGCGCCGAGCAGTGGGCCCAGGAAACGGCAAAGGCGGAGTTCTCGCACCTCATCAGCAGGGAGGTGGACAGGCTGGATACGAGGAAAGATGAGCTCAAGCCCATCCAATCCTACTACATCTATGTTCCGATCTGGAATTACGAGTACAGCTTCAAGGGCAAGTCGTACAAGGCCTTCGTCGACGCATCGACGGGCCGGGTCATCTTCGCCACGTATCCGCCAGACCTGAGGGAAAAGGCAAGCTACTTTGGAGTGGCCGTGGCCCACATCGTGGCTGGTGCTGCCCTCACGGCTGGGCTGGCAGGGGCCGGGCCTCTCCTTTACTTCCTGCCCTTCCCCTTGGGCCTGATCGGCGCAGGCTTGGCATACGCTTATAGGAGCCTGCAGCCCACTCGTGGAGGAGAGAATCTGGAGGAGTAGAGTGGAGGGATGGAGTTCCAAGCCCTTCTGGGCGCCGTCACCCTGATGCTGGCGGGCGTTCTGCTCATCGCGCTCGTGTACGGCTACGTCACGCTTCCCATCATAGTGGGCGTCGTCTTGCTGGTGGATGGCCTCCTGCTGGCCCTTAATGGCCTAGTCACCAAAGTGGATGTTTCCGCCAAGAAGTATCGCATGGTATGGGGCGCCATAATCGCGCTCGTGGGCGTGGCCGTGGTGGCGGTCCCCTACTACGGGGGGTCCGTGTACCCCTTTGTCATTGGTGTAGCAATGGTTTTAATGGGGGCCTTGGTGCTCTACGGTGAAGCGTACGGAGGTCGACAGAAGTGAGCGACAAAGTTCAACAGGTCAAGGATCAAAGGGGGCTCTTTGAGAGGGTCGTCTCTTACATCCCTGCGTATCACGGCTACAAAGAGAAGGAGGTCAGGAGGGAGACCGACAGGCTCGTCAGAGCCACGGCTGCCAGCTTCCTCGGGAAGGCACTGGACGAATACAGGAAGCCCCTTGCTTCTCTCGCCCTGCCCGACTCGGACAGGGACGCCGCCGACAGCCTCCTTGCTCGCCTTGACACGGTGAGGGAGAAGACCGCCAGGGCGCTGGCTGGTTATTCGGGCCTCTTCGACTCCGTCAAGATAAAGGAAGACAAGCTAGATAGGCTCGTGGAGCTGGACTCCACCCTGGTTGAGAGCTCCAAAGCGCTTTACGAATCCTGCAGGGCTGTCAGCTCGAAGCCGACCCTCGAGGGATTCAGGATAGGCTCCGCCTCCGTCAGGGAGAGCTTGGAGAAGGTCGAGGAGGCGCTGGACGGCAGGGACGCCCTGCTCAGGAGCCCATAGAGTGGAGGTGTATGGCGGATGCCACAAGTCATAGAATGGCCGACGCCGGCTGAAACCGACATCGTATGGAAGTATCCCATTGAGGACATTACTTGGGGTGCCCAGCTCGTCGTAAAGGAATTTGAGGCTGCCGTCTTTCTCAGGGACGGCAAGGCCTACGATGTCTTTACGGCGGGAAGGCACACGCTCACCACGCAGAACCTCCCCCTTCTGACCAAGCTGCTGAGCAGGATCGCGGGTTTCAATCAGACGCCCTTCAAGGCCACCGTCATTTATGTGGCACTGAAGCAGTTCCAGGGCCTCTTCGGGCTGCAGGCGCAGTCGGTGGAACTAGCTCCCCTCCAGGCGAGGGGCAGGTACTATCTCCGGGTGCAGGACCCCAACCTCTTTGTCAACGAAGTAGTGGGGGGGCAATCGGCCTACAACACCGACCAAGTGAGCGAGTATCTAAGGGGGTTCGTCAACGAGAAGATAATAGGCGACCTGAGCCATTACGACCTCGCCACCGTGTACACGAGGCTTGACGACACGAGCTTCAAGGTCAAGAGCTCCATCGGGGATTACTTTAAGAGGGTCGGCCTGGAGCTGGTTGACCTCAGGTTCGAAGCCATCGACACGCCACCCGAGTGGAGGGATAGGATCTTCTTCATCAAGCAGGGTGTAACTTCAGCTGAAGTGCTGAGGATGCAGACGGTTCAGAAGACCGCTGAAGAGCTTGCCAAGAGCCAGGGCGGCGGGGCCGCCATTGGCGCCGGCGCCGTCATCTTGCCCACCATGTTCGGCCAAGCGGGAGCGGGCGCGGGGATGGCCATGGTCGTCTGCCCCAACTGCAAGTCACAGGTGCCTTCGACAAGCAGGTTCTGCCCCAACTGTGGCTTCGACTTCACCAAGACCAGCGTTCCGTCCCAGCCACCCAGTAGCCCGCAGCCACCGGGCAACGAGCCCGCTGGAGGCGCCTTCTGTACCAACTGCGGCAAACCCCTGAAGCCCGGAGCCAAGTTCTGCGGCAGCTGCGGCGCCGCGGTCCAATGAGTTTCATGTCTCTGTTTCCGTCCCTTCTCCCTTCCAAAGTACTGTATTCTCGAGAAAGGTTATTCTTTTACCTCCGCGGGCCGATAGAGGCGTGGAGCTAAGCCAGAAGGCGCTCAATGCCCTGCAGGAGCTGGGCCTCACCGACTACGAGGTCAAGGCTTACGTCTCTCTGCTCGGCTACGGGGCCCAGACGGCGGCCGAAGTCAGCCGCCAATCGGGCGTCCCATACTCCAAGGTCTACGACGTGCTTGGAAGGCTAGAGCAAAAGGGATGGGTTGAAAGTGACGCCGGCCGACCCAGCACCTACTACCCCAAGCCTCCCAACGTGGCGCTCGAAGCGTTCAAGGCCCAGCGAGAGAGCACGTATCAGGCCTACGAGCGCCTCATAGCCGACGAGCTCATGCCCATCTACGAGAAGAGAGACATCAAGGAGAGGCCCGAGGTTTGGATTCTGAAGGGTGATGTCAACATCTTTGGCAAGCTGAGAGAAACCATGAGTGCCTGCCGCCAAGAAATGGTCATCGCGCTCCCCGGTGAGCTCAGGAGCTTCTCGAGCGGCGCCTTCGACCTGATCCAGCCTCTGCTCAGCCGGGGGGTGGCCGTCGCCATCCTCCTCTCCGATGAGGACGCCGCGGAGTCCATCAAGGCCACTCTTCCCAAGGCCGAGGTCAGGGTAAGGGACGGAATGTTCGGTGGTGGCGTGGTGTGCGATGCGAAGCAGGTCGTCCTGCTGCTCGGCCGCAGTGGCGAAGGGACACCCCACATGGCGATATGGGCGGACCATCCCGGCCTTGCAATGTTCGCCAAGAGCTACTTCGACTCTCTGTGGGCTAGCTCGAAGGTGCTTACATAGGGATTGCCGGTAGTTCGCTGAACATGAACAAGGGCAAGTCGCAGTTCGAGAGCATCGCCGAAGAGCTTGCCGACCTCCTAAGGTGGGACCCCAAAGTGATCAAAGCTTACACCTTCCTGCTCTCGAAGCAGGGCGAGGTGATGAGAGAAGACATGGTTGAGGGGCTGAGCCTGCAGGAATGCGACTTGGACGGCCTCCTCTCAGACATGGACGATTCCGGCCTGATCGTCAGAGGGCCATCAGGCTACTACCCCGTGCATCCACGCTTCGGCATCAGCAACGTCTTCCGCCTGAGCTGCGCCAAGGACCCGTCAGTGCGCCTGAAGAGGCAGAAGGTGGATGCGCTGATGAGCATACTGGCTAGCCACCGGGACCGGCTGGAAGAGCGTCAGTTCGCCCAGCGGAGGGACCCCTTCCAACCATCGAATGGATCGACAAACGACTAGATTAAATCGTGCTTTGGAGGCACTTTGTGCAGATGGCGGACGCCGAACAAGCTGAGGAAGAGAAGCTGGTCAAAGCCCTCCAGGAGGGGCTCATATCGCTCTGGCGAGAGGAGTCTGCCCAGCATCACAGGGATGAAGGGAGCTACTATCCCAGCAGCATAGGCAGCTGCATAAGGAAGCAGTACTACACGTACACAGTCGAGGAAAAGCCAAATCCCGAAAGGCTTGCCGTCTTCGCCACAGGGAAGGGCATACACGCCGCCGTGGCCGAGGCCCTGAGCAAAAGCGGCATCGTCTCGGTCGACGCAGAAGAATACCCAGTGGAGCTTTTCATCAACAACGAGGTCAAGTTGAGGGGCCGGGTGGACGTGCTCTTGGTGCAGCTCGACGGAACGAAATCGGTTGTGGAGGTGAAATCCACGAGCAGGATACCGGACCAGCCCTACGACAGCCACTACCTCCAGCTCCAGACCTATCTCCACGCTCTGGGCTTGGAGAGAGGATTTCTGCTGTACTGGGACAAAAGGACCGGCGCCGTGAAGGCCTATTCGGCTCAGAAGGATCCTAACGCGCTCCGAAGGATCGGCGAACGCGCCATCATACTCCACGAGCACTTGAAGTCAGGCAGACCTCCCTTCAAGGAAGCGGTCGTAGAGAATAGGTACTGGGAATGCGACCTTTGTGATTTCTACGGAATATGCAACCCCTTCCTGGTTTCAGGGATGGCCATGGGGTCCTCCATAGCCGTCTTTGACATCGACGGAACCGTGTTCGATGATTCAGGAAGGATCAAGGCCGTCATGGTCAGCCTAAACCTTCCGCCGGCCACGAAGCCGGAGGACCTGAGGGGAAGCCTGCGAGACGAATTCTCGCATGCCTATTTCGAAGGCGCCCTGCTCAACCAGGACAAACCGAACAGCAGAACTCTGGAATTGATATGGAAACAGAAGAAAGCGGGAAAACACGTCGTGCTCCTGTCCGAAAGGCCCACGACGATCAAGGAACAGACGGAGAAGCAGCTTAGGGAGTACGGTATCCCCTTCGATGCGCTTCTGCTGAGGCCCTCAGAAATTGGCGCTTTTGGATGGAAGCGGGATATGGTCAAACGTCTTAAGGACAATTACGTCATCTCCATCTTCGTGGACGACTCTTCCTTCGTCCGCGACGACGTGGCCAAATTGGGCGTGAAAGCCGTGGAGCCGCCCTCCCCAGCTTAAATATGTCTCTCGTCGGAAGGTAGGACGTGCCCAACATTGCCATAATCGCGGGAAGCGGACTGGAGAAGGCATACACCTTGAGAGGACAGCTCAAGGTGGACACTCCGTACGGCGCAGCGGTGACCTACGACCTGCAGATAGACGACATACCTGTCACGTTCTTGCCCCGTCACGGCCTGGAGCACAGCGTTCCTCCTCACAGGATAAACTACCGCGCCAACGTATACTCCCTTAAGCAGCGCAAGATGGAGGTCGTCTTGGCAACCAACGCCGTGGGGAGCCTGCGGAGGGCCGTGCGTCCTGGCGACCTTTTCATACCCGATCAGCTCCTCGAATTCACAAAGCTGAGACCGTTCACCTTCTTCGACGGCGAAGAGGGAAGGGTCGTGCACACGGATATGACCGAGCCCTATTCTTCTGTCGTGAGGTCTGCCCTTTCTGGAGCGTGCCGAGACGCAGGAGCCCGAGTCCACACAAGTGGGGTCTACGTCTGCACCGAAGGTCCAAGATACGAGACGCCGGCCGAGATCGTCATGTTCCGTCGGCTCGGCGGCCACGTCGTCGGCATGACGGGGTACCCCGAGGCCGTCCTTGCCCGCGAGCTTGGGTTAGAGTACGGCGCCCTCTGTGTGGTGACCAACTACGGAGCCGGCATGCAGGCCAAGATCGATCACAAGGAAGTGGTGGAACTGATGGGCAGGTCCATGGAAAAAGTGAAGCTCATACTGGTTGATGCGATCAAGCGCCTTGCGTAGCTCGTTCATTCTACAATTGGTACCATCTACAGCCCTTCCGACTGGCGCCGGCTTCCGTTCGCGTAGCGGGCGCCTCGACGGCTTACGCTTGCCAAGTCTCGATGAAATGCGCTATCCGTGCAGCGGCTCAGGGAGGGAGTTAGGGCGGCCAGAGCACCCTGCGCCCATTTGCACAGGCCACATCGACTTTCCTCATCGGCAGGCTCGTAATCTTCAGAATTGGAAGAAGATACTCGGCTTCGGATGAAGACGTGACATTGTCGCCACTCGCCGAGCAAGGGAAGGGCCTCTTCATCCCTGTAGAAGATGTTAGACCTGAGCGTCGAAACGGGAATCCAACTAACGGCTCTTGCCGTCAGAGGTCGTCGCCTGAGAGCGTCCACGCGGAGGAGGACGTATTGGCGTGTGAGATCAAGCCCGTGAGGATTCATATCGAAGAGTTCTCGCCCAAGGTCCTCATAGCCATACCAGTATGCGCCAGGAAGGTCATACGGTGGTTGACCGGGGGTGGCTCTCGAAAGCTTTTAGTCTCGTCGTCCTTCACCCAAATGCATCCCTTGGAATACTCGGGAAAGGTCCTCATCATAGGTTGCGGTAACATCCTGCTAGGGGACGACGGCTTCGGCCCCGCCGTGGCGGGCTACGTTTCCAAGAGGTACAGGCTTAGTGAAAGCATCAAGGCGGAGGACATGGGTACACGAATGGGGTTGCTGGTCATGGACCTCCTGTACGGCGACGAATTACCCTTGGGACTTGTGATAGTAGATGCGGCCGACTTCGGAGGCGATCCGGGCGAACTCCGAGAGGTATCGCTCGAGGAATTGGAAGCGAGAGGCACCGACGTCTTCGGCTTTCACGACTTCCCTTCTCCCAAAGCACTCAAGGACCTGCGTGATAAAAAGAAGGTGGAAGTCCACGTCTTGGCCTGTCAGCCCTCTTTCTCTTTCAGGAGAGGCTTCGTGAGAATGGGGCTCTCCAGACAGGTGGCTTCTGCCGTGCCCGTAGCTGCGAGGAAGGCTGTCGCCCTTGCGAGGGGGGTGTTGGCTCATAAGCGACTTATTAGGTAGTTTATATTATGGCCGAACGATGGACTACGTGCTTACATGGAGGTGCTTGGTTTGCGTGGCTGGCGCCTGGCTCTGCTGATGGTGGGCATCCTTTTGATCGCTAGCGTTACAGGCTTCTATTTCATCTCGGGAGGACCTAGGGGCGGGGAATCTTCGCTCACCATATACACTTATGGCTCCCTTTTCAAATACGGCGACGACCCCAACGCTACGTATGCGGCAGTCTTTGGCGCCTTTGAAAGGCAGTACAATGTCAACATCACAGTGAGGTACTTCTCCGATGCTGGCGATATCATTCCGGCCCTGCTCAGCGAAAGGAACTCACCCAAGGCCGACTTGGTCATCGGCCTCACCAGCGTTTTGGCCGCAAAGGCGAAACAGGAGAACCTATTGCAACCCTACGCCCCGCCGAGCCTTAGCAAGGTGCCCACCTACCTTGTGAATGACCTCGACCCCGACCATTACGTGGTGCCGTACGAATACGGGCTGATAGCCATAGACATCGACGGCTCGTATATCAACGAAAGCGCCTACCCTTCCATTGGCTCGCTGAGCTACGAAGACCTGCGCGCGCCGGCCTTGGCTAGCAGCTTGTTGGTCGAAAATCCTGCCACCAGCAGCGTAGGACAGGACTTTCTGTTGTCCCAAATCGTGTTCTATCAGCAGGTGCTTAAGTCCGACTGGAAACCGTGGTGGAGGAGCGTCAGAGACTACGTCAAAGTCGTGCCGGGTTGGGACGACGCCTTCGGCATCTTCTCGAGCGCCAACACCAACTACCACATGGTGGTGAGCTTCGGGACGGACCCGGCGTACTCGGCGTACTTCAACTACACGATGTACAGGACGGTCGTCCCCCAGCACAACGGGACCATGTACGGCTGGCTTCAAATCGAAGGCATGGGGATAGTTAATAACGCTCCCCACGCCGATACGGCAAAGGCTTTTGAAGAGTGGATGCTGAGCGATGTTGTCCAGAACCTGATTCCTTTGAACGAATGGGTTTACCCCGCCGTTTCAACCGTGCAACTTCCCGACGTATACAAGTTCGCCATAGACCCTTCCAAGGTTTCGATACTCAATAACCTCGTTCCGACTTCCCAGCTTGCCCAGAACCTTCCCCAGTGGTTGGAGGAATGGCAGTCCATAATGGCAGGCTCATAGTGGCCATCCTCGGTGCCCTTCCACTGGCGTTCGTGGGTCTCTTCTCATATTTCCCTCAGCTGGATCTGTACCTGTCGGGGCTGAGCCAGGGAGACTTCTTGCGGGTCATCCTCTCGCCTCTCTCGAGGCTGGCAGCTTTGAACTCCTTGACTCAGGCACTCCTCAGCGCGACGCTGGCGGTTCTGGTGGGTTATCCTGGCGGGCTGATAATGGCCCGCTACCGCTTCCCTCTTAAGGGCGCCTTCCAAGCCACGGCGATAGTCCCATTCATGCTTCCTACAGTCGTCGTGGCGACCGCCTTTACGGCCACCTACGGGCCGGCAGGTCTGCTCGGCAAAGCTCTTCCTTGGCTTTCGTTTATGGCTGACGGATTCACGGGTATAATCGCAGTGAACGTATTCTACAACGCCCCGCTTGTGATGTTCTTGGTTGCTTCCAGCATTGAAAGGGTCGACCCAGAGCTTCTGCATGCGGCGTCGATCTTTGGGGGGAACCGTCTGCATTACATCCGCCGCTTCTTGCTACCTCAGACCGTTTCGGGCGCGGCCACAGGATTTCTCTTTACTTTCCTTTACAGCTTCATGGCTTTCGCCGTACCACTTATCGTCGGAGGGCCAAGGAACTTCACCCTCGAGGTTCAAATATACACTCTATTCAAGCAGTACTTAGACTTTCGCGGGGCAGCGGCCTTGGCTCTGGTGCAGCTCGCGGGGCTTGGAGCGGCCTCTTACTTCTATCTCTCACGCACTATCGCTGCGGCAGAAAGGACCCCGGCCAGCACGGGGTCGGCTTTCACGCAGGAAGGGCTCAGCCTTAGGAGGCGTAGGGCTTCGACGCTGAGCGTCCTGATGTACATGGCCCCCGTGGGCTTCTTCCTCTTCGCGCCCATCGTAGGTCTGGCGCTCGAGTCTCTCAGCGGCCGGGAGGGCTGGAGCTTTGACAGCTACGCTCGGCTAGCCTCCACGATCGTAACGACACGTCTAGGAATTCCGCTGCAAAGCATCGTCTTCAACACCGTTTTCTTCGCCGCCATAACGTCTGCGTTGGCCGTGAGCCTAGGGCTGATCTCCGCCTACTTGACCCTGCGCGTCTTCAGGTCAGGCAGGAAATACGAGCTGTTCCTATTTCTGCCGATGATGTTCTCGCCCGTCACGACAGCCTTTGCCCTCTACGTGGCGCTCGAGTCCCAGCCTCCCTTTAACTTGATATGGCCACTCATCATAGCGTCACACGTGCTTGTTGCTCTGCCCCTGACGGTGCGCTTCCTGTCGAACAGCCTCTCAAAGGTCCCTTCCGAGCTGATAGAAGCCGCAAGCGTATCAGGCAGCAGTCGTGCCGACGCTCTCTTTCGAGTGGAGCTTCCTCTCACCTGGGCGGGCTTTGTCGCTGCGGGTGCCTTCGCCTTTGCTACGAGCTTGGGCGAGTTCGCCGCTACCAATTTCCTTGTGACCCCGGAGTACACGACGATGACGGTGGCTGTGTATCAGCTCTTGGGTCTGAGGATGACTCAGGAGGCCTACGCCCTCTCCACTTTGCTCGTGCTTGCCAGCTTTGCCATCTTCGCCGTCGCCTTCCGCCTTCAGGAGGAGCTGTCGCTTGGTTGAACTGACGGCCAGGGGCATTACTGTGCGATACGGGCGAACCTTCGCCCTGAAGGATGTCTCTCTTGAGATCCAGGATGGGGAGCTCCTCGTCCTGCTAGGACCTTCAGGCTGCGGCAAGACGACTCTGCTGAGAGCATTGGCCGGGCTGGTCGAGCTCTCTTCGGGTCGGGTGATTATGGGCGATGAAGACGTTACGGCCCTCCATCCCTCCCGCAGGCGAATTGGGATGGTCTTCCAGACGACGGCGCTCTTCCCTCATCTGGACGTCTTCGGCAACGTTTCCTATCCGCTTGAGGCCAGGCAGGAAGACAAGGCTCGTATGAAGGACAAGGTGAGGGAGGCCCTCGCCCTGGTGAGGCTGGAGGGCGTGGAGGATAGGTTCCCCCATGAGCTGAGCGGAGGACAGAGGCAGAGGGTGGCCTTGGCGAGGGCCCTTGTCGCCGACCCTCGAGCCTTGCTGTTGGACGAGCCGCTCTCATCGGTGGACGCCAGGCTCAGGGATGAGCTCCGTCTTGAGGTGCAGAGGATCCAGAGGGCTCTGAGGATCACGACCGTCTACGTGACCCACGACCATGAGGAGGCCTTCCTCGTGGCCGACAGGATCGCCGTGATGAGCGGCGGCAGGGTGGTGCAGGTGGGAAGGCCTCGCGAGATAGAAGCCTCCCCTTCCACGAGTTTCGTGGCTTGGTTCATAGGCTATAACGTAGTGAAGGACCGAGCGGGAGGAGGCCTTATAGCCTTCCGCCGCAACGATGCGGTCATATCCGCTCCGCCTGCTTCCGGCCTTATCGGAACGCTTGTCTCGCTGACGAGAGGAAAGAACGACTGGAGCGCGGTAGTCGACGTAGGCACAGAGACGATTCAGGTGACCCTCGACGATGCGAAGGCAGGCGAGCTCGAATGGTCGGTGGGCAAGCAGGTGAGCCTTCAAGTGCAGAACGAACTGCGTTTCCCTGAACCTGAATCAAAGGAGAGGTGAAAGCGGCTGTGGTCAGGCTGGAGTTGGGAAAGCTGGCCGATGAACGGCTGGAGGAGCTAGTGCTGAGCCATTTGCCGCTGGGAAGTCGCAGAGGTCCACACGGGGGTCGCATCGAGGCCTGGGGCAGCATGGTGCTCTCGCACGACGTTGCCGTGGGCCTTCCGCCGCAGCAGCTGGGCTTCTTCGGCTTTCATTATGCGGCCGCCGACGTGGCGTCCTGCTTCGCTGTCCCCCTTCATCTTGTTCTGGGAATATACCTGCCAGTGGGCTACGATTCGGAGAAGCTGACACTCATTGCGCGCTGGCTGGGAAGGGAGGCGAAGCGCTGGAAGGTCGACGTATTGGCGGGACACACCGGATGTTATGTCGGGGTGCGACGGCCGATCGTGTCGACGACTTGCATCGGGCAGCCGTACAGAGAACCATCACCGTGTGCCGAAGGCGATGCAGTGTTCGTCGTCGGCCCTCTGTTAGACGAGTCATTGTGGATCAATAACGGCCTAAGCCGTCTGCCTTTGGCCCAATTGAGGCGCCTCTCGCCCCTGCGAGCCTGTCTCGCCTTGGGCAGGCTGCAGGGCGTCAAGTACATGCACGATGTCGCAGAAGGAGGGCTGGCGCGTTCGTTGATCGAAACCTCCAAGGCCGTCGGCCACGTCGTGCGTGCTGAATCAAGAGGACTCGCTCTGACCGAAGGTGCGAAAAAGCTCATCGGTGAAGAAGAAAACCCCTGGTGGCTGCCCAGCTTCGGCGCCGAAATCTTCGTGGTGGACCCGAGCGAAGCGTCCAGGATAAGGACGTCCGTCAGGCGCTTGGGCCTAGTAGCCTCTACGCTCGCTGAACTTGGCGGCCCCGGCGTTGGCGCGACCATGGACGGGAGGAAGCTAGAGGGGTTGCAACGCACCTCCGTCGACGCATTATACGGCTCAAAGACACTTCCTTAGTTCAATGCAGTCTCTTCGCCATATAAGGGCCCCTGCGTTCGTACCCCAGCCTGCGGTAGTACTCCCTTGTCCCGACGGCGCTGATGACGATCATTTCCGTTCTTCCTGAGGATAGGGCTGCTTCTTCTGCTTCTCTCATCAGTTGGGCGCCCAACCCTCTGTGCTGCCAACCGGTCGCGCTCCTCTTGCCCAAGTCCACCAGTCGCCCGTAGACCCTTAGCTCCCTCACTATGGCAGTGCCGGAATCGATCTCAGGGCGATGGGCTGACTGTGACGGGACCCTCATCCTGAGGAAGGCCGCGAGGTCCCCTTCCTCGTCTTCGTATGAAAAGAAGTGCTCCTCGCCTCCCGAGGCGTAGTACGCTCTCTTTCTAAGGGTGAAGTTGTCCCTTCTGCCTGGGGGGATAGACCTGAGGCCCACTTCTCTGCATCTTATGCACGAACACTTGCCTCCTGCGCTGCGCAGCCGCTCTTGTGCCAGCTCTCTCAGGTTGCTCGCCCTGATTCCCGCTTCAATCAACTGGGCTGGTATGTCTCTCTGTACCCTCATTATTCGGACCCATGGCGGCGTGATGGCCTTTACACGGGCCACCAAATCCACCATCTGTTCCGTGTCGTACGGGGCGTACTCACCCCGTATGTACATCTCGTAGAGGGGCGCAGATCTCACGACTAAGGTGGGATAGATCTTGAGCATATCAGGCCTAAAACGCTCGTCTTCAAAGAGGGTCCTGAAAGAATCGAAGTCGCGTTCCAAAGTCGAACCCGGCAGGCCGGGCATCATATGGGCCACGATCTTGAGGCCTGCATCCCTGGCCGTCCTGAAGGCTTCCGCTGTCTGCTTCACCGTATGACCCCTTCGAACGTACTTCAAGACATCGTCATGAAGGGACTGAACGCCAATTTCCACCCTAGTGCCGCCGAAGGACAGCAGCCTATCTACATCGGTCTCCTTCAGGCAGTCGGGCCTTGTCTCCACCGTCAGCCCCACGCACCTCTTGTCCGCCTTCTCGTTGGCTGTTATGGCGTCCTGTAGCGTTTTGCTGCCCCTTCCGTTGAGAGCATCGTACAGGCCCTTTACGAAGGCCTCTTGGTAATCCACGCCGAAGTTGAGAAAGGTACCCCCCATCACGATGAGCTCAACCTTGGCCGTGCTGTGACCTATATCTTCGAGCTGGCGAAGCCTGCTGGTCACCTGCAGGAAGGGGTCATAGCCGTTCTGCGCTCCTCGCAGCGCCGCGGGCTCTCTGCCCGTGTACGACTTGGGAGAGCTCACGGCCATCCCCCCGGGACAGTAGAGACACTGGGCTTGAGGCGGGCAAGGTAGAGGCTTTGTCATCGCTGCCACTACAGCTATGCCCGAGAGGTTGCGCCTGGGCTTTATTGTAAGGAGCGCCCTGAGGTACCCGTCTTCTTCATCAACAAAACGAAGGAGATCCGAGTTTTTCGGTATGCGAGAGCTTTGAACGTCGTGGGCGGCCTCCTGCTTGGCCGCCTGCACGTCCTTCTCCGAACGGACGTCGAGGTCCTTTAGCTTACGCACAGCCAGCTCTGCAGCCGCCTCCACCCTCTCTTCTCCGACCTCCATTTCTTTCCGAGCCCTTGACGTCGTGGCAGCTAATAACATGTCGCTCCGCTAGTTGAACAACGGTTATTGCTTGCTTCCTGACACCCTTAAGCCAGAATGATGAGGCTGGGCGAAGGGCTCTTCTACTTGGGCACTGTCGGCAAGCCCGGGGTGCTCTCCACGTACTTGGTGGGCGCGAACGATGAATACGCCCTTGTGGAGCCGGGCCCGTCGAACACCGTCGACGAGACGTTGAGCCTGCTCAAGGACGTGGGGGCTCA
>Ga0272448_1002434_pt1 | contig 23279 bp, 18 predicted proteins | sample YNPCB0191_FD_202220 | JGI IMG/M metagenome (GOLD analysis project Ga0272448, IMG submission 202220) | Hot spring sediment microbial communities from Yellowstone National Park, WY, United States - YNP-CB-019-1 | ecosystem: Environmental > Aquatic > Thermal springs > Hot (42-90C) > Sediment... | reverse complement strand
TGTGGCCTGGAGGTCCGTTGAGCTGAAGACCCCTGACTCATACCAGGCCGTAGGCGAGCGGTCATAGACATTCCCGCACTCCCGGAATCCGCCGTGGTGGTCGTCTCGCACTGGGAGGCTCTGAACGCTGTCGTAGGAACCCGTGGATCTAACCCCCCAATAAACATAGGAATAATCGCCGTATGCGTTTGCGAACACATCCATTTTGCCGTCCCTGTTGAAATCGTAAGTAAAACCTCCTGTGTGCCTGGCAGAAAGACCAAACTTTACGGTGTCGTTATCCCTGAAATAGGGCGGAGTCCTGCTGTTCAGGCAGAAAAGGAGAGGTAAGTAGAAGCCTCCACCTCTGAAGAATACGAGATCGAGCCAACCATCCCCATTTACATCCCAGGCCGAAGAGCCTCCATAACACTGGTTGGTGTTTATAACCGTTTTGTTCGCCGAGCTGAAGCGTCCGTTGTCCGACCAATAGACCCTCGCTGTCCTCACATCCTCCTCTCCCGAAAGCACTATATCCAGCCATCCATCCCTATTCAGGTCAGCAACGGTTAGTCCATGTGGGTAATAGTCCTGTATGTTATCGCTCCAGAGCTGATTGTTGTTGAGATTCCTGTCGCCGTCGCCCCAGAGGATGTATATCTTAGGAGGAGTCTCCAGGTGAGCGATAAGGATGATATCCGTATAACCATCCTTGTCAAGGTCAACAACCTCAAGATTGTGCGCCAGGTAAGACCCAAAGGCCCTGGTAGAGACATTTCCAGAGGAATAACCGCCAGGCCCTCCCCAATAGACCATGAGGGTGTAAGAAAAGTTTCCTGCTATGATCACATCCAGGTATGTGTCCCTATCCAGGTCGTATACGAATACGGCCTCGCCCTTGCCGTTTGGGAGTGATGTGTAGTTGTTCGGGTCAGGGCCACCTGCGGCCTGAGAGCCCCAGTATATTCGGCACTCACCTGAGTTGTAGCCCGAGTGTATCAACTCCGGCCAGCCATCCAGGTTCAGATCCGCCATGTCGCAGTTGCCACCGTAGGTAACGGGAAAATACCGGACATTGGAGCTTTGGTAACCCGTGGGGCCTCCAAACCACAGTCTAACTAGGGGACCGCTGTTATCCGCGGATATCAGGTCATAGTAGCCATCCCTGTTCGCGTCAAAGCGAGCGTAGAACTCAACAGCTCCTGAGTCGGCCGGATTCGCGCCCTCTTTCTGGAGCCTCCTTGAGACATACAGGAGAGGGTCATACCATCCGTCCATGAAGTCCTGGGGGGTCGTTTCTATCCAGACCCCAGCAACGAGAGCAACGCATAGTTCAAACATCTTAAACCTCCCCTAAAGAAGCAAAGCCCATTTACTCAAAGCTATGTATAATATAAATGCACAGCTGACACCTAGCTAACGCGTTTTCCCTGAGGCTGTTGTTGAGCTTTGTTCCGCCGTGGAATCAGCAAGACACTCCTTTAAGTTCAGCCTTTTTGGCAGGTCCCCGGAATCCGGAACCATAAAACAAAGCCCCGCCGGGCAAAACGGGAGGTGCGAGGTTCCCGGCGGGGCCGAAAGGTTTATCTTACCAAGACCTTTCTCAGCGTTGACTCATCGGATTCTATCCAGAGGTAATAAACCCCGGTCCCGAGGCCCCTGAACTCAGCCCTGCCGTTCAGAAGCTCGCGAGAGCCTATCCGCCTTCCGTCAGCTGAATAGAGGGAGACCTGGCCATCGCGGCCGGGCCAGGATACCCAGATCATGCTGTTGCCCGAACCGAACCTTAGGCTCCCCTTCCCTGATGAGCCCTCATCGGTTGATTCATATAGGGAGGATGATGTCGTAAGGTTGACCCTCTCAAGCCACGGAAGCCAGGCCGGATTCTGCCACCTGAACTCAGCCCTGTATTGGATGTCCCTCGCTGGAAAATAGGGAGACTCAAAGACGGTTTCCCCGTTGAACACCTGACGCCAGTTTGACCATGGAGAACTTCCATCCTGCCTGGTCCTGATATACATCCTTACCTCGGAGCCTATCTGGGTGCTGTCCCAGGCTATCCAGGATATAGTTGCTGTGGCCTGGAGGTCCGTTGAGCTGAAGACCCCTGACTCATACCAGGCCGTAGGCGAGCGGTCATAGACATTCCCGCACTCCCGGAATCCGCCGTGGTGATCCATATTTACTCTTAGTCTCTGAACGCTGTCGCGGGAACCAGTGGAGGTCACTCCCCAGTAGACATAGGAAGTCGTATCACCACCGTTGGCAAAAACATCCATCTTCCCGTCCCTGTTGAAGTCATACACGAAACCACCGGTGTAATAATCCAAGATGCCGAACCTAACGGTGTCGGTTTCCCTGAAGTAAGGTGGTGTGCCAGAGTTGGGCCAGAGGAGGAGAGGGCTTGGGCTGGTAAATCCCCTGAAGAAGATAAGATCGAGCCAACCATCCCAATTTACATCCCAGGCCGCGGGTCCACCATAACACTGGTTCGTGTTGAGAAGCGTTTTGTTCGCTGAGCTGAAGCTTCCGTTGTCAGACCAGTAGATCCTTGATTGGGACACATAAAATATACAGCCCACCGCTATGTCAAGCCAGCCGTCCCGGTTCAGGTCGGCCAGCGTCAACCCATGGGGTTCCCTGCCTATGTTATCTTGCCAGATCTGGTTGTTGTTCAGGTTTCTATCGCCGTCGCCCCATATGATGTATATTGCCCCCTGATCGAATCCGGTAAGAAGCACAATATCCGGATACCCGTCCTTGTTCAGGTCCGCTATCTCAAGATTATGCACCAGGTAAGATGAAAAGCTTCTTGTAGAGACATTTCCGGAGGAGTATCCTCCAGGCCCTCCCCAGTAGACCTTAAGCGACCAGTCGTTTCCTCCGATGATAATATCCAGGTATGTATCCTTATCCAGGTCATATACGAACACGGCCTCGCCGAGGCCGTTTGGAAGTGATGTGTAGTTGTTCGGGTCAGGGCCACCGGCGGCCTGAGAACCCCAGTATATCCGGCACTCTCCTGTCTGAGAGCCAGAGTGTATCAGCTCCGGCCAACCGTCCAGGTTGATGTCGGCCATATCGCAGTTGGCGCCATAGTTGGAGGGGAAATCACGGGTATTGGAGAGCCGGTATCCAGTGGCACTGCCGAACCACAACCTAACGCGGGGGCCGTGGTCATCAGCTGTTGTCAAGTCATAGTATCCATCTCTGTTCGCGTCAAACCGCGGGTAGAACTCAACCGCGCCGGAGTCAGCAGGGTTTACGCTTTCCTTCTGGAGTCTCCTTGAGACATACAGAAGGTCATCATACCGTCCGTCTAGGAAGTCCTGGGGGGTCGTTTCTGTCCAGGACCCAGCAACGAGAGCAACGCACAGTTCAAGCATCTTGAACCTCCCTAAAGGCTCTTAAATATCCGATTAAGACACCCATAACCCCCCTTCCAATCAAGCAAGAGTCCAAACCCTTTTGCATAGGTCTATAATATAGTGGTATTGTTGACGCGTAGCTAACGCGGCTTACCCTCTGCATATTGTCTTGACTTGATCTTGGGGCAACAAATTGGTTAAAATTTGTCCCCATGGACACTGAGGCAAGGCTAAAGCAGGCCGTGAATATGTTCACGAAATCCGGGTATGATTCGGAGTTCAGCCTGTATCTCCAGCAACTCAAAGAGGAAGACCCCCTGGCACATTCCATGATTGAGGTCTACATCCACGCGCATAGACACGAGTTTCCCGTTGCTGTGAGGAAAGGGTCCAGGATTATAAGCCGAGTGAGCGGGAAACCGGGGCTTGCGTGGTTGTTATTCATGTCTATTGGTATGGCTTACAGGGGTATGGGTGAGCTTGAGACCGCAGAAAACTATTTTCTCAGGGCATTGGATGCCTTGAGAATCTTGGGAGACAAGAAAAATCTGTCTCGGATCAATTTTCAGATATCCGTAATAAGGTTCTCCAAGACTGACTATAAGCAAGCTCACAAGGATTTCCTTAGCTACAAGAAAGAATTCCCCGGTTCGCCCTTGATAGACTTTTATTTGGGTTTATTTGCCCTCATAGCCGGAGAACTTGACAAGGCAATAAAATATTTTGACTGTTCAGCTTTAGCTAACGCAAAATCGCCCTATCGGTTTAGCATCTATGAGGTAAAAGCCCTTGCCCTCAGGTTTCTTGGCAGATTTCCTGAGGCAATGAAGACCTTATGTGAGTCCGCTGAGGCCTATATCAATTACGGCTCTGCCTACTCGGCGTTTCCTGTTGCCAAGGCGCTTCAGCTCTCGCGACTTGCTGGCCTTGAACCGCCCCCCGCAAGCTTGATCAGGAAAGCCCTGAAACTCGCCAAGAAAGGAAGCTGGGGTGAGCTTGCCGCGGCAGAGGAAATAGAAGCTTTACTGAGAGAAGACGACGCTGATGCCGCTGAGGGGCTTTATGAGGCCGCCAAGAATTACCTGAAAGCCTATCAGAACATTGAGGCGGTTTTATCTGGGCACGCCGCGGCGTGGCTCGCTTGGAGGACCGAGAATCCGGTTTTCATAAAGTCCCTAAAACTAATAGGACATCTGCTTCCGTTGCATCCTGGGTTAAAGAAAGACCCTTTACTCGGGGATTTCATGGCTGGGATTGAACCATTCATTGCCAAGGCACTGAAGCCCGTTCAGAATGACGAGAGCATAAGGGCTTACCTGATCGGGAAGCTGAGAGTCTTTGTAGAGGGCAAGGAAATTAGCCTCACGGGTTGGAGAAGGAAAAAGGCTATAAACGCGTTCCTGTATCTTCTGCTGTCCCCAAACCACAGGATACCCGTGGATCACCTTTTTTACCTCCTGTGGCCGAGAAGGGAATACATCAGGAAAAACAGATACGGGTTATACACGGCCATTAATACCATAAGGAGAAATCTGGGCAACCCCGCGCTATTGATCAAAAGGCATGATTTCTACCAGCTTGAGAATGTCTGGACAGACCTCGGAGAGATTGAGGACCTGGTTCGGCTCGCTGACGCTATGACTGATCCCGCCCAGAGGGAGGAATACCTCGCCCGTGCTCGTGAGCTGGCAAAGGGCGAGCTTTTGCCTGAGTTCCCATATGACAAGCACATTGATGAATACAGGCAATACTACGAGAGGCTAAGAAGGAGGATCTTGGGAGAATAAAACCCCCGGCCGGGCCTCAGAACGGCGGCTATCTCACTATCTTCAAGCTCCTCATCCCTCCCTGATACCTGAGGACTGCCATATAAACTCCATTAGCCTCAAGCCTTGGGTTGAATGTGTGGCCCCCTGAGCTCAGGACCCCATCGTATAGTCTCTGGACGAGCCTTCCCTGAGCGTCGTATATCGCGAGCGAAACTTGAGCCTCCTTGGGCATAAAGAGGTATATGCTCTTGCCTGCGGACTTGAACTCAAAGCCCTTTCCGAGGCCCTCTCCGATATCCTCGTAGACAGGCCCGCAACCCTGGGAGTTGTTCGGGTCATCTATGGCGAAGACTTGGGCATCAGTCCCATTGGTTCCAACAATTATCTCAGAGCACCCGTCCCCATCTATGTCCCCGGCAAAGGGCGAGTGAACATAATAGGCCAAGTCTATCTGCCAGGCCAAGCTTCCGTTCTCAGCGTTGAGGCAGTAGAGGGTTGATGTATTAAGTTGTGAAACAAGGTATTCAAACCTACCATCTCCGTCTATGTCAACTAGAGCGCCAGGGGTGTGCACCAAGTCGCCAGTTGCAAACGCCCACTTCTGGGTCCCGTCTGAGCCGCGCAGGCAGTAGACATTCTGGTCAAGGGAGCCTACCACGACCTCCATCTTGCCATCGCCATCGCAATCGGCTATTGCGGGGGAGGACCACACACCGCTGCCAGTTGTAAACGCCCACTTCTGGGTCCCGTCCGAGCCGCGCAGGCAATAGACCTTGTAGTCCTTAGAGCCTACCACGACCTCGGCCTGGCCGTCGCCATCAACATCGGCTACCGCGGGGGAGGACTGCACATAGTCGCCAGTTGTAAACGCCCACTTCTGGGTCCCGTCTGAGCCGCGGAGGCAGTAGACCTTGCGGTCATAAGAGCCTATCACAACCTCCATCTTGCCGTCGCCATCGCAATCAGCAACCGCGGGGGAGGAATACACATAGCCACCAGTTGTAAACGCCCACTTCTGGGTCCCGTCTGAGCCGCGGAGGCAGTAGACCTTGTTGTCCCCAGAGCCTACCACGACCTCGGCCTGGCCATCGCCATCGCAATCGGCTATTGCGGGGGAGGACCACACACCGCTGCCAGTTGTAAACGCCCACTTCTGGGTCCCGTCCGAGCCTCGCAGGCAGTAGACCTTGCTGTCATGAGAGCCTACCACTACCTCCATCTTGCCGTCGCCATCGCAATCGGCCACCGCGGGGGAGGACTGCACCCGCTCGCCAGTTGTAAACGCCCACTTCTGGGTCCCGTCTGAGCCGCGGAGGCAGTAGACCTTGCGGTCCGCAGAGCCTATCACGACCTCCATCTGACCATCGCCGTCAACATCGGCTATGGCAGAATACTGCCACTCAACATAGCTACCTGGTGCAAACCGCCACTTTATCACTGGGCTCGTTATGGCGCCTTTCATGAGCTGGACGGATGAGTGGGCGAGATCTCCTCCCCACATGGGCCAGGTGCTCGTGACCGCTCCTACGCACATCGTTAAGATACATCCTATCATGATAAAACCTCCTTGGTTTTCATCTTATGAACTTCAGGCTCCTCATCCCTCCCTGATACCTCAGGACGGCCATATAAACCCCTTTAGCCTCAAGCGTTGGGTTGAATGTGTGGCCCCCTGAGCTCAGGACCCCGTCGTATAGCCTTTGGACGAGCCTTCCCTGAGCGTCGTATATCGCGAGCGAAACTTGGGCCTCCTTGGGCATAAAGAGGTATATGCTCTTGCCTACGGACTTGAACTCAAAGCTACTGCCGAGGCCCTCCTCAACATCTACTGTCCCGCAACCCTGCGCGTTTCCAGGGTCATCAAGCGCGAAGACGCGGTAGCCCTGGGCATCAGGGTCATGTGTTCCAACGATTATCTCAGAGCACCCGTCCCCGTCTATGTCCCCGGCAAAAGGAGCGTGGATATTGTTGGCTAAGGTTATCTGCCAAGCCACTGAGCCGTTTTCAGCGTTGAGGCAATAAAGGGTTGATGAACCATACTGAGGTACGAGGTATTCAAACCTGTTGTCGCCGTCTATATCAACGAGGACCCCTGGGGTGTGCACCCGACTGTTGGCTGTGTAGACCCACTTCTGTGTTCCGTCCGAGCCGCGGAGGCAATAGACCTTGTGGTTGTTAGAGCCTATCACCACCTCAAGCTTGCCATCCCCGTCAACATCGGCTATTGCGGGCGAGGATTGGACCGCGCTATCGGTCGTGAAGGCCCACTTCTGTGTTCCGTCCGAGCCGCGGAGGCAATACACCTTGCAATCACTGGAACCTACTATTACCTCAAGCTTTCCGTCCCCGTCAACATCGGCTATTGCGGGCGATGAAAGCACATAGTTTCCGGTCGTGAAGGCCCACTTCTGTGTTCCGTCCGAGCCGCGGAGGCAATAGACCTGGTAATCAGCGGAACCTACTATTACCTCAAGCTTTCCGTCCCCGTCAACATCGGCTATAGCTGGGGAAGACTGAACCCATAACCCGGTTGTGAAGGCCCACTTCTGTGTTCCGTCCGAGCCGCGGAGGCAATAGACCTTGTTGTCCCAGGAACCTACCACTACCTCAAGCTTGCCGTCCCCGTCAACATCGGATACCGCTGAGGAGGAATACACGGAGTTTCCGGTCGCGAACGCCCACTTCTGTGTTCCGTCCGAGCCGCGGAGGCAATAGACATTGCGATCCCAGGAACCTATCACTATTTCAAGTCTGCCGTCCCCGTCAACATCGGCTATAGAAGCGGCAGGATAAACCCATCCTCCAGCTGTGAATGTCCATTTTACCGTCCCATCCGTGCCTCTGAGGCAGTAAAGATTGTGATCGCGAGAACCTATCACAACCTCCTTAGCTCCGTCTCCGTCAACATCTGCTATCGCCGCATACTGCCACTCAACCCAATCTCCAGTCGCGAAACGCCACTTTATCACTGGGCTCGTTATAGCGCCTTTCAAGAGCTGGACGGATTGGTGGGTGAGATCTCCTCCCCACATGGGCCAGGTGCCCGCGACTGTGCCCAGGAGTGTTAGCATAGTTAGTGTATTCATATCATTACCCCCATAAAAGCTCCTCAATTATAAATCCCTCTTCCGATTCTGTTCAAGCGCGTGGGGAGCGGCAAGCCTAGAGCAAAACCCTCTCCGCTATCTGGACAGCGTTCAAGGCCGCGCCCTTGAGAAGGTTATCCGCGACAACCCACATAAGGAGCACCTTCGGGTCATCGGGCGAGAACCTAAGCCTTGAGACGAACACCTCGTCCTTTCCCTCGGCTTGCTTTGGGACAACGAATGCCTCGCTCAGGACGAGGCCATCCTGCTCCGCCATGGCGGATTTCACCTCCTCAAGGCTCGGAGACCTCCTGAGCCTCACGGCTATCGCCTCCGAGTGGGCCGTTATAACCGGAACGCGCACGGCAGTGGGATAAACAGGGAAATCCGCGCCCATTATCTTTTTGGTTTCCCGGATAAGCTTGAGCTCCTCCTCATAAAACCCGTCCTCTTCGGAGCCTATCGCGGGGATGATGTTCCTGTGGATGGGGCCTCTGTGCGGAGAATCCCCGTATTTCTCCCCCTTTTCCTCGGAGAGCAGGGCGTCAATCCCTCGCTTGCCCGCGCCCGAGACAGCCTGGTATGTGGCGACGAAAACCTCCTTTATCCCAAAACGAAGGAGGGGCTTAAGCGCCACAACCATCTGTATGGTTGAGCAGTTTGGGTTCGCGACTATGCCCAGAGGGATTTCTGAAAGCGCGGATGGGTTAACCTCAGGAACAACAAGCGGAACCCTGGGGTGCATCCTCCAGGCAGATGAGTTATCAACCACCAGCGCGCCCTTCTTGGCGAAAAGGGGCGCGTATTTGAGGGACACATCCCTTCCGGCGGAAAAAAGAGCCAGGTCAAATTTCCCGATTGATGAGGGGGTTAGCCTCACCTTCTTGAGCTCAGAGCCGCAAAAGACCAGTTTCTCTCCTGAAACCCTGCCGTAGGGAACCAGCTCCGAGACCGGGAATCCCCTTTTCTCAAGGACGCGGAGCATTGTTCTTCCGACAAGTCCTGATGCGCCAACGACAGCGACCTTCATCCGTAAAAATATAATTTATGCGAGGGGCGGGAGTTGAACCCGCACGGGATTGCCCCACCAGATCCTAAATCTGGCGCGTCTGCCTTTCCGCCACCCTCGCTAGAACGAATATTCTAATCTTCTGCCTCCTCTTAAGGCAACTGCGGGTTAAAGCCCCAGGCCCCTCAGCTTTGCCTCAAGCTCCTCCACCGAGACGATGGGCCTCCGGGACTTCGTTCCCTCCCCTGGCTCCACTATGCCCAGCTCCTCCAGCTGGTCCATTATCCTAGCGGCTCTGGCGAAGCCAACCTTTATCTTCCTCTGGAGCATGGTAGCTGAGCCCTGGCCCCTCGCCACAATGAGCCTCGCGGCCTCCGGAAGGAGGGGATCGAGCTCGCCGGAAAATCCGGATGCCTCCTCTGATAGCGTCTCAACCGGCGCTTCCTCCATCTCCTCTATGGGTATGTAGTAGCTGTTTCTTATGTTCACAAGCTCGTCCGCTATTTCATCCTGGCTCCGGCCCAGGACCCTGGCCCCGTGCTCCGCTATTAGCGAGAGCCTGTCCTCCGCTCCGGGCTCGTCCTCTCGGGTGAGGGCTGGGACGAGGCCCTCCCTAACTGTCCAGTCCGCCCACCTCCTCACCTCCTCGGTTCTGCCGAAAGCCTCCTGGAAACGGTGCGTCAGGTAATCTCGGATGATCGCTGAGGCGAGCCTGCCGGTTTCCTCCTCGGAGACAAACGGGCCGTGAAGCCTCGTTGGTTCTGCAGACCCCGGCGGAATGAAAAGCATGTCCCCTTTTCCGAGGAGCTTTTCCGCCCCCATTTCGTCCAGTATTGTCCTTGAATCCACCCTTGAGGGAACCTTGAAAGCTATCCTTACAGGGAAGTTCGCCTTTATTATCCCGGTTATAACATCCACCGAGGGGCGCTGTGTTGCGACAACCAAGTGAATTCCCACAGCCCTCGCCATCTGAGCGAGCCGCGCCAGGGGCTCCTCAACCTCCTTCCCCATCGTGAGCATGAGGTCTGAGAACTCGTCAATGACTATTACTATGTATGGAATTGGGTCGTCCCCCCTGTCGGCCGCGGTCCTGTTGTGGCTCTCTATGTCCTTCACGCCCTCCCTGGCGAAGTGCCTGTAGCGTATCTCCATCCAAGCTACCGCCTTCTTCAACGCCTCGCCCGCCTGTTTCCTGTCCTTGATAACGGGCATGAGGAGGTGCGGGACCCCCTCGTAGAAAGAGAGCTCAACCCTCTTAGGGTCAACGAGGATGAGCCTCATGTCCTGGTGCCTGTAAGCCATGAGGAAGCAGGAGAGAAGGGTGTTTATGCACACAGACTTTCCGGAACCCGTTGTCCCCGCGATGAGGAGGTGCGGCATCCTCGCCAGGGACTCAAACCTTGGTTCCCCTCCGGGGTCAACGCCCAGAGCGAATGTAAGGGGTTCGCTCGCGCGGAGAAACTCCTCCCTCTCCGCGAGCTCACGGAAGTAGACCACCCTCCTCCTTGGGTTTGGAACCTCTATGCCGATGAGCCCCTTTCCGGGCAATGGGGCAACCATCCTCACTGAGAGCGCCTTTATCCGCAGGGCGAGGTCATCGGCAAGCCCAACGACCCTTGAGAGCTTAATCCCAGGAGCCGGCTCATACTCGTAACGGGTCACCACAGGGCCCTTCTTGAAGTCCACAACCCTTCCCTGTACTCCGAACTCGGCAAGGCGCTCGGTTATCAGCTCGGCTATCTTCTGGGCCTCGGAATCGTCCATCTCCTTTACCGGAGGAGGCTCGTTGAAAAGGAGAAGGAGCTCCCTGGCGTTGAGGTTCTGGCCCGAATAATCTGACATAGCGCCCCGCTCATCGGGCTCCGGCGCGCTCTCAGGTTCATCCGCCCACTGCGTCCCGAGCACAGTCTCCTGGAGTGGCGGTTCCTCATCCTTTTTCTCCACTTTCTCCACGCGGACCAGCTCGCTTTCTATCCTATTCTCATTCCTCTTGGCGGTCTCCTGGGTTGTTGTCCTGTTCTCTGGCTTCCTGCGGAACGAAGGCAGTTTGATCTTTCCGAAAAAAGTAGTTAACCCCTCCTTAACCGGTCCCACGAGCCACCAGAATGGCCAGAGAAAGAGAAAGAAAAGGAAGCCCAAAAGAAGGAACCTCCCCCATCCGAGCGTGCCCGAAAGCGCCTGGGAGACGGCGCGCTGGACCGCTCCTCCCGCGGCCGGAAAAGCGGATGTGAGGGCAAGAAGCGCGGCAAGCACCCCAAATGCCCGAAACAGGTTTCCGAGAGAGAGGCGCTTCGCGAAATGCATGACCCCCACCGCGAAAGAGAGAAGGATGAGCGCGAACCCCACCAACAGCCCCACAGAGCTCGCGAGCGCTCCGGCAGAGTAGTGGCCGACCGCGCCTCCCCAGTTCTGGTAGGGCAGGGCAGACGGCCTGTATGAGAGGAGGCTTATGAAGAGGAAAACCCCAACCAGCATATACGAAGCCGCGACCAGATGGTAGACCTTGTCCTTTTTGCCCGCAAGGAGGATCCAGGGCACTGCCACAAGAAGGAGGATGTAGAACAGCGGAAGAAGCCAATGCATCACGCTGATATTTTAAGCCTTCTGCGGCTTGCAGGGCAAGATCACGAGAAAGAACCGTCCGGATTTCCGGGCACCATGGGGCCTGCCGCCCTGCTGATAGTAAGGTTATGGGTCTCAGGCCACCTTTGCCTGGGGCCGTGGACGGAACCTTACGACCTAGCGCGCTTGCCTGGGCGCGAAACCGAGGCCTATAATCTCGGAATCAGGCTAGCCATCATATCCGCTCATAACAACGCCTCCGCCGCGTGCCTGAGAAGCTTGGCGAAGGCTGGGCACGAGGTTATCCTCGTTGGACTAATGGGGATGCCGAACTTCGTTTTCAGGTCAAGGTATTGCCGCAAAAAAACCCTCGTCCCCGACCCTTCTTCCGATCTGACGGGTTTTCTCGCCGCAACCGACAGCATTGATGCGGAGGCGCTCCTGCCCTGCTCCGAGCCTACAGCCATGGCCCTCGCCGGCAACCCAAGGGCTATAGGGCCGGGGCACGCGGTGATGCTCAGGCTCTCGGACAAGCTTTATGTAGCGCGCAGGGCAAGGGCATTCGGAATAACCACCCCCGATACCTCCGATTCCGAGGAATTCGTCGCAGAGCGCTGGCCTGTTTTCCTGAAGAGCAGGATGTCCCACATCCCAAAAGGAAACGGCTTCATAAAAGGAACCAGGTGGTCTCCGAGGAATCCGGATGAAGCCATTGAGATAATAAGGTCCAACTCTGAGCTCATGCCCATAGCCCAGGAGAGGGTCCAAGGCCCTGCCTGGGGGATCTCCCTGCTCATGTGGGGAGGAAGGGCGCGGGCCGGTTTTGCCCACAGGAGGATAAGGGAGGTCCCCGCGTCAGGCGGTCCCTCGTCGGCCGCGGAGTCAATACCACTGCCAACAGATACCTTCAGAAGGCTTGAGTCCTGGCTTTCGGAAGAGGGTTTTGCGGGGCTGGTCATGTGCGAGTTCAAGGGAGAGTATCTGATTGAGGTCAATCCGAGGCCTTGGGGCTCTTTGCCCCTTGCGATCATTGCCGGGATTGATTTTCCGAAACTACTCGTGGATTGCTGGGCCGGCCAGCCTCCCAGCGGCTTGCCGGGCTACAGGGTCCGCGTCAAGGCCCACTGGCTAAAGGGCGAGCTGGCCCACCTCGCCTCGTGCGAGAGCCTCGGAATGGCCTTGAAAAGCTTCTTTGGAATCCTGAGGCCATGGCCAGTATTCAACTTTGGCCCCGACGATCCGTGGCCAGCGCTGTGGGAGCTGGGGCTAACAGCGTTTGCCCGCCGGAAGGCATAGAGTTTATAATTTTGCCGATGTCTCGTGGGTTCCCTCTGAATGGTCTTTATGCATTACTTGGTTCGCTTCAAGACGAGCTTCAGGATGAAAAAGGCCTCTGGAACCTGCGCGGCTTCATAGATACAGCCAGCAGAATTTACCCCCTGTCAACGGACACGAAGGTCATCTCCAAAGCCCTGGAGCTCATGATCCTCCCTGATCTGACCCGTTTTTTTGAGGAACAAGGCTGTCAGGTGATCCTCGCTGAGGAACAGAATCATTATCCAGACATCAGCGTGGTTAAAGGCAAGAGCAAATGGGCAATTGAGCTCAAGAGCACCTACAGGAATCCGCGGAACCCAGAGGTGGTTTCCGGATTCACCCTGGGGGCCTTCACCGGCTATTTCAGAGACAGGACAAGCGCCAAGAACATTACCTTTCCTTACGCTGAATACAGAGAACACTATGTCCTAGGCATTATTTATACGAGAAACGAAGAGATTGAGCTCCAACCGGTCTATCAATACCGTGATCTGAGAAAAATACCTCCACCGATCTGCGATCTGGTCCTCTTCTTTCAGCCCAAGTGGCGCCTGGCCAGTGATTCTCCGGGTAGTGGCAACACCACGAATATCGGTTCCGTGAAGGGTGCCGACGAGCTTATAAATGGCCGTGGCGTATTCTTTGCCAGGTTCGGGAACAGGGGACGCGAGATATTTGACCTTTACTGGCAGGAATACCTTACTGCTGATATGGCGAGAAGGGCCGAGCTCGCTGGGCCACCATTCCGTAACCTGGACGAGTTCCTTCGCTACCGGCGAATTGACACAGGAGGCTGTGAATGAGGGAATTGTTTTCCGACCTGATGCCCGGAATAAGGGGATTACCCACAACACGGTATCAGGGTTCAAAGGCCAAGCTATTGCCGTGGATATGGGACTGCCTCGCGGGGATTGACTTTGACAGCGTCCTTGATCCATTCGGCGGCAGTGGAGTTGTCTCCTACTGGATGAAGGCCAGGGGAAAGGAGGTGACCTATAACGATCACCTGAGGTTCAACTACCTGATTGGCAAGGCAATAATTGAAAACAAAGATGTCCTTTTGGATGAGTCCGATCTCCTTCCCATCCTGGAACCCGATCCCTCCCATAAATACCAGCGTTTCATAGAGGAAACCTTCAAGGACATTTACTATACCCACGAGGAAAACGCCTGGCTGGATGTGGTTGTCCAGAACATTCTCACGCTCGTTAACGAATACAAACAAGCCCTGGCTTTTTATGCGCTTTTCCAGGCGTGTTTGGTCAAGCGTCCCTTCAACCTGTTTCATCGGGCAAACCTGTATATCCGCCTGGCTGAGGTCAAGAGAAGCTTTGGAAACAAGTCCACCTGGGACAAGCCCTTTACGGATCACTTTCTAAGATTCGTAAAGGAGGCCAATAACCTGGTATTTGACAACGGGAGAAAAAATGTCTCGCTGAACCGGGAAGCGCTTGAAATTGAGGGGACTTACGATCTGGTCTATCTTGATCCTCCATACACCTCCGCCGCGGGCAATTCCGTGAATTACCTGGCTTTCTATCACTTCCTGGAAGGTCTCGCCAGATACCACGAGTGGCCTGGGCTTATAGATTACTCAACCAGGAACAGATCCCTCCACATTACACCGAATCCCTGGAACGACCCAGCGAGGATAAGGGGTTGTCTCAGGGAGTGCTTTGATAGATTCAGGGAATCAATACTGGTGGTCTCATACCGGGAGGACGGGATACCATCTGTGGATGAGATTGAGAAAGACCTTTCCGTTTTCAAATCTCATGTAAGGGTTTTCCGGTTTCCTGGATACAGGTATGTCCTATCTACACGAAGGACAGGAGAGGTTCTTTTCGTGGCGGAGTAATGCATCCTACCAGGGTTCCCCCCACCTCTCCTTGAAGGCTATCTCGGATAGGGGCTTGCGGGGCCTTGGCCCCGGGGATTCGTCCGGGTATCCCAGGCACACGAGCGCGATCAGGAGGCATGAATCTGGAATTCCAAGTTCCCTTTTCAGGGCCATGTAGTCCTCCAGCTTATCCTGCGTTATCTCGTTTCCGAACGCGCCGACAACGCACGCGCCGAGCCCTTGGTTCACTCCCTCAAGAAGCATGAAAGCGATGGCGTATGAGACTGCCTCAAATGTCCTTGCGAGGACCGCTGGCCGGCCGCAGAGTTGAGGAGCGAAGCTCCTTGTTGAAAGGAAAAGGCTCTCTATGACCTCGTCCGATGCCGAAACAACCCCGGCCTCCCTGAGCTCTCGCAGGGACTTGCGCTGGCTCTCGCGCTCCCAAACGGATGTGTCCCCACAGCAGGCTATGATGAGGGGCGCTTTGATGACGGCCTTTTGCTTGTAGGAAAGCGCGAAGAGTTTTTCCTTGGTTCCGGGGTCACCTATAGCGATAAAACGCCAGGGTTGAAGGTTCTCCCAGCTCGGCGCCCTCCGGGCGGCCTCCAGGAGTTTCCCGACCACCTCATCCGGCACTGGATCAGGCTTGAAGCGCCTTATGCTCCTCCAGCCAGCGATAGCAGAAGATACATCCATGAAGATAATATAGTCCACATCGGATATCCGGTTCAACTTGTCCGGCCCCCCGGCGCCGGTTTATAATTAACTCTCCTTTGAGGAGGTAGCATGTCGGAATCAACAAAACCCAGCGCAATTCCCGCAACAGCTTATATCTGGATGAACGGCGAGTTCGTTCCGTGGAACGAGGCCCGCGTCCATGTTCTTACCCACGCCCTTCACTACGGAACCGGAGTCTTTGAGGGCATAAGGGCCTACATTACACCGAAGGGGCCTTCTATCTTCAGGGCCAAGGACCACTTTAAGCGCATCCTCAGGTCAGCCAAGATATACAGGATGGAGGTTCCTTATACGGCTGACGACCTTGTTAATATAGCGAAGGAGCTTATCAGGAAAAACGAGGCCACTGACCCCAAGCTCAAGGAGGATAAGACAGCCTGGTATATAAGGCCTGTTATCTACAGGGGTTACTATACCTTGGGCGTTAACCCGTTCCAGTGCCCGGTTGAGATCTTTATAGCGACATGGAAGTGGGGGAGATACCTCGGACCCCAGGCCCTTGAGAATGGCGTTGATGTAAAGTTTTCCTCCTGGCAGAGGATGGCCCCGAACACCTTTCCCTCAATGGCCAAGTGCACCGCCAACTACGCCAACAGCGCCCTCTCCAAGATGGATGCCGTCAGGGAGGGCTACGAGGAAGGAATATCCCTAAACCCCTTTGGATTTATCTCAGAAGGCTCGGGCGAGAACCTCTTCATCGTTCTTGACGGTGTTCTCTGGACGCCCTGCATAGGCTCCATGATCCTTCCGGGCATAACGAGAAACTGCGTGATAACCCTGGCGAAAGAGATGGGAATAGAGGTCAGGGAGGAGTTCCTTCCGAGGGAGATGCTCTACATCGCTGACGAGGCCTTCTTCACCGGCACGGCCGCTGAGATAACCCCCATCAGGTCGGTTGACGGGATAACTATAGGCAATGGAAAGCGCGGGCCTATAACCGAGAGGATACAGAGGGCGTTTTTTGACATCATAGAGGGCAAGGCAGAGGACAGGTTCGGTTGGCACTGCTATGTGTATGAAGAATGAGGATCGCTCTAGCGGCTGACCACAGGGGATTCTTCCTGAAGGAAAGGATAAAGTCCTTTATAGCTGAGCTTGGCCACGATCCTGTTGATTTCGGAGCGCCTGACTCTGAGCCCTCCGATTATCCTGATTTCGGGATAGCGGCCGCGGAGGCAGTCTCGTCCGGGAAATGCGAGAGGGGCATACTCGTCTGCGGAACCGGGATAGGAATGTCCATATCTGCCAACAAGGTGAGGGGGGTTTTCGCGGCCCGGTGCTGTTCGGTCCGGGACGCTGAGATGTGCCGGCGGCACAACAACGCGAATGTGATGACCCTCTCAGGCGAGATAGCGCCGGACGACGCCATGGAAATGGTGAGGGCCTTTATTGACACGCCTTTTGAGGGAGGAAGGCACGGGAGGCGAGTCAGGAAGATAGCCGAATACGAGCGCAAATAAAGCCCCGGCCAGGGAACGGGAGGCGCGGAGAATTTTGCACGGCCGGGGCCTGATGAGTTAACCTATTTATCTCACTATCTTCAAGCTCTTCATTCCTCCCTGATACCTCAGGACAGCCATGCAGATTTACGGAGAGGGCGGGATTCGAACCCGCGGTAGGGATATACTCCCTACAACGGCTTAGCAAGCCGCCGCCTTAGGCCGCTCGGCCACCTCTCCGAAGTAATGATATTATAAGAGCGCGGGGCGCTTGGTTTCAAATCCGAGAGGATGTGGCCATTTTAGTTGCCAACCCAACCGATACGGCAACGGAACCCCAAAATCCCTCCTTAGAAACAAGCTCCATTGGCTTAGCAAGCCGCCGCCTTCAACCACTCGGCCACCTCTCCGAAGTAATGATATTATAAGAGCGCGGGGCGTCGGATTTCAAACCGAAAAAATCTGCGGCTCCCTCTGATGCGGCTCCGGAGATCCAAATTCCTCCTTCAGAAACTTAGAAAAACCGGATCTGTTCGCTCGGCCGCCTCTCCAAGAAGCGAATTGTAGAGCAAATTCGTGTGTTTGCCCTGGGCAGATTGTCCCTACACCCCCAACACACGAACCCAAGCCCGAACGCGCCCTGGGGATAGGGCATATTCTCACTGAAGAACCAACCCACCTCTATGTTTGTCCATACGGGCCTTTTGACAAAGCCGAAACCGGCCACAGGCCCGAAATCACGGATAAAATAGGATTCCTCCTGGTCCCCCGGAAACGCGCTGGTCTGGAAGCCCCCCGGAAGGCTGGCGCAACCGGCCGTCAACATGATGCCCAGACAAAGCCTACGCGCTGGTTTCATTTCCCCCTCTTCACCAGCCTTGAAAGCAAAAGCCCGAGCTCAAAGAGCAATATCAAGGGAACCGCCAGGAATATCTGGGTTACGAAATCAACCGTTGGGGTCACCACTGCCGCAACAACAAAGGCCAGGATTATCACATATGACCTTTTCTTTGCGAGGGCCTTGGGGTCAAGGATGCCCATTCCGGTCAGCGCTACCATGAGCATAGGCGTCTCAAAGAGTAGGCCGAACGCCAGGGTCATGAATATCACGAAGTTGGTGTAGCCTGATGCGCCGAACAGCGGGGACATCGCCTCCCCGCCAAAGGACGAGAGAAACCTCACCCCGACGGGTATAGCGAACCACAGCGCCAAAGCGCAACCCAGGTAGAACATGATTACCGAGAACACGAGAAATGGCAGTGCCCAGAGCTTTTCCCTGCGCTTGAGGCCGGGCGCCACAAATGCCCACACCTCCCCGAGTATGTATGGCGCGGCAAGAATGAGTCCCGTCACGAAGGCGACCTTCAGCCTTACCCAGAAGGCCTCCTGTGGGGTGAAGAAGTATAGGGTGCCGACCGGAGTTGCGGCAAACCGCGCGTTCGGGATAAAGGGCGGTAGGGTAGGGCAGGTGATGAAACGGATTATCCTTTCGCCAAAAGCGTATGAGACGGAGGCGGTTATTGCGAGGGCTATAATGCTCCTTATAAGCGCCCACCTGAGCGCCTCAAGGTGATCCAACAGCGCGAACTCCTTATTCAACTACGCGTTCCTTTCCGGTTTGGTGAGCTCAAACACCTTTTTGACCGTGTTCTCGTATCCGGGGGTCATCTCAACGCCTCTCCTCGCCATCACCCTCCTCGCAACCTCTATCGCTTCCTCCAACCTGTATTCGGAAAATTCAGGGTATCCCCAAGAGAACGACGGCACAAACTTCGGGGAAACTCCTGATCCAACGAGGTTAGCGAAAACCCCTATGACAGCGCCAGTTGTTATCGTGGTGTTTATGCCGGTTTTCGCGTGATCGCCTATTGTGGGGCCGAGAAACATGAGGCCCGTATCTTTCATCTCGCCATCAAGCCAGACCCTTATTGTGCCGTATGTGTTCTTAAGGTCAGAGACCTCCGTGCCAGCCCCGATGTTAACCCATTCTCCAAGGTAGGCGTGGCCGAGGAAGCCCTCGTGCTGTTTGTTGGAGTAGCCCTGGATTATTGTCTCGGATACCTCGCCCCCAACCTTGCAGACAGGCCCGAGGGTTGTTCCTCCGTATATCCTGGACCCGGCCTTTATCAGGCAGTTTTCCCCTATGAAAGCCGGGCCCTGGATAAAGGCGTTCGGCATCAGGACGCTACCTTTTCCTATGAAGACAGGTCCATCCTCGGCATCAACGACAACCCCAGGGTATATCCTCGCGCCGTCCTCAACTGAGACGCGGCCGAGCAGGGTGGCCCCCGTTTCAACCCTTCCCCTTGCGACCGGCTCCGTGTCCCTCATGTCAAACAAGAGCGCGGCGCGGTTCATGTGAACCAGGTTCCAGAACCTTCCGACAACCTCGGCCTTTATACTAAACTTCTCCCGGGCGCCCTCTGCCAGAGCGAACAGCCCTCCGCGGAGCCTCGCCGCGCTCGTCATTACAGCGATTGGTTCGCCCTCGTGTGAGAACAGCGCGGAACCAGGCCCCAGATCCGGAGCGGGTTCAAGCGGCAGGAAATCCGCCCTTGAAAGTATAAACTCCCCCTCGGGTATCTCAGGGGTGAGGCTGAGCCAATCCCTCGCCGGCAATAGCCAGGCTCGCGTCTTCCAGAACCTCTCCGTTCTTTCCCTGAGGGTCATGGCTCCGAGCCTAAGGTCCCAAAGTGGCCTCATCCAAGTAAGGGGAAGGAATTTCCTCCAGTTTTCCTCTGTTATAACCAGCCTCACGGGTATATTATACCGGCTAGGCATGTATCATCGCACCATAAGTGCAGGAAAATCCCCTCTGAGACGCGTTGTGTGGCGGGTTAGAAAACCCGCCCTGGGAACGAAAAATAATTTCCCCACGTCGGACTTTTTAGTCCAACAGGGGGCTAACCGCGCGATTGATGCGAGCCGGCCACCGTGCCTGAGCTGGGTTAATCTTATAATTACTTTATGCTCTGATCCAAATCCCCCGGTATACCCTCCAGCATCTCTTTCGCTTTCAGCGCGTCCGCTATTCTTCCACGCTGTTCAAAAAGCCCAGCGGCCGTTTCTAGCTCCTTCCTCGCGTTCTCGTAATCCCCCTCCTCCTTGTAGACTGCGCCGAGGTTGCCGTGGGCTTCAGGGTAATCAGGTCTTGCCCTGATAGCCTCTTGGAATTCCTTCTTCGCCTCCTCCTTTTTCCCGCGCTTATATAGCCAGACGCCCAGATTATAGTGAGCCTCAGCGTTATTGGGATTGAGGCGTATGGCCTCGCTCCACTCGGCCACAGCCGCGGAGTCCTTGCCCGTGAGTATGAAAACCGTTCCCAGGTCGTTCCGAGCCTCGGAATGTTTCGGGTTTAGGAGGATAGCCTCCCGCAATTCTGCCTCCGCCTCAGGCAAACGGCCCATGTCCATGAGCAGTTTCCCGAGGAGGTGCCGAGCGTCGGGATTCTGCGGGTTCAGCCTCACGGCCTCCCGTAGGTGTGGCTCTGCCTCCGTAAGCCTGCCGTTCTGGTAAAGAAGAAGCCCGAGGTAGTAGCGCGCTGTGTCGTTTTTCGGCTCAGAGAGGACCGTCCTCGTGAGCTGGAGCTCGTTCATGTCCTCCCAAGCCCTCGTCCTCCCACAGCCCAAAAGGCTGAGGAGGCATAAGCCGGCATAGAGCGCTCCCCGGTTCATCGGCCTACCTACACCTTTGCCAGAGCCTCGCTGAGGTCCTCTATGATGTCCTCAGGGTCCTCTATGCCAACCGAGAGCCTCACGAACCCGGGTTCTATGCCCATTCTGAGCCTTTCCTCAGGGGTGTAGGCCGCGTGGGTTGTTGTGGCTGGCGTTGAGACAAGGGATTCAACCCCGCCGAGGCTGGTCGCCTCTGCTATGAGCTTGAAGGAGGACATGAGCTTCAGGGTTGCTTCGTCTCCTCCTTCTATGACAAAAGAGAGCATGCCGCCGAAGCCCTTCAGGACCCTCTTGGCTAGCTCGTGCTGGGGATGAGAGCTCAGCCCTGGGTATATGACCCTCTTGACCTTCGGATGATTCTCAAGGAATTTCGCAACCGCCATGGCGTTCTCGTTGTGCGCCTTGACCCTGAGAGCGAGCGTCTTCAGGCCCCTTTCCAACAGGAAGGCGGAAAACGCCTCCATTGAACCGCCAAGGTCCCTCATCGCGGCCCAGACAGGATCAATAAGGGATTTTGGGCCGGCGGCAACGCCCGCGATGAGGTCCGAGTGGCCGTTTAGGTATTTGCTCGCCGAGGCTACCGATATGCTCGCCCCGAGCTCCAGGGGCCTCTGGTTTATGGGGGTTGCGAAGGTATTGTCCACGACCAGAAGGATGCCGTGGCGCTTGGCTATGTCCGCGAAGGCCGGGACATCCAGAACCTTGAGGAGGGGGTTTGATATGCTCTCAAAGAACATGAGCCTGGTGTTGGGCTTTATGGATTTCTCAACGCCCTCAGGGTCCGTCATATCGGCGTAGATAACCTCTATGCCCATCCTCGCCACCCGGTTCTTGAAGAGTCCTGCCGTGCCCCCGTATATGTCAAGGGTAGTGATCATGCTGTCGCCCGGCTTCAGGTGGCCCATTATCACCGATGTTGCCGCCGCGAGCCCTGATGAGAAAGCAACAGCGTCCTCAGCCCCCTCAAGCGCGGCCACCTTCTCCTCCACGGCCCTGCGGGTCGGGTTCCCGTATCTGGTGTAGAATATGGGTTCCCTGGACCTGCCGGATTGGATCAGGGAGTATATCTCACGCTCGGCGTAGAAGGTGCTTGACTGGAAGATTGGGGTAGTGACGGGCCTCGCGTCCCTGGGCCCTGTCCCAACATGAACAGCCTTGCTTGATAATCCTTTCAGCTCTTTCATAGCGAGAAGATTATAAAGGGCGGGGGTAAAGGCCTGCGAGGTGTGCCCTTTACCTAAAGAGCAGGACCTCAAGAAGCATCTTGCCGTGCAGGAAGACGAATAGCGCAAGGGAAAGCCCTGCCAGGTGAACGAGCGCTGAGGCCTTGTCGGTCTTCGGAGGGAAAGAAAAGCCCAGCCACGCAAGGGGCACGAGCGCAAACCACAGCCAGGGAGACCAAAGCGTGTCCCACGCGGAGATAATTATAGCGATTATGGGCGAGATGTAGAAGCACAGGAAGAGGCCGGCCAAATGCCTAAAGAACTCTCCGGGGACAAACCCCGCGAGGAGGAGGGGGAGGCACAGGGGGAGCGAACGGATGAAGATCAAGCCCCAATGGGTTATCAACCACCACACCTCCCAGAACCCGGGCCTATAAAGAAAAGAGTCCTCCAGGGCAAGGACCTGGATGGACAAAGGCAGTGCCAGAAAGACCCACCTGAGGGTCCACTTTCCGAGGAACGATAAAACCTTGCCCACCTTCTTCATGCTTTCACAAATAATAGAGCAGAGAGCTCACCCGTTTCACTACGATCGGCAAGCGCGAGGCCCTGAGCCATCCTGGCAATCTCGTGGGGGAAGTAGGCTCGCCTCATGCCCGAATAAAACCCTTTGCCCTGTTTTTTCTCCAAGGATTCCGATGGCAAAAGGTGCAGGACGATGAGCCTTCCGCCGGGAAGGAGGACCCTCCGGCACTCCTCAAGCGCCCTTCTGGGGTCTCCGAAAAACTCAATGGAAAAGAATACCCCGACGAGCGCGAAGGATTCGCTTTTGAAGGGCAAGCTCTCCGCTGACCCGAGCACAGCCCTTATCCCCCTCCTTCTCGCGAGCAAAAGCGCGCCCCGCGCCATATCAATGCCGAAGCCGATACCCAGGCCGGAAGCGAACCTGCCCGTTCCCACCCCTATCTCAAGCGCCGGAGAACCCCTCGCCCACTCCCTGATGAGTTCAATCTCCTTCCGGAAAACCTCCCGGTTCTCGTCATACCAAGCGTCGTATTCCTCAGCGCGAGAATCAAATTCCTTCACGATCTCAAGATCATCAGCCAGATCGCGAGCAGAAGCGCCCTCGGAACATCGGTCCAGCGTATGTGGCTCTTTTCCCCCCGGTATATTACCTCAACCGGAACATGCGCCAGCCTAAACCCCTTCCAAAGGGCCTTGACGAGGAGCTCTGACTCGGTCTGGTAGCGGGCGGTTTTGAGGGGCACAGCGCGGAGAACCCGGGTCTTCACGAGCCTGAAGCCTGACTGGCTGTCCTGAACCCTTGTCCTGGTC
>Ga0272448_1002433_pt1 | contig 23300 bp, 24 predicted proteins | sample YNPCB0191_FD_202220 | JGI IMG/M metagenome (GOLD analysis project Ga0272448, IMG submission 202220) | Hot spring sediment microbial communities from Yellowstone National Park, WY, United States - YNP-CB-019-1 | ecosystem: Environmental > Aquatic > Thermal springs > Hot (42-90C) > Sediment... | reverse complement strand
TATTGATGTTTGCCCTGGTGCCTATATCACCGGCACCCCAGCTCTTGTTGGCAAAGGATAGGCTCTTGCCCCAGCAGCCAGAAACCTTGGACTTGCCGTTGCCGGCGGTTGTCGGGTTAGCAGGGCAATTTAGCGGGCAATCATCCAGCGGTAAAGAAGTGGGTTTGGTTGCAGGATTCAGACATCTCTTAGAATCGTCGCACGCGGAACCAAGAGTGCCTGCCTCGGTGTTGCAGTTGCTGCAGCCGCCATAGATTTCCTTTATGTCACAGCCGGTGGGCCTTGGACAGTTAGACGTATTGCAAACGCCCGGATTGAGTTTATCCGGTCCGGCCAGACCAGCAAGCCTGGACATAGCACTTGTCGGTGTTCTGCCCCAGTGCTGAAGGTATAGCTTCCAGGAATTCTGGTTGTTTTCCCATTTTACTTTATCCCAACCAGTGCATTTACCCAAATCGGCTGAGACAGTGGTCGGTATCAATATAAGCGACACGGCAACAACCAATGCAACAAGCGTACCAAAGATTCTCCTCACGGCATACGCCTCCTTATGATGAATTTTGAAATGATTGTACCCTGTCATATAAACTTTGTCAATAGCTGGTTGGATATATTTCTTGAAATTGCTGAACATAAAATATAAAATTACGCCCTGTTTGACGGCAATATTTTGCGGACAATAACCTTGAGGAGGAAAATCAATTGGCTGCCCTGGGTAAACATTTATTGATAGAGCTAAATGACTGTAATAAAGCGATATTAAATGACATAGATTATCTGCGTTCTACCTTAACAGAGGTGGCCAGGTTTATCGGTGCCACGGTAATTAAGGATGCTTTTTATCAGTTCACGCCGCAGGGGGTGAGCGGAGTCATAATTATCGCAGAATCGCACGTCTCCATTCATACCTGGCCGGAATATAATTTTGCCGCAGTTGATGTTTTTACCTGTGGTGAAATTATCGAACCGAAAAACGCTGTCAAGCCCCTCGTGGAAAGGCTGAAAGCAAAATCTACTACATATATTGAATTAAAACGCGGTGTTATGGCGGAGACCAGTATGGGGGTAAACTGATTTTATGCAGAAAGTCGATTACAACGACCGAAAGAAGTGGCTAATCGATGAATTAACGCCCGAACTGGTTCAACTTCACAGCATAAAACGGATTATCTGCAGTGTTACCACCGCCTATCAAAAGGCACAGATAGTTGAAACCCGTTCTTTTGGCATATGTCTTGTTCTGGATGGTAAAATCCAATCGGGAGAAAAGGACGAATTTATCTATCATGAGGCACTCGTCCATCCTGCTATGGTTACGCACGCCCATCCACGCAGCGTTTTTATCGCTGGTGGAGGCGAAGGTGCCACTTTACGCGAAGTATTGAAGTATAAATCGGTTGAAAAGGCGGTAATGGTTGATATCGATAAAGATGTCGTGGATATGTGCCGTAAATATCTGCCCGGTTTTCACCGGGGCTCTTTTGAAGACGCACGCTCAATTATAATCTATGACGATGCCCGAAGCTATATACAGAAAACTAAAGAACTGTTTGATATTGCTGTTATCGATCTGGCAGACCCGGTGGAAGAAGGACCTGCCCGCATGCTTTATACACGTGAATTTTACCAGATGGTCAAGGATAAACTTAAGCCGGATGGAATTATGGTTGTGCAATCGGGACAGTCGGGCTGGATAAACATGGATAACTTTGTTGCCATTAATAAAACATTAAAAAACATTTTTAAAATAGTTCGCCCGTATCAGGTTTACGTACCATCATTTGTAGATTTATGGGGGTTTCATACGGCATCGGATACCCTGGATCCGCTTGCAGTTTCACCACGTGAAGTAAATCAACAGGTCAAGCTGCGGGTACAGGGAAAGTTAAAGTCATATGATGGTCAAGCACATCTGGGACTGTTTGCGTTATCAAAATATCTGCGGGGAAAATTGAGGGGAGCAGGGAAAGTAATAACAGACGCGGCTCCTATTTCTGTCTACTGATCTTTACCGGTAACCTGCCAGCAGTCGATTTTCATAATAACGAAGTTATAGTCTTCTTTGACCATCTTACCACAGGGCTTGAATCCTGCTTTTAAAAAGCATCTCTGTGCCCGTTTATTCCAGTCAAGAGTGCGCAGAAGGATAGTACCTATATCAATATGTTTGAAAATATGGCCAAGGAATGTCTGGAGAGCATCGCTACCATATCCCTGGTCCCAGTATATCTTTTCGCCGATCATTAAACCAACCTCCGCGTTATTGTTGGCAAAATCCAGATTAAACAGGCTGCAGTTGCCTATATGTTTGTTTGCAAAGGTATCAATAGCCAGTGTATAAGTTAATCCAGGATATTCGATCTCAGCGGCATACCGGTTGCGAAATTCAGTAAAGGTGACTTCAAGGGGCACGGCTGCATCTAGGCGGCAAAGCTCTTCGTCGGTTCTCCATCTATATTCTTCGATCGCATCTTCGAGCCTGCGTGGTCGGAGGATAACCTTGTTACCTGTAACCGGGGATTGCAGGTTTAAAAGTTCAAAGATAGAGGATTTTCGCATGCCTCAAGCTCCGCCAGAGCAGATCGAGCAGCATCGCGTATGCCCGGCTGAGAATTATCGACTAGTTTTTGAAGTGCGTTTTTGGCCTCCGGCCCGCCGATTTTGCCCAGAGCGGATATAGCCGCTTCCTGGACTTCCATATCTTTATCGTTCAGGAGATTTATAAGAGGTATAACTGCTGTTTCATCTTCGATTTCGCCGCAAGCCTGTGCAGCTTCAAACCTGATTTCTGCATTACTGCTCTGTAATTCCTCAATCAGATAACTCAGCCATCGAGTGTCACAATTGCGTCCCATTGCGTAGATAGCACTGGCTCTGACTTTGGGGTTATCACTGTGATAAAAGTCCTCAATATAACTTTCGACTATCTCCTGGTGAAATGGGGCTATAGATTCAAGGGCTCGTCTGCGCAATTCAATGGGCTCAGCTGCATTTTCCAGAGATTCGAGTAGGGAATTGAAAATATCCTGTCCTATCGGTCCGGGTATTTCTTCCATCTCTGCCATCAGGGCAAATTTTCCCAGAGCTTTAGCAGCGGCTATTCTCACACGTAATGATTCATCGCTCTTCAGCGCTTTGATGATGGGCCTTGCAAATATGAATTTGTCTTCCATTTCCAGGCCATCCACTGCCATCACCCTTATATCCTCCTCGGCATCCTCAATACCCAATTTGAAAACAGCTGTAAAATCGAGTGTGAGGTCTTCTTCGCTCAGGCTGACCATTTTGGATATAAGATCGAAACGCTGGCTGGTGAGTGCTTCCTTCCATTTAGCTGTGAAATAACGCAATTCGTCAGAGGATAGAGCGGAGAGACGAGCTATTCTGGTATTAAGTATATCTGCGCCCGGCAGGAAGATCTCATCAATCACCTGCCTGGTTGTTAATTGATGGTGCATCTAATCTTCCTCATCTTCATCTTCGTCCTCGTCCTCGTCCTCTTCACCTTCATCTTCTTCATATATTTCTTCTTCCGATGGCGGCCAGATCGGCCGAGTGTAGCGATCTATATATTCACCCATTGCCTGAGCTGCCAGCCTTTTCATCTGTTGATCCGATTCTTCCGCAATTTTAGCAAGTTCTGCAAGGTCGATTTGGATATTCAGGACTTTAAGGAGGACCTTGATTACAGCCAGTGCGGCTTTGGGATTGGGTATCCGGGTAGTATAGGAAGGCACCTCACCCAGCAGGCAGATCCCTTCAATTCCCCGTTCGCGAGCTACTCCCAAGAGCAGTCCATTTAGCCCAGCAATCTGCAATCGCCCCCTTAATACCACATCAAATCCTTTTAAAAAATCTACAAGTTCTCGATTTGTGGCAACAGCCCAAACCTTTGGTTGTTCCGTGTGGTGGATTTTAGCAATAGCAGCAGCAAAAGTATAAACCCTCTGCACCTTGAATTTACGTGCAATATCGAGAATGAAGTTCGCAAGGTCATAACCCTTGTAAGAAGGTTGCTCATTGCTGATAAAAAACAGGAGATCTTTTTTACCTGCAGTGTTTCGCCAGTAATAAAATTTGCCCTCGGGAAATTGTGGAGCTTCTACGACGTTGTCTTTGACCATTACACCTATTGGATCGAAAAATGAAAAGGGTTCTATCTCGCCTATTTCCTCGGCCCCAAGTTTTTCCTGAAGGTAGCGTGCGAGTATGAGCGAAAGGTTCCCGATGCCCGGCCAGGCGGCTATGAAATCACATGCACGCGGGCGGGGCTCTTTTTTAAAGTTAACTAATTTTTGCATATTTCTTACCATTATTTTGCCGAAACCGAGATTTCAGGGCAAAATATGCTGGGCGTGTTCAAGTAGCCGGCAATCCAGCGAGCATCATTGCCAATATCGGAAATACTGCCGAGCAACTGATATACATTGCCATATACCATAGTATCCTTTACACGCCCGCAGATCTCTCCATTCTCGATTTTATAGCCCAGCAACACATTACCGCTGAAATCTCCACTCAGAGTATTGCCCTGGTCAGCTCCCATTAGCTGCTCAATCAGGAGGCCTTCTTTAATCTGTTTAACCATTTCATCTTGAGTTGATTTGCCCGGTGCTATTATAAGGGCGTGTGGAGATGGTGAGGGTAAGCCACCGTTGCGAGTGCCATTTCCCGTGCTGACAGTGCCGGCTAAGGCAGCGGTATGTAAATCATAGTAAAACTGAGAAATAACACCTGAATTTATCAAAGTATTTCTGACTGCCGGCATACCCTCGTCATCACAAGGTGTGCTGCCCGGCTGATATGGAATGGTAGGATCATCGTACAACCAGAATTTACGATCAAAAACCGATTTTCCCAGCTTATCTTTAAGCGGTGACGCACCGTCGTAAACAGTCTTCCCATTAAGAGCAGCAATCAGGGGTGATATCAGAGCTCCAGCTACACCAAAAGGGCTGAAAATCACAGGAAATATCCCTGATTTTATGGAGACGTTGTTTCTTGCTAACTCAAGCTGTCTGATTAGGTTACCCGTCATGCTGCTGAATTCCCGGATGGGGTGACACGAACTCAAAATGTCGCCTATGTAAAGGATATCTCCATCACGTACAAGCATCCCATCCATACTTACAGTGAATGTACTACGCCGATAATGGATATCTGTGCCGTTGGTATTGATGATTTGATATATAGCGCTGGTGCGAGCGATTGTTCCCTCGAAGACTATCTCCGGTGTGTTAGCTCTGACTGATTCGATAATCTCCATGCCGATATCGATCATCTCTTCCACTCTAACCTTCTCTATCTCAGGATCATAGATATCCGGATGATTTAAGGGCAAATTGCCGGGTAAAGTATAGTTGACCTTATGGCCGAACTCGCTGGTTTCCAGAGCCATACTTATCAGTTCTTCGGGTTTAATACTTCCGCTTACTTGGGCGAAACCCACCCTGCCGTTTTTAAAAACACGCAGAGCGGTTGTCACTGATTCCTTTGTTTGTATTTGTTTTAGCCTGTTTGCTTCGAACTGGACAGGCGTTCTTAAAGCGGTGAGTTGAAACACCTCGGCACTTTCAGCCGTTTTGCTGGCTTTAATTAAAATATCCTCCAATTACTTGCCTCCCACCAGACAGTTTCTGATACGTATATGTGGGCTGCCGTTAGAAACCGGGAGCGGCGATTGACCTGCTTTGCCGCACCCTCCACCCTGATTCATTGAAAGGTCATTACCGATAGTATCGATATTGTTTAATGTGGTAAAGACATTGCCACTGAGGACAATAGGCCTCAACATCTCGGCTATTTTCCCATTACGGATCATGTAAGCTTCGCCCGCAGAAAATGTGAACATCTCGAGGCTGGTAGTGCCACCGTACCAGTCCTTGGCATATACACCTTCCTTTACATCGGCAACCATATCCTCAAAAGATATATCCCCCGGTTCGATAAATGTATTGGTCATGCGGACGATGGGTGGATACATGTAGTTGATGGCTCTGGCATTTCCGGTAGGTTTCTCTCCCATTCTGCCCGCCGTTTCGCGGGAGTGAAGCCGGCTATTGAGAACGCCTTCACTTATGAGATACGTTTTACTCGCCGGTGTGCCCTCGTCATCGTATTTGTAGCTACCACGATATCCGGGAACGGCCGCACCGTCGACTATATTTAAGTGTTTTCCACCAAAACGACGACCCAGAACCATTATCTCCTTCAATTTGGGGTTTTCATAGATATGATCTGCCTCAGAAAGATGGCCGAAAGCTTCATGAACGAAGACTCCCGCCAGTACAGGATCGAGTACAACCGTATATATTCCGCCCTTTACCTGAGGTGCAGAGAGTAAAGCAACAGCCTTTTTAGCCAGCTCTTTAACCGGAACATCGAGGTTTTCGATAACGCTGAAATCTCCTTTGCTCCCTATACTTAAACCGGCCTGCTGAATATCGCCATCCTGACTGGCTATAGCAGCTATCCTGAGCGTAAGGTCTATCCTTTCCTGCTCAATATAGGTGCCCTCTGACGTCGCCAGTGTAACCTTTTTCCTTATATCCGAATACGCAATTGTGGTAGTTTGAATACCCGCAGTCTCAAGCATCAGCAGATTATAATGGTCCATAAGCTGTTTCTTCTCGGAAATGGATATGTTTTGAGGATTCCTTTTAAAAGTCTCTTCTACGACATCGATAATCGGTTCTACGGGGCTTAGTTTGATTTCTCCTCTGGCTATATATCCTGCTTGCTCTATGGCTAAGTCTATTTTAGCACGCAGGTCGTGAATGCTGTTGAAGCTGACAAATCCCCAGCCTCCGTTTACCAGCGCTCTGACATTGCCGCCTGAACTGGCAGACAACCCAGCTTCCTCCAGCCGTTTGCCCCGATAAATAAGCCGGCTGGAATTGTTTTCCTCCAATCTCACCTCTATATAATCCGCCCGGTGATCTTTCAGTAAGGTCTGCAGTGTTTCTCTCATCAGACAATATCCGACCAAGTAATTTTAGCAGATTGTTCGGATTTGAGTGAAAAATTTGAAAATATGACTCCAAAATAAGCATAATTACAGATTGACAACCCTGCCTGCAAAAGATAACATGGTCATGTTTGAATAATTTAGGTAACGGCATAACTAAAGGGTGAATTTCGATGTTGTTGCAGATATTGGTTCTGGTTGTAATTTTGATATTTGCCCTTAACCTGATATTAAACTTAATTTTACTGCGCCGCCCTTCGCTCCTGGCCAAGTTACCCGCAAAACCACCATTTGTGTCCGTTCTTGTCCCTGCACGAAATGAGGAAGCCAATATAGGAAGATGTATTAACTCGCTGTTGAAACAGGATTATCCTGAATATGAAATAATTATTCTTGACGATAATTCACTGGACCAAACAGCAAAAATAGTGGCAGATATTCAGGAAAAGGATCCCAGAGTTCGCCTTGTTCGGGGCAAACCGCTTCCTGATGGTTGGGCCGGCAAACCGCATGCTTGCATGCAACTTGCCCGATATGCCAGAGGTGAATGGTTGCTTTTTGTTGATGCTGATACCGTTCATCAGCCTTTTATGCTGCGCAGTGTTATGAAGATAGCTACTGATGAAAAAACCTCCCTTCTTTCCGGTATGCCCCGTCAGATTTTGTCGGGTTTGCCACAAAAAATCGTCATGCCCATGATGTATTTCGTCTTAATGAGCTGGTTTCCTATCTGGTTTCTCAATAGAACGAAAAAGCCATGGCCTACACTGGCCATAGGTCAGTTTATGCTGTTTCCGCGGGATGAATACTGGAAAGTGGGTGGTCACGAGGCGGTAAAAGACAGGATTATCGAAGATGTCTGGTTTGGCGCTGAAATTAAAAAGACAGGCGGAAAATTTGTTTGCATAGATCTGTGCAATGTTATGTCCACAGACATGTATCACTCGCTGAATTCTATGACGGAAGGCTGGTGTAAGTGGATGTATTCGATAATAGCCATGTCACCATTTGCTCTTGTGGCTTTCTTTATCACAGCGTATCTCTTTCTCCTTGCACCTTTTCTGTGGTTAATGCAGTGTATTTTATCCGGCATACAATCTGAAGTATGGGCTTATACCGTAATTGCACAGGTTGTGGTGATTGAGATGATGCGCTGGGCTGTAGACAGGCGTTTTAAAGTGCCGGGCGCCTCTTTTATATTTCATCCCCTGGGAGTCATCTATCTAATGCTGGTGGCCTTATATGCAGCAGCCAGACATGCGCTGGGTGCCGGTGTAGCGTGGAAAGAAAGATTGTATAACAGCCATTCAAATATAAAATAATCCGATAAAAGCTCAGTTTTATCTCTGCTGAATATGAAATGGACTTTAAAACTCCGTCAATATATACTTTAGGCGGAGGGTTTTGTGCAATCCAGTCTTATCGGCAAAATCGAGAAGGCCAGGCGATATGCTGAAGAGCCCGATCGCGTATCCATCTCCCTCTTTTCAGCCACATTCCGGGGTGAAAATGATACCCATGTTCTGACTCTTGATGGTGGCAGGTGGCACTGCAATTGCCATTTCTTTTCTGAGTGGGGAGAATGTGTACATGTCATGACTCTGCAGAGATTGCTTGGCAGGATGCTCCCTGATAGCGCAAGGGGCAGAGAAGAGAGATAATATCCTCTGTTTAATTCAGATAGCATCAGTTCTGATTTACGGTTCTACATATCTTTATTTGGATAATCGATCGAATTCAGTTTTTATTTCAGCTGCCAGAAACAATGATCCAATAGCAAGGATGATATCGTCTTCTGTCACCAGGTTCAGGGCTGTGAGAAGCGCCTCCTTGCAGTCTGCTGTATTGATAGTCTTTACACCGACCCTAGAGAATATCTGATGCAGACGATCAACCGGCGCAGCACGCGGGTGTTTTGAAGTGGTGAGGATAACGACGTCTGCAAATCCGGCCACTGGCCCAGCCATACCTTCAACATCTTTATCAGCCGAGACACCGAAGATCACAATCGACTTTTTGAATTCAAAATATTTTTTCAAAGAGTCCAATGTCAGGGTTAAAGAGTAGGCATTGTGCGCTCCATCGATTAGGAGTAGCGGTTTTCTCTGCAGTACCTGCATTCGTGCCGGCCAGTTTAGTTGCGACATTGCAAGAACAATTTCTCTGTAACTCGGATTAAAACCAAAAGGCTCCAGCATTTCGATAGCTGTTATTGCCAGTGCCGAGTTTTCCATCTGGTAGTCGCCCAGTAGGGGAATGGAAATATTATAATCTCTGCTCATGGTAGTAAGTTTAAACTGTTGCCCTGCTAAATCGCCTCCTTGCCTTTGCCAGAAAAAATCTCTGCCCGCCAGTAGCAGCCTCGCATTTAATTCATGGCACTTTTCTTTTATAACAGTGGCCACCGCATTTACTTGGGGCGCAGAGATAACGATTGAGCCTTGCTTGATGATTCCTGCTTTTTCTATCGCTATCTTTTGCAGGGTATCTCCCAGTATTGCAGTATGGTCGAGACTTATGGAGGTAATAATGCAGATTTCAGCATTTACCACATTGGTTGAATCGAGTCTTCCCCCCAGTCCCACTTCAAGCACTTGCACATCCGCCTTCCTCTGGCTGAAATATAAAAATGCCAGAGCTGTTAATGCCTCGAAGGTGGTTATACAGCCATACTGCCCTGCCCGATTGATGTTGAGGATAGAAGGTTTGATGAAGCTTAGCAAACGGGTAAAATCTCTCTTTGTTATCATCCTGTTGTTGACTCTGATGCGTTCCTGCCATGAATATAAATGTGGCGAAGTATATAGCCCTGTATTATAGCCTGCACGGGTAAGTATGCTCGATATCATAATCGATACACTACCTTTGCCTTTCGTACCGGCTATGTGCACGGTAATCCTTCCCCGGTGAGGATTACCGAGGTCTGCCAATAATTTATCGACCCGCCTCAGATCGTAGCTGACAGAGCATGGAGAAGGTATAATCTTCTCGTAGTCGGTAAGGGTTGATAAAAATAAAACCGCCTGATTGTAGGGCATCATAATCTGAATTATAGCGCGGAACCCGGCAGGGTTGTGATTAAAGTTTAACAAATCTGGGCATGTTTCGCCCTTTCCATGTGGCTTTGCCCTGTATGGTCAGTACCATCGAAGCCATAGCAATTATGACCATAAAGGTAACGCTGGCCGGATAAATTAGCACCAGATAAAGTGGAAAGTGAAAGCGCAGGTTGCTGATTATCCAGATGATTATAATCAGGAGCAGAGCAATGCCGGCTGTTATTAGCATTACTACGGGTAAATTGTGAAAGGCATATGATGATAACAGTATGACCGGAGGACTTAAAAAAATGAGGATAATCAGCAAATATATGGACGTGATAAAAAAGGGATTGAAATCGAAAGTTGCAAAGGTGCTTTTGGTCAGTCCTTTCCATACCTGCTCGAAAGTATTATACATGCGGCAATAAATAAGTTTATGACCGTCAAGGAGGCGGTAGCATAACCCCATGCTGTGAATTCTACGACCGATAGCCAGATCATCTACAATGTTCTGCCGGACAGAGGCATAACCGCCGGCTGCCACGTAGGCTTCCCTTCGAAACATTAGGAATTGTCCGAGACAGGCAAATAATAGCGGATTACGTTGTAGTCGTGTAAGTCCGAGGGGAACGCCGCACAGCATACCTAAATAGAATGCCGGTATGCTCAGTAGCTCAGACCATGAAATAACGATCTGCTGGGGTAGCACCGAAATCAGCGATGCATTTTCTTCATACATGGCTGAAGCCGCGTATTTCAGCATATCGGGTTCGTGGATGGTATCGGCATCTACAAATAACAGTAATTCACCATCGGCTTCTTCAAATAGTTGATGACAAGCCCAATGCTTGCCCAACCAGTCATCGGGTAATGGTTTCCCCTTAATGATTTTTAATCTATCATCCCGACGAGCAAATTCCTGAAGTATTTCCCATGTTTTGTCGTTAGAATTGTCATCCAGAACAATTAATTGAAAATCGGGATAATCCTGTTTCAAGAGACTGCTTACACATTTACCTATGTTTTCTTCTTCGTTACGAGCAGGTACCAGTACTGATATACGGGGCCATGTAGCAGAGAATTTATAGCTACGAAGACGACGCAGATATTTGAGATTGCTCAACGTGATAATTGTTAATATACTTAAGACCAGAACAACCGCAATTTGCAAATAGAGAAGTATATTTGTAATTATATTTTGTCCCATTTAAGCGCTGTCAATGATTGTTCGATAAAGGCTTCAAAGATCTGCTGTATTATATTCGACCCGGCATATATCTACCTTTCCATGTAGCTCTTCTGGCAAGACTCAAATGCAGAGAACTATATGCAAATATAACCATCATAAGAATTGTAATCGGATAGAATATAGCGATATATAACGGGAAGTGAAATTTTGCACAGGTGATGCACCAGCTCAGTAAGGATAGCATGATGCATATACCGCACAGATAATAAAACCATGTATCGACGGACAGGAGATAAGATATAATAATGGCTACCGGCGGAGCCCAGAAAATTGTGAGCAGCCACAGCCAGACGAATGCGAAAACGGGTATATTATTACCAAATCCGGCAAATAAATTCTTGGTATATCCTTCATATAACTCTTTAAAATTCTCGTACTGTCTTACCTGATAGATGTCTTTCCCGTCAAAAAGTCGCCAGCGAAATCCCTGCGCATGAATGCGTTTACATAATTCTACATCGTCAACCACATGATTTTTAATTGAGGCGAAGCCGCCGATAGCCTCGTAAGCTGAACGCCTGAATAACATGAATTGCCCTGTGCCTGAGGACAGCCAGCCATTTTTTGTTCGGTAGGCAATAAAAAGAGGCAGGAATACCATAGTACTCCAGTAACTGAAAGGCATCACCAGCTTTTCTATAAAAGATACCATGATCTGGTGGGGTAAAGCCGAAATTAGGTCGGCTTTTTCCGCGGTCATAGCCGAAACCGCATGCTGCAGCATAAACGGGCGGTGCACTGTATCAGCATCGGTGAAAAGTAGTAATTCTCCTTTGGCCTTAAGTGCAAGCTGGTGGCAAGCCCAGTGTTTTCCCAGCCATCCCGGTGGCAAAGGCATTCCTTTTTCAATCTTCAATCTGCTGTTTTCCCCGGCCAGAGATTGCAATATTTGGGGGGTAGAGTCGGTCGATTCATCGTCGATAACTATTACTTCATAATAGTGATAATCCTGCGCGAGAAGAGATTTTAGGCAGTTGCCTATAACATCCTGTTCATTGCGTGCAGGTACCAGTATGGATACAAAGGGAGTATCATTACAGGTTTTATAGCGGGCTAAATTTTTCAGATAAAAAAGATTGGTTATCTCGATTATGATAAGAAGACTCAGAAAAGCAGCAATTATCGTGAGTACAACTGCAATGATTATCAACGGTTCTTTTTCCACAATTTTAGTAGCCAGGGTTGCAATTTTGGCCTGGTATTAAGCTCATCTGCATGTTTGATAACTATTATGATAAGATTGCCCAGCCAGATGGCCATAAATGGATAGAGAACAGGCTGGCTGTAAAATCTCAATAAGATGAATGCCAGCAGAAAAACCATAACGGTTACCTGTATCCATGAATGGATTTTCTGGAAGGCTGAGATGACAAATGTAATCAACGCGAGGAAAACGGGCACTTCCCACAGTGTTAATCCCGCCCAGCTACCATATGTAGTGGCAATGGCTTTTCCGCCACGAAATTTAAGGAACGGGGAAAAGGCGTGTCCAATTATGGGGCCGAGTGCAATGGGGACGATATTCCAGTCATGTATCCCGAAAATATAAAAACACAGTCCCGGAATCAGTGCGCCTTTTAAAAAATCGAAAATATAGGCGACTGCACCCCAGCCGAATCCCTTTGCCTTCCAGAGATTGGTCGCACCCGGATTACCATCTCCGTATTTACGAATATCTATTTTAAACAATAATCTGCCGATGAGAAGGGCAAAGGGGATGGACCCCAGTAAAACTCCTGCAAGTGTCCACAATACCGTGACCATAGCTTTGCAAAAAATACTTACTCAATATATTTTACGCGTTGGCATTTTACGATCTTTCCATTTGGCCTGCCCGGTCAGTGTTAAGATCATTGAAGAAGTTGAAATAGCGCCTATTAGAGTAACGCTAACAGGATAAAATAATACCATATATATGGGAAATTTGAAGCGTTGATAATATAAGACCCAGAGTGATAGCGTACCGATAATAGCTATTACTGCCAACCCGTGGGCCAATGTGGGAGGATATTGGGGTGTTTTAAATAAAAGCAGAATAATTATTGGTTCCCAGACAGCGAAAAGTGCCCATATCCAGGTAATGACAAATACAGGTATATTATACTGGTATGAGGCAAACATATTCTTTGTCAATCCTTCATGTAATTCTTTAAAGCTATGGTACATACGGCAGGAAACGTTCTCCGTCCCATCAAAAAGACGATAGCGGAAGCCGGCCTGCTGTATTTTTTGTGGCAGTTCCAGATCATCGAGCACATTTTGTCTAATACCTGCAAAGCCTCCGCTTATTTCATAAGCCTTCCGGCTGAACATCATCAGCTTTCCGCTGGATGAAAGCATGCTGATGGATCGTGGACGGAAGCGAGCTGGCAGAGGTACCATTGCAAATACACCGAGTGCAAATAGGGGCATAGCGAGTTTTTCAGAGAGGGTGCCCAATATATGCCTGGGTATGATTGAAATCATATCTGCATTTTCTGTAAGCATGGCTGCCATAGCGTTGGTCAGGGTAGATGTGCTGTGGACTGTATCGGCGTCGGTAAAAAATAAATAATCGCCGTCAGATGCTAAATATAATTGATGGCATGCCCAGTGCTTGCCCAGCCAATCAGCAGGTAAAGATGCACCATGAATGACTTTTAAGCGATTGTCACGACTCTGCAGTTCAGCAAGTATCTCTCCGGTACGATCTGTAGAGTTATCGTTTAAAACAATAATCTGATAGTTTGGGTAGTCCTGCTTTAAAAGCGATGATATGCAGTCTCTGATTTTCTCCTCTTCATTGCGTGCGGGGATGAGTACGGAAATACGAGGAAATACGGAGAGTTTATTGTAACCTGATAATTTGTTCAGATTTTGTATGTTAATATATGCGATCAACAGCAGAATCAGTATGAAAAAAATGATCATTATCTCTGGTATGAGCAAAGGGTCGGGTGTTAGCATTATTTCTTCCCTCTCTTGATCAGCCAGGGCTGGAGGTCAGGCCAGCTTTTAAAGTAGTCGAACCTTTTTATGACCATAATAGACGTCTGGGAAAGGTTCACGCCGGCCAGACTCACTGGAAACTGTGCCAGCAGCAGAAACAGAAGAAAAATAACCATGCCGCCTACTGACGCCCATACCCAGTTTTTTTGTAGAAAAAACATAAACCCTATCCCAATTGCAAGTACAATGGGTCCTAGCCATCCCAGCAGCCCCAGCCATACACCGAATGTTGTAGCTACTCCCATGCCACCTTTCCCCTTAAGAAATGGAGTAAAAGCATGACCGGCAACTGTGGCAGCTGCAACTACTGCCAGTTCCCAGCCATTTAATCCGGAAATAAGCTGGGCTAGCCAGATTGGCACCGTACCTTTGAAAGCATCGAGTAAAACAGAGATAATATACGATATACGCCCCCCGGCACGTGCTACATTGGTGGCGCCGGGTGCTCCATCACCGTAATTTCTGATATCGGTATGTAAAAATAGCCGGCCAATCCATACAGAAAAGGGCATACTACCTGACAGAAATGCTATTACAGTCCAGATAAGACATAGCATAGAATACTATTATAATATTATATTTATAATTTTTCCCGCTTTATTTTTAAGCGGGATATGGATTAGGTGATATAATGCCTCTATCTGGGAGTTGTCTGAGGAGTGGCATATGAAAGTAAAATTTATGGATAAGCTGTTGAAGATAAGCCGCAGCAACAACAGTCTTCTCTGCGTGGGGCTTGATCCCGAACCTGATAAATTACCTATCACAGATGTGCTGGAATTCAATAGAGAGATCATCAACGCCACAGTAGATCTTGTCTGTGCTTATAAACCCAACCTTGCCTTTTATGAAGCTATGGGCATTCGTGGTCTGCAGATATTGCGTAAAACTGTGGCAATGATCCCTGGCGAAATCCCGGTGATAGGAGATGCTAAGCGTGGGGATATAGGTAATACTGCCGCGGCATATGCCAGGGCAATGTTTGAATATTATAAGTTCGATGCCGTAACAGTCAATCCGTATCTTGGCTACGATGCTATTGAGCCGTTTCTCGCATACAGGTATGGCGGTGTATTTGTCCTATGCCGTACCTCAAACCGGAGTGCTACTGATTTTCAGGATGTAGTGGATAACTTCGGTATGAAGCTATACCAGTCGGTTGCATTGCGTGCCAGAGAATGGAATAAAAATGGAAATATCGGTCTGGTTGCCGGTGCTACCTATCCGGATGATATAAAGATAATAAGGCAAATGTGCCCTGAAATGCCCTTGCTGATACCTGGTATAGGCGTTCAGGGAGGAGATCTGGTGCAGGCCGTAAAATACGGTGTTGATAATCAGAAAGAAAAAGCAATAATAGTAGCAGCACGCCAGGTGTTATATGCGTCGAGAGAAAAAGATTTTGCCAGGGCCGCCAGGAATGCGGCCAAGGATTTGCGGGATAGAATAAACGATTCCCGTTATACTTGATACAGAATAGTTATACAATCTTTGCGGTGAGGTAATGCTAGAGGCAGAAAGGAATATACCGCGCGTTATATTTCATGTTGATCTGGATGCTTTTTTCGTTGCGGTTGAGAGGATAGAAAATCCATCGTTATCTGGCAAACCGGTTATTGTGGGTGGCAGACCACAGGGACGAGGAGTGGTTGCCTCTGCCTCATATGAGGCACGTGCATGCGGTGTTCATGCTGCTATGCCATTGTTCCAGGCAAGAAAGCTGTGTCCGCAGGCTGTTTTCGTAACCGGTCATTACCAGAAATATCGAGGATATTCTGATAGATTTATGTCGGTACTTGCTGATTATACACCTGTACTGGAAATAGCAGGACTGGATGAGGCCTATCTTGATGTAACTGGCTGTGAAAATTATGGCTCGTGGCGTTCGCTGGCTATGAAAATTAAGCAGCGGGTTAGACGGGAAACGGGATTAATAGCTTCTATCGGCATTGCGACCTGCAAAGTTGTGGCAAAAGTGGCCTCCGATTTAAGTAAACCCGATGGCTTGATTGAAGTGCCTGCCGGCCAGGAAGCTAATTTTCTGGCAAAATTACCGGTACAGAGGTTACCCGGCATTGGTATGAAAATGGCAGGAACATTGCATTCAATGGGGATAACAACTGTCGGACGTTTGGCCGATATGCCGGATAAGCTGTTTATCAGAAGTTTTGGAGTGGGCATGCTATGGCTTTTAAAGAATGCTCGTGGTGTTGATGACAGAAACGTTGAACCGCGTGTTGAAGCTAAATCGATCAGTCGCGAAATTACTTTTCCCGTTGATACGTTGGATGTCCGTCTTCTGCAGGCCAATCTGAGATACTTTGCAGAGAAAATAGGAGCTGAATTACGTCAGCATGAAAAACAGGCCAGAACGATTACTATTAAATTACGCCTGGCCGATTTTCAGACATTTAGCCACAGTAAAACATCTGTTTATCCTACAGATCTTGATGACGATATCTTTAATACAGCTATGGGTTTATTGCGATCAGCGTTGAGAGGTAAAAGTATACCTGTCAGACTTATTGGCCTGGAAGTATCCAATCTGATTGTTGGGGAAAGGCAGCTACCTCTATTTGGTGAGAATGATACAAAAAAGAAAGAACTCAACAGAGCGATTGATGAAATCCGCAGCAAATATGGTTTCGACGCAATTGAGACTGGATATATAATCGACCTGAAACAAACGAGAAACGATCGGGAGAACTGATATCCATTGGCTTATGTGGCGCGCGATGCTATTTCTTAAGAATCTTTTCCATGTAGATCAGCCGGCAGCTTATTTCCAGTAGCTCTGTAATTGCAAAGGCCTCTTCCAGGGTCATTCCTCTGGCAAAGCTCCCATGCCGGTAAACTACAACTGCTGCATACCTGTTAAGTGCGCTGCCTATCTCTTCGGCGAACTTGCCTGGGCCGGGCATTGTTCCGAATCCAATAACTGGAATTTCGGGTATAAATAATATACCCCCTTCATCTGAAGGCATTATTTTCTCATCAAATGCAGATAGTAAAACTGCATGGACTGGATGTGCGTGTACGACTGCTTTAAAAGGAGTCTGCCGATAAATGGCCCTGTGTACCATCAGCTCTGAGGAAGCTTTGTTTGTGTTTTCGTCAATCTCTATTAGATCGGTTAAAACCAGGTCATCGTCAGTGAGATACCCGAGTTTACTGCCACTGCGGGTAATGCATATCTTATCTTCTATCCTCATGCTGAGGTTGCCACCATACAGTGATACCATATGGCGACCAAATAGTTCGTTACCCACGGCTTTAAATTGGGGCAGCATCTCCCGCATAAGCTGTCATCCTTTATAAACGGGTCTATTGCATATTCTGATTAGTTAGAAACTATCCGTTTATAGATATCCAGTACAGGCGTTTTATTTAATTCGGGCATTCAATTTTTTAACCAGCCGGGACTTTTTCCTGGCGGCTGTGTTAGGATGGATAACCTTTTTCTTGGATGCCTTATCCAGACTGCTTATAGCCGCCTTGACAGCCATTTTCGCTTCTTCAATTTTATTGGCGGCAACCAGTTTTTCTGCTTTTGAAATGGCGGTCTTGGTGCTGCTTTTTATAGTCTTATTTCTCTCGGCCTTCCTCTTGGCCGATCTTGCTGATTTTTCTGCTGTTTTTGTCTTTGGCAATTCTGCCTACCTCCTTTGAATTCAAGAACTTGTTTCTAAACTGTCTCTCTGGACTTTACTGGCATTAATCACTCCTTTAAGGCTCATAATCCTGCTTAATATATGATTCAGCTGAGATATACTTTTTATTTCGATTGTTGCCCACATTGTAAATACGTCATCGTTATATTGTGTATTAACGCTGGTTATATTGATTTTATGTTCCGCTAAAACTGTAGTTATATCCCTTAATAACCCTACACGGTCCCACGCTTCTACTTGAATACCAACGGGGTAAACCTCTTCGACGTCACCCCAGCTAACTTCGATTAATCTTTCTTTTTCCTCCTCATTGATAACATTTATGCAGTCCTTACGATGTACGGTGATGCCATATGTTCTTGTAATGTATCCGATGATATCATCACCCGGCACCGGATGGCAACATTGGGCAAGATGGGTAAGCAGGTCGCCGACACCCAGAACCTGTATGCCTGACCCCTTTTGTTTGCCTGCTGATGAAGCGGGTTTTACCGTGGCTATGGGTAAATCTTGCACCTCGACCTCTAATTTTGAGGCAATTTGGTGGGGTGTTATGCCTCCGTATCCCACAGCAGCCAGAAAATCATCGAGGGTTTCAAACTCCATTGATTTAGCCAGCTTTTCGTAATTAGCGACATTCAGCCCCAACCTTTTTAACTCCTTTTCCAGAATGCTTTTACCGCGTTCGATATTTTGCGTGCGCTCCTGTTTTTTATACCATGCCCGGATTTTCTCTTTGGCGTGGGCGGTCTTAACATAGCCGAGGTCGGGATTGAGCCAATCCATGCTGGGGGCTTTATCTATCTTGCTGACCATTATTTCTACGATATCGCTATTCTTTAATTCGTAGTTCAGCGGGACCAGCCTGCCGTTGACCTTTGCACCAATGCACCTGTGCCCTATATCCGTGTGTATCAGGTAAGCAAAATCCAGAGGAGTGGCTCCCCTGGGTAGAGCTTTGATTTCACCCATAGGTGTATAAACAAAAACCTGATCCGAAAAAAAGTCATCTTTAAGTGAGGTCAAAAACTCACTGCTGTCGAGTGAGCTTTGCCAGTCTATAAGTTGCCGAAGCCAGGATATTTTTTCTTCGAAATGTAAATCTGGCTTTGCCCCTTCTTTGTATCGCCAGTGGGCTGCAACACCATATTCTGCTACCCGATGCATTTCATACGTTCTAATTTGAATTTCAAGAGGTATTGTACCGCCAGTGAGTACGGTAGTATGAAGAGACTGGTAACCGTTTTCTTTGGGATTGGCGATATAGTCATTGAATTCTTCTGTAATGGGATGCCAGAGGTAATGGACAATACCCAGCACTTTATAACAATCAGATACACTGTTGACAAGAACCCTGATGGCAAACAGATCGTGAATATCACCAAAAGTCCTTCCCAGGGTGCTGTAACGCTTGATTTTGTTATAGATACTGTAGATGTGTTTTGGTCTCCCTTTCACTTCTCCTTCAATGCCCGCAATGACCATTTCATCGTGTAGAATTCGCACTGCATCATCGACAAACCCTTCTCTTTGTGCCCGCGTGATCGCTACCATACGTGCTATCTCATGATACTGTTCTGGCTGTAAATAACGAAATGCGAGATCTTCGAGTTGCCACTTAATTTCGCCCATACCCAGTCGATGGGCCAGTGGAGCATATATTTCGAGTGTCTCTTTTGCAATAGCCTGTCGCCTATCGGGCGGCAGAGCCTGTAAGGTGTTCATATTATGCAGTCGGTCGGCAAGTTTGATAAAAACAACTCGCAGATCCTCAGCCATGGCGATCAGCATTTTACGCAGATTTTCCGCCTGTGTTGATTGGCTATCCTTCGTCAAATCCCGACGCCAGGCGATCTTGCTGAGCTTGGTCACGCCATCTACGAGTTTACTGACCTCGGGACCGAACCTTTTCTCGAGTTCGCCTATGGGTATATTACAATCTTCTGGGACATCGTGAAGCAGAGCGGCCGCCAGTGTGGCAGCATCAAGCTGGAGATTGGCCAGTGTTAGTGCTGTCTGGAGAGGATGTTCAAGGAAAGGATCACCTGATTTACGTTTTTGTCCATCATGGGCCGAATGTGCATATTCATATGCAGCCTCGACAATCGCCAGTTTGTCAGGCGGCAGATATTCCTTGGCCTTATCGAATAATGGAGTTGGATCCATGCAATCACCATTGATCAATTGTATAATAATGCATGGCTTTGGCTATGGCAAGTAATTTTTAGTTTACGTGATTAAAGTCATTTTAGTTTTTAAGGCTTTTGCAGAGATAATTAGAAATATTGTTGGTACAGGGTTTATGCCGGTGGGTTGTACCATCAAAATCAAAACGCTAAATCATTACAATGGAGGTACAAAATGAAGGTTGTTAAACTCTGCCGGGAAGGCTCATGCTGCCCGATGGTCTCCGTCTTTGAAGATAGGGTTGAAATCGGAGAAGACAAGAATACATGTGTGCTGACCAAAGAGCAATTTGAAGTGCTTAAAGAAAAGGTACTGGCTAAAGAGTTATAAACGAGGTAAATAATCGAATCATTTTCGATTTTACAGTATAGCCGCAGGATTACATACTTCAAAAATACTTTCAAGATGTGTTAAGACATGGCTACGGGAATATACCGTCCCACCCGGTAATTCCCGGTATTTTCGGAACTAATGTGTAAGAGGGGAGAAGTGAACCATTTTGAATATGTGGTTGTTCTGGTGACGGTCTCGAGTGATGAAGAGGCCGGTAAGATTACAAACGAGCTGCTTGAAAAGCGCAAGGCCGCATGTATTAATATTATTCCTTCAGTTATTTCTCAATTCTGGTGGGATGGTAGGATTGATAGATCAGATGAACTTCTGTTGCTTATAAAAACGCGACTATCAGCAGTACCGGAGCTGGTGCAGATAATCAAGGGCCTTCATAGTTACACTGTTCCCGAGATAGTCGTACTGCCGATTATTCAGGGTAATGAAGATTACCTCAGATGGATTGAGCGAGAGGTGCGGGCATAATAGCCGATATTTGGAAAATTAATTCTTTTCATATATTATAATTAGCCTTTGGAAGGCAACTTCGTATATAGCATGATGTATAAAGCACCGCGCGGGACAACTGATATTTTGCCTGAAGACCAAATCTACTGGCAGTATATTGAGGGAAAAGCAGCTGAAATTTGCCGATTATATGGATTTGGCCGGATAAGCACGCCCGCATTTGAAGATGCCAATCTGTTTATGCGTGGTGTGGGAGAGGGTACGGATATTGTAAATAAAGAAATGTACTTGTTTAAAGACCGGAGTGGTAATGAACTGGCTTTAAGACCTGAAGGTACTGCATCCGTATGCAGATCATATGTGGAACATGGTATGGATAATTTACCGCAGCCGGTGAAACTTTATTATTTTGCCGATATATTTCGCTATGAAAGGCCACAGGCCGGACGGTTCCGCCAGCATCACCAGTTCGGCTGCGAGGCCATAGGTGAAGCATCCCCGATGCTCGATGCAGAGATTATACATATGGTGATGAAATTTTTTGATATGCTGGGGCTCACAAATCTTTCTTTGAAATTGAACAGCATCGGATGCAAGCAGTGCCGTCCGGAGTATTTAAAAAAGCTGACAGATTATTATAATACTGTGAGCTCAACATTGTGCGGCGATTGTCTGAATCGATTGAAGAAAAATCCTTTGCGTCTGCTCGATTGTAAAAAACCGACCTGCCAGACACTAGCTGAATCCGCCCCTGAAAGTATTAATTTCCTCTGCGGGGATTGCGATAAACATTTCCATTTATTAACTACATATCTTGATTCTCTGGGGATATTTTATACTTTCGATCACAGGCTTGTCAGAGGTCTGGATTATTATACAAAGACTGTGTTTGAGATACAGCCTTTAGACGGAGGTTCACAAAGCGCAATAGGTGGAGGAGGCCGGTATGACGATCTGATAGAGCAATTGGGCGGAAACCCGACGCCGGCTATAGGATTTGCTACCGGGATAGAACGGTTGATTCTGAATATAAAAACTCAGGGTATAGAGGTTCCTTCTGCGGATAAACCTTCTTTATTTGTAGCGTCTGTGGGTGAATTAGCCAGAGGGGAGGCATTGAAATTAGCTGCAAGATTAAGGGAGGAGGGCATCTCTGTAATAATAGCCTATGGAGATAAAAGCCTGAAGTCCCAGTTGAGGCAGGCTAATACAATGGGTGTAAAATATACGGTTATCATTGGCGAAGATGAGATCAGGGCGGGTACAGTCATGCTGCGTAACATGCGTAGCAGCGAGCAACAGGAAATCGAAACATCCAGTTTAATTAGAGAATTACGGTCAGAAAATGAATTTACGGAGGAATTAGAACATGGAAGTTCTCGAAGCGATAAAGACAAGACGGAGTATCAGACATTATAAAAATACTCCAGTGAGTGATGAAATTCTCAATAAGGTCCTTGAGGCTGCAAGATGGGCACCCTCATGGGCTAATACGCAATGCACCAGATACGTAGTGGTTAAAGATGCGGAGACTAAAGCCAGGCTTTCTGAAACGGTGAATAAAGGGAATCCTGCTACCGAAGCGCTCAGGAATGCACCGATAGTCATAGTTGCCTGTGCCGAACTCAACAAATCGGGATATTATAAGGGGCAGCCTGTTACAGATAAAGGTGATTGGTATATGTTTGATGTGGGTATCGCTATGGAAAATCTCGCGCTGGCCGCACATGCTCTGGGATTGGGGACGGTTCATGTAGGCTATATACCGGATTCAAAGAAGATAGCTGAAATTCTTGATGTCCCCGAGGGCATTGTACCTGTGGAAATGACACCGCTGGGTTATCCTGAAGGTGATGCAAAAGCGCCCCCCAGAAAAGAACTTTCTGAAATTGTATTTTACGAAAGGTACGGAAGGCGTTAAAATATCAAAGGTTATTTATTTCCGCATCTGCCCGTTGCGTGTGATTCTGTGAAGATGGGCTCACCGCACGGGCTGAATATTTTTAAAGGAGGCAGACATGGCTAAAACGATCGCAGAGATCAATGAAAAGATTAAAAAGGGTAAGGCGGTCGTGGTTACTGCCGAAGAAATTATCGATATTGCCAGAAAAAAAGGGGTGGCTGCGACTGCCAGGGAAGTGGATGTGGTGACCACTGGAACCTTCGGGCCAATGTGCTCCTCCAGCATTTATATGAATCTTGGTCATAGCAGTCCACGGATTAAGTTGGGCGGCGGCAAAGTATACCTGAACGATGTGCCTGCCTATACGGGTATAGCTGCAGTAGATATAATCCTCGGTGCTGCTGCCATACCGGAAGACGATCCGAGAAACAGGATTTATCCGGGGGAATTCAAATATGGCGGCGGACACGTTATTGAGGAACTGGTAGCGGGCAAA
>Ga0272448_1002432_pt1 | contig 23301 bp, 17 predicted proteins | sample YNPCB0191_FD_202220 | JGI IMG/M metagenome (GOLD analysis project Ga0272448, IMG submission 202220) | Hot spring sediment microbial communities from Yellowstone National Park, WY, United States - YNP-CB-019-1 | ecosystem: Environmental > Aquatic > Thermal springs > Hot (42-90C) > Sediment... | reverse complement strand
CTTTTCATCGCAAATCTCCTTGTACGCCAAACATAAGTAACCAGTCCGGCCAGCAGGCCGGCAACCAAAAGCACCAGCGTGCCCGGCTCAGGAATCATGGCCGCCGGCACGCCCATGGCCTTTAACATCTCAATCGTCGCGGCATCCAGGTTCGACGAACCCAGGTTGCCCAGCAGCGTGAACAAATCGTCGTTGTTCACCGTGCCGTTGTAATCGAAGTCGCCCTGGCTCCAGGTCATCGATGACTGGCCCAGGTTGCCCAGCAAGATGAACAGGTCGTCATTGTTGACCGTGGTGTCCAGGTTAGCGTCGCCGTAGATGGCGTACTGGACGATGACCTGCTGTGCGCCGGTATCGTCCCTCCAGCCCAGTCCATGGGCAGTGTCAGCAGTGGTGCAAAGGAACTGGCCGGTGTCCCACGCGCCGCCGTGGTAGCTGGTTGCTAGAAGCGTCTGGATGGTGGCCGCCGGACTGGAGCCGCCGGTATAGTCGAAGACCATCTTTCCAGCCTGAATGTCCGCCCCGCCGAGGCTAAGGACAGTGTTATGTGCCGCCGGAGCAAGTTGCAAGGTGCCTTGCTGAAGCACAGTGCGGCCGGTGTAGGTGTTGGCCCCGGAAAGAGTCAACTTTCCGGCGCCTTTCTTGGTCAGCCCACCGTCGGTCGGGTTAGTGCCGCCATGCTGCAAGGGGATTGCAATGCCCATGTCATAGCCGGCAGTATCGAAAACAGCCCCGCCTTCTTTGAACCAAACACCAGATTGGGCATTGGTTCCTAAAGTGATCCAGTTAGTACTGGCGGCATTGTAGGGCATTAGAGTTCCACCGTCGAAGTTGAGCTTTATCGTACCCGTATCACTAGAGATAGTGTTAGTGGTAAGAGTACCACCATTTACGATGTTAACGGTACCTACCCCTCGGCGACCAATTGAAAGCCCAGCAGCGTTGATCCACTTTGAACCGGTCCCGGCGACGGTTACCGTCCCAATGGAGTTAGCGTCATAGGCAACCCGTCCAACACCATTGGTAACAATGCCACCATTGATGATCGACAAAGTGCCCGTACCAGAGTAACCGACTACTAGATACTGATTAGAGGCAGAAGAGTTGGTCCAATAGCCTCCATCTACTATAGCAACTCCAGTTGAAGAAAATTTATTACCGAGATAACAACTGGTGCCTGTGACCGTACCTCCATTTTCAATAATGATGGTGCCGGAAGAGTTGTTGCCGAAATAGGAAGGTGCGGCCAACGAGAGAGTCGAGGTTGTACCATTTACCTTTACTACCGAAGATTTTTCAAGATATAGGTTGCTGCTGACACTTACCTTGCCTCCTTCCCTTATGGTCAGTGTCCCTGAACCTTCATTTCCCAAAAATAGGCCTTGTGATATTGTCCATTTTGAGCTGGAACCAACAACGTTAACCTCGCCGGTGGCGTTTCCATAGTTTCCCACATAAGATGTGCCTGAGTTGACGCTCCCACCATTGATAATATTCAAGGTTCCTGATCCGTAGTGGCCGACGTAAAAATTGGAAGAAACCGACCATGTTGAATTTGGGCCATCAACCGTAGCCGTACCTACACTGTCCTTCCAATATCCGATATATCCGTAAAGAGACCCCACGACGACCTCCTCCCGAATCTGAAGAGATCCGTTGCCTACTCCCAAATGACCGTTATTTCCTGGTGTAGGGTCACTCATGTCCAGATTGAGGGTAATGGTTCCTCCGTTGAGGAGAACCGTTTGAATGAGGCCATGGCTGGAATCAAACACCAAACCATCGCCTACCCAGCCGCGCGTATTGATTACGCCGCCGGTTCCAGCCAACTGTGACGAGTTGGCTACTAAGGATTTGGTAGTTAAAGTGCCATCATTGAAGTAGATTGTCCCGGTCGCACCGGCTTTGTAAGCAGCAAACACTGCTCCGGTAGAAGCACGGACAACAGCCCCACCATTTACTATGTTTAGGGTTCCTATTCCTGATTCTCCGACGTAGATTGCAGAACCAAAGGTCCAGGTGGAGCCCACACCATCTATCGTCACCGAGCCCTCGATGCCAGCGTTGTATCCGATGCTGCATACATTACTGAGAAGATCACTATCCTCATCAACATAAATGCTCCCACTTGCAGTACTGCCGATTTTCGCATTGGTTGAGCTGCTCCACGGAAGAGCAGGTGTATAATCACCTGTCCCAGTGATTGCCGCAAAAGCAGCCGTGCATTGATTCAAAAATAGAAATGCTGCAAGGCTTGCAATTGAAAACGCCGGCCCCTTTGTCATAATTTTTCTCATGTTCTTGCTCCTTAAAATAGGAAACTCGTGGAAAGAAAAAACAACTTCTTACATAAAACGGCTTCATGTATAGATAGATTTTGCTTCAAAAAAACATGCTTTTTTCGCCAGACCCTCAAAAGCTAAGTTCTAATACAGGCTCTCCAAAGATGACCCAATCTGATTGATAGCCGTTACCACCGTCAGTAGTAACAAGCGTAAGAAACTTGTTGTTTGGCTTGAGTTCAACTGAAACATCAATCACACCATCTTGAGGAGATAGCCTTGTTCTGCGCAGCTTTAACTGGCCATCGACGAAAATCCATACATCGGCCAAACCGTCGTTTGAACCGATCACAAGTTTCGCATCGCCAAGCCCAACGGAGGACCTAAAAAAGGCAAGGGTGTTGTCTGAGTACTGCTTCCGAATTGCTTGTAGATCGAAAGTAACGCCGACGTTAGGACAAAGCGACAAAAAGCCGCGATTATGAGGCATAAACCGCTGTGCATCCGCCAGTGCATACACCCACACCCACCTATTACCACGCAGCGAACTCAAATCGGGTCGCTTAACTGCTGCGGCTCGCGCCCAAATGGAACCATAAACCCTGCCGCAAGTATCAGGAAAGCCGTCAAAAAAATGGCGGGAAGAGTCAAGTTGCGTAATCTTGTTGCGGCCATCCGGCACAAATACCCCATCTATCAAAGGATGCCAACTGACAAGGTGATATTGCTTGTTGCCTCCGCGATCTGCATGAACAAACACAGGGTCTTCCATGCCGGTCGTGGGGTCGATTCCGCGCTCGCGGCGATTGCCCAGGCCGTCGCCGCCGGCCACGATGTCCAACAAATCCAAAAACTTCGGCGGTTCCCGCAAGCGTCGGGCGAACTTCGCCGAGTATGTGGCGGTTTCAGATGCATCCAACCTTATCACACGCGGTTTGCCCTCCTTGCTGCTCTGTTCGACGCGGGCGGACTGGTCTGCGCCGAGCACGACGACACGGCTTTCATTTCCAGAAACGTCGCCCGTGAGGCGGACTTCGATTCGGCCCTGGAAAACGTACGCTTGGCTTTCGCCGGACTCGGTAACTTCGACGCCGAACTCCGTGCCGAGGTCGGTAATGAGGGCGGTGGGCGTGCGGACGGCGAATTTGGAGATTTGGAGATTTGGAGATTTGGAGATTGGGGATTTATGATTTCTAATTTCTGATTTATGGTTTGCTTGCGATTTAGCACTAGCCACTGGCTGCCGGCTACTGGCTACTTTCGCGGTGAGCTTGCCAAACGCGAGATAGCCGCCGTGAGGTGATTCCACTTCGTAGGTGCAAGGGCCTTGCAGGATGACCTTCGCGCCGGTGTCGTAAGTTATTTCCATGAGGCCGGATACAAGCGCGAACTTCGTGCCTTGCCGGATGCGGGGAACGATAGGCTTTAAGGCCGGGTCAGCCCAGCGGCAATCAACCATGCCGCTAATATGACCGACCACAGGCATTTCCTCTTTCTTCGGTTTAATCTTCTCGGCAGTTGCCAACGCGCCGGATAGTCCATCACCGCCGCCGCCGGAATCTTCCTCGCTCGTTGCAGCCTGACCGGCGGCAATTTCGTAGTCGTGGCTGACGTAAACCACGGAAGCGATGCCCAGGCCGATGAGCAATAAAATGGCGCTGATGGTATGAGCAACCAGGTGCAATCCGATCGGCGAATGGATGCTATACCAGGGAACCGGCTTGGGCGGCACGGCATCAAGCTTGATCTTTGGTAACGGTTTGGCAGGAGATCGGCCGAACTCCAGGGTTACGCCCGTACTGAAAGGAACTTCGGCCCGCAAAGACGCCTCATCCACCGGTAGAGAAACAGAGGAAGCTGTTTGTTCGGACTGCAAAGCGCTGGAATCTTTCTCTCTAGCGGCTGCGTACCAATAAAGGCCGGCACAAAGGTGGAAGTAGCGAACATAGAATTCGCGGGCGGATTGGTTTTCGCGTACCAACCGCTCCAAACGCGCGATCTCTTCAGAAGTAGCGGTCTCGCTGCGCACCCGCCACAGCAAATCGAAGAGTTCGGCGATTTGTTGGTTCGAGAGGGCCACGCGAGTTAATCCTTTCGATTCTTCAGAGACGCTTCTACACAATCGAACAATTGACGATGTATTCGTTTGAGCGCCTTATAGGCGGCATCCGGCGAACGGCCCAGTTCCAAAGCTGCTTGTTTGATTGTTACGCCCGGCAAGTAGCAGCGCTCAAGGAGTTCACGATCGACAGGCGGGAGTTGCCGGATGCAATCAGCCAGGGCCAGGTGTCGTGCTTCCAGAGCTTCTGATTCTTGCTGCGAAACGGTTTCTTCGGCAATGAGTCGCAAGAAATCCTCGCTAAAGGTGATAGCCGCTCGTTTTCGTCGTTGGTGAAACCAGACCGCCCGATAGTAAGCCACTTGACATGCCCAAGCGAGGAAGTTTGAGTCGGGCTTGAAGTCAGCAAACTTCTCCCAAATAATCGCGCTGGTTTCTTGAAAGATGTCGTCGGCATCCGCCCAATGGGGGACGAGCGTCAAGATGTAGCTGTATATCTGCCGAGCATGGCAGCTAAAAAGCTTGGCAAACTCGTCTGCACGTTCTGCGTGGCTGGGCATTGCCGGCTTTTCATTTTCGTTCATGAAAGGATCTTCCCAACCGGTCGAAAAGGAAAGCCTGATTTACTCCTAGTATTCTAATTAGTGAAGGTGGCGGGATTGGAACGAAAAAAACGACTATTTAGAGAAGAGCGTTACAGGGCCGGCGCCCTAAACCTTTGTGTAACAAGGAGATGAGATGTCGGTTTACGGCGAATCGTAGGCGGCGGTTTTCAAGACGCGGGGGGGAGTAAAGCATGGTTTCCCTCGGAAAATAAAAACGCCCACGGAAGGCAAAATATCCGTGGGCGAAAGAATAAGGGGATTTTTCCGGCGTGGACAGCCGGAAGTATCAGTCGTTCTACGGCAGGGAAACCACTTGTTCCGCAGTGGTGTTAAAACCAAAGGCAACCGCCGTAACCTGGCCGGCAGTCAGGGTAACCGTCTTGGTATCCTCCAGCAACTGGCCGTCGCGGACCAGTTGGGCGTGAATCACATATTTGTAGCTGAACCCCGGCTTCAGCCCATACGATATGAACTGCCGCCGGCTGCCGGTGCTCTTCGTCTGAAGGCCGTTGATCGTAACCTTGGCATCGTAAGGCACCCAAACCGTGAGTACGCCACTTGTGTCGGCAGACGTGGTGTTGGGGGGTGTGTTCAAGCCGGGCAGCTCATTTTGCGGCGGCAGAGGCGGAGCAACCGGTTGTTCAGGGGCCTGCGAGGGTGCAGGTTGGACCGGCGCTGGTTGCGGCTCTACAACCGGTTTTTTGGCCGGAGTCGGACCCGGTTGAGCCGGTGGGGGCGCTGCGCCACAGACAGTGGGCGATTCCACACAACAATCATAAACCGGATAGCAGCAGCTCCAGCCGTAGCCCCAATACCACCTGTAACGCCCAAACAGCAACCGCCGAATCGGACCAGGTCGCCAACCGAGATACCAACCGCCGGTGGTATAGCAACAAGGATCGCAACTTACGGCATAGCAGCTCGAGTAGCAGGTGGTGTAAACGGGCCGATAGCAGCACCCCCAGGCGACCGGCCGGTAGCAGCCCCACCACTGCGCGTCGGCTTGTGGAGTCGCGCCGAACAGGACTACCGCCAGCACTCCTCCAACCAACAAATACTTCCAACCAGGACGAATCATTTTGTTCCTCCCTTCCAATAGGACAGTGAAAACCTCTGCTTCAGACTCTTACTAAACATAGCAGGAACGCAACGAAAATCAAGTAGCTTGGGCCAACTATTCCAATATTCTAAAGTGCCCAAAATGCAGGGAATAGGCAACTTTTTGCCCCATCTATTTTATTTTCTAAGCACTTTTTTGCGGAGTAAGTTTGCCTTACATCCTGTATTTCCTGCAAAAATGAAACAATTGCTTCAGAAGCAATAAAAGCCTAATGAGCACCAGCGGGCGGCTATTGAAGAAAAAATGGTCTGGAAACACCATTTACTGGGAATTGCCGGAGTCCGAAGTTTGCCGAGACTCAGCGGGCGGTCAACGAGAACAACATTCCTCAGTGTTACAGTACCCTATGGAAATAACCGAGGCCCCCTGTCTTGTTTAAGTCATTTTATTGTATCCTAACAAGCTGAAGGAAAACACTTAAAACTTACGACTTTCTCATAATTTTCTAACTTTCCGAGGTTAAATTGTTAGGCAACCATTGTAACCCTGTCGGGCGTGCAGCCACGGCTTATGGGAGGTTGCTGAAGAATGCTCAAAGAAGCCATCTTGATTGTCGAGGATGAAGAAGACATCCGCGAACTGGTTAGTTACAACTTGCTGAAGGAAGGCTACCAAGTAGCGGGCGTGGGCACAGGTGAAGAGGCCTTGCAAGCTGTAGAGAAAAAGCCCCCGGACCTCATCCTGCTGGACATCATGCTGCCGAGGTTGGACGGTCTGGGCGTCTGCCGCAATCTGAAAAACGATCCCCGTTTCGAGTCCATACCGATTATCATGCTGACGGCCAAAGGCGAAGAGGCCGATGTCGTGGCCGGCTTGAATCTAGGCGCCGATGACTACATTACGAAGCCCTTCAGTCCCAAAGTCTTGCTGGCCCGCGTGCGCGCCGTGCTGCGACGGGCTGCGGCCGAACGCGACCAGCTCCTCGAAGAGGAAAGCGCAGAGGAAGAAGAGCTTGTTCGCGGGCCGTTGCATATTCATTATGGGCGGCATGAAGTGCTCGTCGGCGGACGAAAGGTTGATCTGACCGCCACAGAGTTCCGGCTGCTGTGGTTTTTGGCGCAACGACCGGGCTGGGTCTTTACCCGCCAGCAAATCCTTGACAACCTTCACGGCGATGAGTGCGCCGTTACCGAGAGAGCGGTGGATGTGCAGATTGTCGGTTTACGGCGGAAACTCGGCGCCGCCGGCAATCAAATCGAAACCGTCCGCGGCGTGGGCTATCGCTTTAAGGACTAGCTTTCCCATGCACGTAAAACGCTTGTGGCGGCGATTATTCTTTTCTTATTGCTGGCTGCCGCTGCTGATTTTATTGCTCCTCGGTCTGTTCGGCATGCGTCAAGTGCGACAACTCTATCTCCGCCAGGTGCGCGACGATCTGCGGTCGCAAGCCATGCTTTGTGGAAACCGAGTTGCGCCGCTCGTCGCTCAAGGAGCGACTGAGGAAGAGGAAATCGACCGTTTATGCAAGGAGTTGGGCCGAGCGACCGGCACGCGCTTCACAATTGTCGCACCGGATGGTCGCGTACTCGGCGATTCCCTGGAGTCGCCCTCCCAAATGGACAACCACCGACATCGGCCGGAGATCGAGCAAGCGTTCCAGGGCCGGCTCGGCGAGGCAACGCGCTATAGCTATACCACGCGGGAGGACCGACTCTATGTGGCCGTAGGGTTGACCGGCGCTGAAGGGGAAGTGCAGGCCGTGGTGCGCGCTTCGCTGCCGGTTACCTTATTGGCCGAAGTCCTGAGAGCCTTTCGCACGCAGTTGCTGATTGTGTTTGCCGTCGGTGTCGGCGTGCATGCTTTGATTACGCTGGCTATTTCCCGCCGGCTCAGTCGGCCGCTGGAAGAAATCCGTCGCGGTGCGGAGCGCTTTGCCGCAGGAGAACTGAAACATCGGCTGCGGCTTTCCGACGACACGGAAATCGGCGCACTGGCCGCCGCCTTGAATCACATGGCTGAGCAATTGGAGGAACGGATGCGAACCGTGCTGTTGCAACAAAACGAGCTGGAAGCCATCCTGGCGAGCATGGAAGAAGGCGTGCTGGCCATTGACAACCAGGGCCGAATTCTGAGTCTGAACAAAGCCTGCGCCGAGATGTTGGGCGACAGCCCGAACAATCTCCAAGGCCGAAGCATCTTCGAGGTCGTGCGCAAGGCGGAGTTGCTGCAATTTATCGAAAGCGCTTTATCCGGCGGCGACGTTGCGGCGGAAGAGCTGCATCTTTCCGGGCCGGAAGACCGTTGGCTCAGCGCGCGCAGCCGAGTGCTACACGATCCGCCTCGGGGCCGCATCGGACTGTTAATCGTTTTGTACGATGTTACGCGGCTTCATCGACTGGAAGAAATACGCCGCGATTTCGTGGCCAACGTCTCGCACGAGCTGCGCACGCCGTTGACGGCCATTAAAGGTTTTCTGGAAACCATGCTCGACGGCGCCTGGGATGAACGCGAAAAAGCCCGACGCTTCTTGCAAATCATGTTGCGGCAAGTGAATCGGCTCGACGCCCTGGTGAGCGATCTGTTGTTGCTATCCAGGATTGAAAAAGGCGCAGAAGAGCAAACTATTGAAATGTCGCGTGAAATGATCCGCGACGTACTGGCGGCGGCGGTGGAAACCTGCCAACACAAGGCGGCTGAAAAAGGCATGCGGATCGACCTTTCTTGCCCGGAAAACCTTTCGACCGAAATCAACGCCCCGCTCCTGGAACAAGCGATAATCAATCTCCTGGATAACGCCATAAAGTTCGGCAATCCGGATTCGGCGATCAAACTCCGGGCCGAGGTGGAGGAGGCGGACTTGCTTATCAGCGTGGAGGACGAGGGTTGCGGCATCGAAGCCCGACACTTGCCACGGATTTTCGAGCGGTTTTATCGCGTCGATAAAGCCCGCAGCCGCGAACTGGGCGGCACGGGCCTGGGGTTGGCCATCGTCAAACACGTGGCCCTGGTCCATCGCGGTTCCGTTTCGGTGGAAAGCAAAGTCGGCGTAGGCAGCAAATTTTCTCTCCGCCTTCCCTTGAAAGCCGCTTCCTTTTCTCGCTAACGGATTTCTAATCGTTTCTTTACGGACAGTTAATAACCCTCCTTTAGAATGTTTTAGAGCGTCGGCTGGTCCGCACGCGCATCGCTTTCTCGAAAAAGCTTTCTGGATCGAAAGGAGACGAACATGCCCACGTCGAGAGCAGGTCTTGGAATGGCGATACTATGTTGGTCGGTTGTCTTTTCCGTTCAAACTTCGGCTGCGCCGCCCACGGTCGATCCGGAGATCCCAAGCTACGAGCAAGTATCCGGCATGTCCGGCACGTTGAACAGCATCGGCTCCGATACACTCAACAATCTAATGACCTATTGGGCGGAAGCTTTTAGCCGGATGTATCCGAATGTAAAAATCCAAGTGGAAGGCAAAGGCTCGGCCACGGCGCCGCCGGCCTTGACGGCCGGAACGGCACAGCTTGGGCCGATGTCGCGGGCGATGAAAGCCGACGAAGAAGAGGCCTTCGAGCGCGTACATGGTTTTCGGCCCACACGGTTCAGCGTAGCCCTCGATTGTCTGGCTGTTTACGTCCATAAGGACAACCCCATCAAAGGCTTGACGCTGGAGCAGTTGGACGGAATTTTTTCCAAAACCAGAAAAAGTGGCTCCCCGTTAATCTCCACCTGGGGGCAACTGGGGCTGAGCGATAATTGGGCGGCCTTGCCGATAAGCATTTACGGGCGCAATTCCGCCAGCGGCACCTACGCCTATTTCAAGGAACACGCCCTGCTGAAAGGCGACTTCAAGGATACCGTCAAAGAACAGCCTGGCTCTGCCGCCGTCGTTTATGCCGTAAGCGTGGACCGCGCAGGCATCGGTTATTCGGGCATCGGCTATCGCACTTCCGACGTGCGGGCATTGCCGCTGGCGAAGAAGGAGGGGGAAATGTTTGTCGAGCCGACCTTCGAAAACGCTTTGGCCGGGAAGTATCCCCTCGGTAGAAAACTTTACATTTACGTGGCAAAGAAGCCGGACCGGCCGCTGCCGAAGCTCGTGGAAGAGTTTCTCCGGTTCGTGCTTTCTCGTGAAGGGCAAGAAATCGTGCTCAAGGACGGCTACGGTCCTTTGCCGGCCAAGGTTATCGCACGACAACTTGAATTGTTGAAATAAATCGCTCGATGCCGGCCATATCCTTCAATTTGAAGACTACTGCGACTCGTCGCGCACAACGCTACGACAAGTATGCACGCCGGATAATCACCTTCTGCGGAACCGCGGTCATTGCCACGATGTGCTTGATCGTGGCGATGATTCTCGGTGTGGCGATGCCGCTGTTTCGTTCACCGCGCGTTACCTCGGCAGCGACTTGTCGCTTGCCTGAGGGTTGGAAGGCCGAACAACTGCGAAGTTTGTCGGTCGTAATGAGCATCGACGGCCGACGCCTTACTGCGGGACTCTGGACGGCGAATGGTTCGGCGGCGTGGTTGGATTTACGCTCGGGAAACCTTCTTGAAAGTCAACCCTTGCGGCCGCCTCAGGGCGATGGTTCCCAGACCTTAAGGCAGGTGGAATCGCTGGGGGAAAACAAATATGCACTGCTGTGGGATGACGCCGCGACGCTGGTTGTCGAGGTTGTCGAAATAAGAAATGAAGAAGCACAACCAAGCCGATATGCCGTAAGGACGCTCGCCGAACTTCCCGCCCTGAAAGGGATTAAATGGCGGCAGTGCTCCCTGCGTTATCCTTCGGATGGGCTTGTGGTCCGCGCCGTTTTATCGGCCGAGGCGATTCATGTCTTCCGGCAAGGCGTTCGAGAAACATTGCTGGGAGAAGAAGAGCGGTTTCAACACGAGTGTGTGCTCCGCGACAAGGCGATTCCGCAAATTACGGCCCTCACACTGGCCGACGCCGGAGACATGCTCTATGCCGGCACGGACGATGGGCGAATCTTGTGTTGGCGATTCAATGCGGAAGGCGAAGTTGTCGAACGAGATATGCTCCGAGCATTCGCCGATCATAGGAGCATTACGGCAATGGCCACTTTGCTGGGCGATGTTTCCTTGGTCGTAGGCGACGCTCATGGCGGGCTTTCGGTATGGACGCCGGTGAGCACCGAAAACAGCCGCAAACTGCATCTGGCGCATCATTTGCAACCACACAAAGCCGCGGTTTGCAGGATTTTCTCTTCCGGTCGGGATAAGTCGCTGTTAAGCCTCGATATACATGGCGTGGTTCACGTGGCTTATGCCACCAGCGAACGGCGATTGCTTTCACTGGGTGAAAAAGACCCGCTGGAGATGGTCGCCTGGGGGACTCGCGGAGATATTATTCTGGGGCTGAATCAAGCACACGAATTGACTTCCTGGAAAATTGAACGCCGACATCCTGAAATCAGCCTCAAAACGCTTTTCGGGAAAGTGTATTACGAGGGCTACGACTCGCCGGCCTTTGTCTGGCAAACTACTGGTGGAGATGATTTTGAGCCGAAATATAGTCTCGTTCCCTTGTTGGTCGGCACGCTCAAAGGGACTTTTTACGCGATGCTTTTGGCCGGTCCTTTGGCTCTGGGCGGAGCAATCTACGTGGGCTATTTTCTCGAGCCGAAGCTGCGCGGACTACTGAAGCCGGTCGTGGAAATCATGGCCACTTTGCCTTCGGTGGTCATCGGTTTTTTGGCCGCCCTCTGGTTGGCGCCGCTGCTGGAAAAATGGCTGTTAGCCTTTTTGCTCAGCCTGATCATCATTCCCGTTATGCTGATCGGATTTCTTGTCGGGTGGCAATTTTTGCGGCGCTGCGATTGGCTGCGCCGCCTGGAACTCCACCGCGAATTCTTGCCGGCAATTCCGGTTCTCATCCTTGGCGTTTGTGTGGCGAGGATACTGGCCGCGCCGTTGGAGAACGCCTTGTTCGAGGGCAACTTCCGCCAATGGCTCTACGGCACTCTGCATACGCAATACCATCAACGGAATGCGATTGTCGTTGCCTTTGGGTTAGGATTTGCCGTTATTTCTTTGATCTTCACGCTTGCGGAAGACGCCATTTCCAACGCCCCGCATGAACTTGGCGCCGCTTCCTTAGCCCTGGGGGCCAGTCGTTGGCAAACACTTCAGCGGGTGGTGTTGCCCTGGGCGGCGCCGGGCATCTTTGCCGCCGTTATGATCGGTTTCGGCCGAGCGGTGGGCGAGACGATGATTGTTCTTATGGCCACCGGAAATACGCCCATCCTCGATTGGGGGCCTTTCAGCGGCATGCGCACGCTCTCGGCAAATATCGCCGTCGAAATGCCTGAGGCTCCGGTTGGGGGGACGTTGTACCGTGTCCTGTTTTTATGCGCCGCCTTGTTATTTTTGCTCACGTTTCTCGTAAACACCACTGCGGAACTGGTTCGTACGCGACTATGGAAACGAAAAGCTTAAGCCTGGGCCGCAAAAGGGCGGATTACTTCTGGCGTCGCGGCGAGCCGTTAGTTTGGGCGACCGCCGCCGCCTTGGCTGCCGTTCTGCTTTTTATCGCCGGATTTCTGGCGATCATTGCCTGGGGCGGGCTGAGGGCTTTTTGGCCGACCGCGATCGTGCAACTGACGCTCGCCGACGGCCGCAGTCTCTTCGGCCGAATCACCGCACAGGAGACGAATCCTGACACCGGAGAGGAAAGCCTCCAAATAAAAGTCGCCAACCGCGAGCAGGACCCGTTGCGGCAGGATTTTCGTTGGCTGCCGAAAAGCGAAATATCGCATCTCGCCTACCCGGAAAAAGTTTTGGTTTTGGAGCGCGTCGAAAACGGCGACTGGTACGGCTGCCTCCAGGGGTTATCAGGCCCGCATATCGAGGCTTCGCAGCAGCAGCCGACCTTGCAGGATTTTGCCGCCGCGATGGGGCGTGTTCGCCGAGAAAAGGCCGCGCACATCGACCCTCTCAACGCCGAGATTTTCTCCCTCGGCGGAGAATTGCAAAAAGTCGGCGAAAAACTACTCAAGGTGCGTTACCGAATCAGTCGCGCTACTGGCGCGGAAGCCGAGCGTTTGGCCGCCCGGGCGGATGAGCTTGAAACGCGCAGCCGGCATTTGAAAGACCGCTCCGATGAGCTGGGAAAGCTGCGCCGGCAAAAGCTGGCCGAGCTGCGGCGGAACGTCGCCGTGATGGGCGATGCGATGGGCAATGAAACGCAGATTGCGCTGCTGGACATTGTTCGGGCATATCAACCAAATGTAATGAGCACGCCGGCCAAGCTGTTTCATTATTTTCGTAAACTCCTGGAATTGCTCTGGGAAAACCCTCGCGAATCGAATACCGAAGGCGGTTTATTTCCGGCCATTTTCGGCACGGTGATGATGGTCTTTCTCATGGCGGTAAGCTGTTTTCCCTTAGGCGTTTTGGCCGGCATCTACCTCGGCGAATACGCCCGAAAAGGAATGCTTCGCCAACTGGTGCGCATTGCCGTGAACAATATGGCCGGCATCCCTTCGATTGTTTACGGCGTATTCGGGCTGGGCTTTTTCGTTTACGGCATCGGCGGGAAGCTCGACCTCTGGTTCTATCCTGAGCGTGCGGCCGCCGGCACGCCGGTTTTCGGTACTGGAGGAATCCTCTGGGCCAGTTTGACGATGGGTCTGCTTACCATGCCCGTCGTTATCGTGGCTTGTGAAGAAGCCCTGCGGACGATCCCGCGCGCTTTCGGCGAGTGTTCTCAGGCGTTGGGCGCCACGAAGTTTCAGACGTTGGTGCGGGTAAAATTGCCGGTGGCCGCACCGGGAATACTTACCGGTTTCATTTTGGCCATGGCGCGTGCGGCGGGCGAAGTGGCCCCGCTGATGCTTACCGGCGTGGTCAAGCTGGCCCCGCAATTGCCCGTCGATGGCGCTTTTCCCTTCTTCCATCTGGAACGAAAGTTCATGCATTTAGGTTTTCATATTTACGATGTCGGCTTCCAGTCGCCGAACGTCGAAGCCTGCAAGCCGATGGTTTATCTGACCGCTTTGTTGTTGTTGACGCTGGTGTTGCTCTTGAACGGACTGGCGATGGGTTTGCGCGGTCGTCTGCGAAAGCGATACCGGGTGAGTATGTTTTAAGAGCCGGCTGAAACTGAGGAGAAAACAACATGTTGCCGTTGGTTACGGAATCGGCCTTGAACGCCGGACTGCGAAACGGCGTCGTGAACCGCCCCACTGTCGATATGGAAAAGCCGACCGGTCATATTTCGGAAATTATCCTTCAGACGCAGGAGCTTTGCGTGTCCTACGGGGCCAAACGTGTTTTGCACAACATTTCGCTGAGTATTCCCCGCCGGAAAGTTACGGCGATTATCGGTCCGTCCGGCTGCGGAAAATCCACGCTCTTGCGCTGTTTCAACCGCATGAACGACTTACTCGACAACGTGCAAACCACCGGCAGCATCCTCTTCGAGGGTGTGGAAGTAAACGACCCCGCGCTGGACGTTATTGAACTTCGGCGCAGGGTAGGCATGGTTTTCCAAAAAGCGGTTCCCTTTCCCAAGTCCATCTACGAGAACGTGGCCTATGGCTTGCGCATCGCCGGCATCCGTAATCCCCGCATCCTCGACGAAGTGGTGGAACGCAGTCTGCACCGGGCGGCCCTCTGGGATGAAGTCAAAAATCGGCTGAGAGAGTCCGCCCTGGGGCTTTCCGGCGGACAACATCAACGGCTGTGTATCGCCAGGGCGATTGCCGTCAATCCGGCGGTGATTCTCATGGATGAGCCGTGTTCCGCGCTTGATCCGCGCGCCGCGGCGCGCATTGAAGATTTGATCGGCGAACTGCGCGAAGAATACACGTTGGTGATTGTTACCCATAATATGCAGCAAGCCGCACGGGTTTCGGACTATACTGCTTTTCTCTATGAAGGCGAACTGGTGGAATACGGCCCGACGCGGCAATTGTTCACCAAACCGGAAAAAAAGCAGACCGAAGACTATCTCACCGGTCGCTTCGGCTGAAAAGCGAACCACCTGCGATTTAATCTTTAACTAGACATATCGCGAATGAATGATATAATTTTTATGCATTATCTGCCGGTTTTTTTCCAACTAAGTCATGGGAGCGAATCGTCGCTTATGAAAATAAAAGACATTCTCCGAGTTAAAGGATCGCACGTTTTTACGATTTCCGAAGAAGCCACGCTTCAAGATGTCGTTACGGAGTTGGTCGCTAATCGTGTCGGGGCGCTAGTGGTGGTCAGCAAAGGCAAGGAAAAAAGGGTTGTAGGCGTGATCACCGAGCGCGATATTCTTCGGGCATGTGTTATCGGCAGTCGGCCGCTCAGCGAAGTCCGGGTGGCGGAAGTCATGTCCGCGCCGCCGATCACCGGCACACCGGAGGATGACATCGAAAGCGTGATGAGCCTTATGACCTTCAGGCGCATCCGCCACTTGCCGGTCTTGGAGGAAGAAAAGCTGGTAGGCTTGATCTCCATCGGCGATTTGGTCAAAGCCCAACTCGACCGCCTGGCTTTGGAAAACCGCTACTTGAAGGACTACCTCAGTGGTTGAGGACGTTCCAGTTTGCTGCGATCGATTTCCACACCCAACCCGTAGCCTTGTGGAACAGTGATCATACCGTCGCTGATTTCGAGTTGCCGGCGAAGAAGGCCGTGGGGCGGCTGAAGGACGGCGACTTCATGTGCGGTATTGAAGACGGCCATGGCTGCGGCCAGATGAAGCATGGCGGCGAGAGCCACGCCCACGCCGGCACGAACATAGAGCAACGGGGAAATTTCGCCGGCTGCGGCCACAATGGCGCATGCTCTGGTGGGGGAGATTCCACCGACGCGGTCCAGGTCGATAGCCACGAACCTGCCCGCCCCGCAGCGCACGGCGCGTAAGACATCTGCGGGTCCGTGAATGCTTCGACAAACGCCCAGGACTACGTTTGTTTGCCGTCCCAGCGCCGCTACGGAGTGTAACTCGGCGACACGGAGCGGATCTAAAAAGAATTGTAAAGCCTCCGCTTCCAGAGCGGCGCAAAAATCGCCGGCGGTTTCCGGTGTAAAACGGCCCTGTCCGTCGTACCGCAACGTTACGCGCTCGCCTACCAGTTCCCGAATCGCGTGAAGCTTTTTGAGGTCTTCTTCCGGTCGTGGGCTGCTGAGAATGGTCTGCGTATGAAAACCTTGCTCGGCAAGTTCACGTGCGAGGCGGATGGTTGTTTCCGCCGGATGGCCGGCAAGACGTACTGAAACCGGAACACGCCGCCGATAATATCCCCCCCACAAATTGCACAGCGGTTGACGCAGAACTCGCCCCAACAGGTCCCAGACGGCGATTTCCGTAGCTGTGCGAATTGCCGAGGGCTGCAAGGCTTCAAGCTGGTACAACTCTTCTACGTCGAAGACGCTCCGACCGATGAGAACGGCGGCCAAAGCTTCGCGGCGCGCAGCCGGATGCGTAATCGGCCGTTCCAGGCAAGCTTCGCCCCACCCTTCCACAGCTTCGGACGTGCTCAAGCGGACCAGCAACGATTGCGGCGGTTGCTCGCCCAGGGACGATTTTTTTTCTTCCCCGCCGAAAACAATCAATTCAACATCGCGTATCTTCATTGCAGAGTCCCTTTCTCCGTTGGTAAGGGGAGTGGAAAGCGGATTTGCTCTCGGCGGATCGTGCGTGTTTCGACCGTGGCGCCGAATCGCTCCTGTAACAATTTCACGCATCCTTGCACGAGGGATTCCGGGGCGCTGGCGCCGGCGCTGATCAGCACCGTCTCCCCGCCGCAAAACCAACCGGCCTCGATCATTTCCGGTCCGTCAACCAGGTAGCTTCTCACGCCTTTTTCCTGGGCGATCTCGGCGAGCCGCCGGCTGTTGGAACTGTTCTGGCTGCCGACGATCAGCACCACATCAGCTTCAGCGGACAAACGGCGCACGGCTTCCTGCCGGTTCTGAGTGGCGTAGCAAATGTCATCCGACGGCGGACCGACGATGCCAGGAAAGCGACGGCGCAGGCAGTCGCTGATTCGGGCGGTATCATCGACCGAAAGGGTGGTTTGCGTAAGAAAAGCCACACGTTCAGGGTTCGGCGCCTCGGCCTTTCCCGCTTCGGCTACGGATTGAATCAGTCTTATGGCCTGCGGCGCTTCGCCCTGTGTCCCGATGACTTCATCATGCCCGGCATGGCCGATAAGGAAAATCGTGTAACCTTGCTGGGCAAAGTGGATTGCCTCACGGTGAACTTTCGTAACCAGCGGACACGTGGCGTCGATGACTCTTAAGTTGCGCTCAGCGGCTCGGCGGCGGACATCCGGCGGGACGCCATGAGCGGAATAAAGCAAGACCGCAGCTTCCGGCACCATATCGAGATCATCCACGAAAACAACACCTTTCTGCCGAAACTGATTTACCACCCATTTGTTGTGGACAATCTCGTGATAGACATAGACCGGCGGACCAAAAGCCCGAAGTGCGCCTTCCAGAGCTTCGATCGCCATGTTCACGCCTGCACAAAACCCTCGCGGTTCAGCTAAAATAATGTGCATAACTTCCTCGCCGGCCTGAAATCATCATAATAGCAGACAAGTCGGCAGGCTAGAGAGGCAATCCGGCCGCAAGCGGCAAAGAACGATGACTGCAAACTTTACGGAAGATTTAAGACGATTCGGCCCTGGGGCGGCGCTCAACCGGCCTCTCAGTCTGCGTCAAAGCCGCCGCTATTGCCGCCGGCTTGCGCGACGGCACTACGAAAACTTCACCGTTATCAGTTGTTTGTTGCCCCGCCGACTGCGCCTGCACGTCGCTCACATCTACGCCTATTGTCGCTGGGCTGACGACCTGGCCGACGAAACTGAGGGGCCGATTCAGGCGAGGGAACTGCTTGACTGGTGGGAAGAACAACTCAACGAATGCTTCCGCGGCCGCGCCGTCCATCCGGTCTTTATCGCCTTAAGCGAGACCATCCGCGAATTTAATCTGCCGCAAAAGCCTTTCGCCGATTTGCTAAGGGCCTTTCGCCAGGATCAACTGGTTACGCGCTACGAGTCATTCGATAAACTACTGGAATACTGCCGCTATTCGGCCAATCCGGTAGGGACTCTCGTGTTGCATCTCGCCGGCTGTTATTCGGCGGAGCTGGAGCGGTTGTCGGATTCGATTTGCACCGGCTTGCAACTGGCCAATTTTTGCCAGGATGTGGCGAACGATTGGCGGCGGGGACGAATTTACTTGCCCCTGGAAGATTGCCGTCGGTTCGGTATCGAGGAATCCGACTTTGCTCGCGGCGCGGCCACAGATGCTTTTCGGCGGTTGCTGGCCGAAGAAGTGCGGCGCGCGGAAAGTTTTTTGCGTTCGGGCGAGCCGCTTTGTCGGCTTATGCCCCACGGCCTGCGCGTGCCTACGGCACTGTTTGTCGCCGGCGGTTCGGCTATTCTTGAGGCGATTCGCCGGCAAAATTACGATGTTTGGTCGCGGCGACCGACGCTTTCCAAAGGAGAAAAATTGCGGCTCATGTTCGCCTGCCGGCGGAAGTATCGCTAACCCTTCGCCGGCGGCTAAAATAGTACGAAGTTCCGAAATGCGGCTTAGTTAAACCTCACGCAGTTCATTCCATGTCTTTCGTCCACGAGACCGTCGCAGCCAGCTATCGCTTTTGCCGACGATTCGGTAGCCGTTCAGGTTCCAATTTCTGGCAGGGCTTTCGTTTGCTTTCCGGCGATCGTCGCCGCGCCATGGAGGCGCTCTACGCTTTCACGCGCGCCAGCGACGACCTGGCGGACTCTCCCACGCTGGGCATGGAAGCCGGCGCTGCGCCAATCAGCGAGTATCAGCGGCAAGAAGTGCTCGACTATTGGCGACACGCGCTTCAACAAGCCCTTTCCGCGCCGAGCGATTCTACCGGCGTTCCTTGTCCGCTTGTCCCGCCTGATTTTCCCGTCTATCTCGGACGGCTGAGCCTGGGGATTCTGCCTGCTTTGGCGGATACGGTACATCGTTTTCAGATTCCGCATGAATACTTGTTTTCCTTTCTCGACGGCGTGGAGATGGACCTGCGGCGGCGTCGCTATGAAACCTTCGAACAATTAGAAAGATATTGCGAACGTGTGGCATCCGCCGTAGGATTGGCCTGCATTCATATCTGGGGCTTTCAAGGGTCTGAGGCCCTCGAACCGGCACGCAAGGCAGGCGTGGCCCTGCAATTGACGAATATCCTCCGCGATCTAGCCGAAGACGCCAAACGCGGCCGCGTCTATCTGCCGCTGGCTGAAATACAGGAAGCCGAATATTACGTAGCTGATTTGTTCTACGGCGTCACAGACGGGCGATTCCTGCGCCTGATGGCGCGACAAATCGCTCGCGCCGAAAGTTACTATGCCTGCGGCGCAAAGCTACTGGATTTTCTCCAGCCGCAGGGCAAGCGGATTTTCGGCCTTTTGTTGAACACCTATCATGCTTTATTGCGGAAGATCGCCCGACGGCCGGAAGCGGTGTTTCAGGGCCGCGTCACGCTTTCACGGCTGATGAAAACGTGGTTGTTTTTCCGCTGGCGGGTACTGCCGGTTAGAAGGAAAGGCCGAACATGACATCTGCCGACAAACCCAGCATGGCCGTCATCGGCGGCGGTTTGGCTGGCGCGGCGGCTGGCTTAGCTGCCGTCGAGGCCGGTTGCCGCGTGGAATTATTCGAGCAAGCCGAAGTGCTCGGCGGTCGCGCAGGTTCTTACTGCGATCCGGTCTCCGGCGAACTCATCGACTATTGCAAGCATGTCGCTTTGGGCTGCTGTCGAGAGTTTCGGCGCTTTTGCCGGCGTGCAAAACTGGAAAACTGCTTTGAGCGTTTTTCGGCATTGCCCGTGATTGCCCCAAACGGCCGGCGTCGCGTGCTATCCGCGGCCGCCTGGCTGCCGAGTCCGCTGGCGCGCTTGCCCGGCCTGTTGCGGCTCGGGCATTTAAGTCTGCGTGAACGCTTGGGGATTGCCGGAGCGTTGTACCGTTTAGCCAAAAACTCCGCGCTTCGGCAATCGGCGCAAATGACTTTCGGCAATTGGCTGCGCCGTCAACGGCAAACTCCGCAGGCAATCGACTATTTCTGGTCGCCGGTGGTCGTCAGCGCCTTGGCCGACACGGTCGATAACGTCGCTTTTTCCCTAGCAAGGAAGGTTTTTTGCGAAGCCTTTATGACGTTGCGCGACGCAGGCGATCTGCTGTTGCCGCGGGTGCCGTTGCGAGAAATCTTCCATCGCCGATTGGCTGCATATTTGACCGAACAGGCCGTTAAAGTGCATCTCGCGGCGCCGGTGAAACGGCTTGAGGGCGGCCGGGCGGGAGTCGAAGCGCTGATTATGGCCGACGGCGCCCGACGGAAGTTCGACCTGTTTGTCGTCGCGGTGCCGTGGCATAGGGTCTGTAAACTGCTGAGCGGCGAGTTGCTTTCCGTCATGCCCGATCTGCCCGACGCGGAGCAACTCGAAGCGGCAGAGATAACGGCCGTTCATTTGTGGTTCTCTCGTCCGGTGATTCCTTTGTCGCACGCGATGCTGCTCGGCCGGTTGACGCAATGGGTGTTCTGCCGCGCCGATGAGTCGGGCCAGTATTGTCAAGCGGTCATCAGTGCTTCGCATCGACTTCGGCGGCGCACGCCGGCGGAATGGTCGGCGGACGTGCGCGAGGAACTAGCGGCGATTTGGCCTGCCGTCGGCCGCGTGCGCTTGCTTCGGGAAAAAACGTTCGTTCAGCATCGGGCGGTATTTTCGCCCAGCCTGGAAGCGGAGCGACGACGACCAGCCCAACAAACCGCGATAAGCAATTTGGCGTTGGCGGGCGATTGGACGCAAACCGGCTGGCCGGCGACCATGGAAGGAGCAATAATCAGCGGGCGTCGCGCCGTGAACGCTTTGCTGAAACGCCCTATTTTACCGCCCATCTCAAGCTGCTATGCTGGACAGTAGTTGCTTTGGTTGAATAACAAGATTAGGAGGCCGATATGTCATCAAACCACCGGAAAAACACTTCACGTCGAGAGTTTCTGAAGCAGGCCGGCCGTTGTACGGCGGTTTCCGCGCTGGCCGGCGCGGTTATCCCTCGCGGCCATGCCGCCGAAGACAATACCATCCGCCTGGCGCTGATCGGCTGCGGCAGTCGCGGCAATGGGGCCGTCGGCGACGCTTTTTCGGTTGCCGAAGGGCCGATCAAGCTCGTGGCTATGGCCGACCTTTTCCCGGACCGACTCCAATCGTCGTACAAAGTCTTAACGAAAAATTTCGGCGACAAAATTGATGTCCCCCAGGAAAGACAATTTATTGGTTTCGACGCTTATAAAAAAGCTATCGACTGCTTGAAACCTGGCGATGTGGCTATGCTTTGCGGCTATTCCGCTTTCCGACCGAGCCAGTTGGAATATGCCGTAGAACGAGGAATAAACGTCTTTATGGAAAAGACTTTCGCGCCGGATGTGCCGGGCTTGCGGCGTGTGATCCGCGCCGGCGAGGCAGCGGAGCAGAAAAATCTGAAAATCGCCGCCGGTCTGATGTGCCGCCATTCGAAGAATCGCCAGGAGCTGATTCGGCGTATTCGAGAAGGCGAACTTGGGGAAATACTGCTGGTGCGCGCTTGCCGGATGGAAGGCTGGGGGCCGTTGCCGCCGCGACCACAATCAGAAAAAGAACTCTCCTGGCAAATCCGCAATTTTCCCAGGTTCTTTTGGGTTTCCGGCGGCGCGTTCCCTGAACTGAATATCCACCAGGTTGACGAAATCTGCTGGATAAAAGACGCCTGGCCAACGGCGGCGCACGGCGTAGGCGGTCGCGCAGTTGATAGCAAAGATTGCAGCCAGAACCTCGACGCCTACGCCGTGGAATGGACGTTCTCGGACGGAACACGAGCGAGTTTTACTGCCAGATACCTGCCGGAATGCTACAATGAGTTTGCCACTTATATTCACGGCAGCCGATGTGCCGCCCAATTCTCCGGTGCAGTTCATGCCGCCACGGTGCAAATCTTCAAAGATCAACGCTATAACTCAGAAAACGTCGTTTGGAAAGCCCCGAAGGAAACGTTGAATCCCTGGCAAGCGGAATGGAAGGACTTGCTGGATGCCATTCGCCACGACCGGCCGCACAACGAAGCCAAACGGGCGGCGCTGGCTAACCTGGCGACCATTATGGGCCGAGCGGCGGTACATACCGGCAAGATTATCAGATGGGAAGAAGCCCTGGCCTCGGACTTCCGCTTCTGTCCCTATATCGATGAAATGACAGCGGACAGTCCCCCGCCTATTCTGCCCGATGAGCGTGGCCGCTATCCCGTGCCTGTGCCCGGCATCTGGAAGGAACTGTAAAGCGTCTGTGCCGGATAAGGAGCGCTCTACTTACGACGTTGCCGCCAGGGCGATGCCGGCGAGCGTCAGATGCTCCACGAAGCGGGCGTGGGGACCGAAGTTTTCCACCGGCACAAGACCGACTCCGCCGCCGGTAAGATAGACAGGGCTTTCGCTAAGAGAGCTGCCGGCATGCTCAAGAAGCCGTGCCGCGAGGAAGCGGATTGCGCCGATTGCGCCCCACAGCAGGCCGGACTCAATCGCCGGAATCGTAGCCGCGCCGAGGACCGGCGGCAAAGCGGTGATTTTCTTCACATCCACAAGGGGCAGCAACGCCGTAGATTGATGTAGCGCTTTGGCTGCGGTATGCAAGCCTGGTAGGATCGCCCCGCCCAGGAACTCGCCCTCCGCCGAAAGCAAATCCACGGTTACGGCCGTGCCGAGGTCCACAACGACGGCCGGGCGATCCGGCGGACGAAGCCTATCAGCCGCCATGGCGTTTACCAGCCGGTCGATGCCGGCTTGCTCAGGACGTTCCAGGCGGATTTTCAGCGGCAGGGAAGCATGATTCAGGAGGGAGAAAGAATCCTGCGGACGATGCTTTTTCAGCCAATTTAAGAGTCGCCCGACCGCCGGAGGATTCACGCTCGCTAAATGCCACGCCAGTCTTTCTCCCCAAAGCTCATCAAGCCAGATTTTGACTTGCGACAACCTCGGTCTGCGGCAGTCGAGCGAGATAGTACACCTGGGCTGCGGCAATACGTGAAAGTCGTCTTTCGCAAACAAACCGAGCTTCAAGCGTGCATTACCTACATCAGCGGCTAAGAGAAAATCTTCGGTCATTTCTGTCTCGTAGGGGTTGACGGCGTGTCGTTGGAAGCCGAAATCATCTGCGCCAGTCGGCCTACCAGCTCGTTCAAGCCCTGGCCGGTTACCGCTGAAATCAAAAGCACTTCACGTCGGAGTTTCTCGGCCAGCAAGTCCCGCACGCGGGCACTGCTGGGCAGATCG
>Ga0272448_1002431_pt1 | contig 23302 bp, 17 predicted proteins | sample YNPCB0191_FD_202220 | JGI IMG/M metagenome (GOLD analysis project Ga0272448, IMG submission 202220) | Hot spring sediment microbial communities from Yellowstone National Park, WY, United States - YNP-CB-019-1 | ecosystem: Environmental > Aquatic > Thermal springs > Hot (42-90C) > Sediment... | reverse complement strand
TCCTCGCTCTGGTCTCGCACGCACTCCATCTTCAGCAGCGCTACGGCGTCGGGCCGCACACGATCAGCTTTCCGCGGCTGCGGCCGGCGGCGGGCGTCCAGTTCGACTCGCGCCATGCGGTCAGCGACTTCGACTTCAAACGCATCATCGCGACCCTCCGGCTCGCCGTGCCCTATACCGGGCTGATCCTTACGGCACGCGAGAGCGCCGCACTGCGACGCGAGGTCATGGCCTTCGGCGTTTCGCAGATCGACGCGGGAAGCCGCATCGAGATCGGCGGTTATACGGAGGCGGGCGATGCCCAGGTCATGGAGCGCGAGCAGTTCGAGCTGGGCGATGTCCGCTCGCTCGACCAGGTGATGCGCGAGTTGCTCATCGACGGCTACATCCCGAGCTTCTGCACGGCCTGTTACCGGCTTGGACGGACGGGCGAACACTTCATGGAGTTCGCGATTCCCGGTTTCATTCAGCGGTTCTGCACGCCGAACGCCCTGACGACGCTGCTGGAATATCTGACCGACTATGCCTCGCCGGAGACCCGGGCCGAGGGAGAGAAGCGAATCGCCGAGGAAATCGACAAACTGGCAGACGGCCCCCGCAAGACGGAACTGCTGGACCGCCTGCAGAGAATCCGGTGCACGGACGAGAGAGACCTGTACTTCTAGGGGACGACGCCGGCCGGGTGGACGGCGGCATGCACATGAGCGACTATCGAAAGGAACACGACCTTCTCGGCGAATACGATGTTCCCGCCGGCGCGTTGCACGGCATCTACACGGAGCGTGCCATCGAGAACTTCCCTCTCAGCGGCCGGAGGGTCAACCCGGCTCTCGTCCACGCGTACGGCGCCGTCAAGCTCGCCTGCGCGCGGACGAATCATGAACTCGGCTGGTGGGACGAAGACAAGGCCCGTGCCATCGAGGCCGCCTGCACGGAAATGATGGACGGCCGGCTCGACGCCTGCATCGTCGTTGACGCCCTTCAGGGCGGCGCGGGAACCTCCACGAACATGAATGTCAACGAGGTCCTCGCGAACCGCGCGTTGCAGATCCTCGGCCGGTCCCTCGGCGACTACCACACGATCAGCCCCCTCGACGACATCAATCTTCATCAGTCGACGAACGACACATACCCCACGGCTCTCAAGATCGCCGCCATTCAGCTCCTCCGGCGGCTGGAGCGTCACGTCGTCTGCCTGATCGAGGAGTTTCAGCGAAAGGAGAAGGAAACCGCCGCCGTCGTCAAGATCGGCCGTACGGAACTGCAGGATGCCGTGCTGACTACGCTCGGGCGCGAGATGTCCGCCTATGCCGAGGCGTTCGGCCGTGACCGCTGGCGGATTTACAAGTGCGAGGAGCGCCTTCGCGTCGTGAATCTCGGTGGTACCGCCATCGGCACGGGCGTCTCCGCGCCACGGCCGTACATTTTCCGCGTGGTCGAACACCTGCGCGACATTACCGGCCTGGGCCTTGCCCGCGCCGAGAACCTCGTCGATGCCACGCAGAACATGGATGTCTTCGTCGAAGTCAGTGGCATCCTCAAGGCCCTCGCGAGCAACCTGCTGAAGATCGCCAGCGACCTGCGGCTTCTTTCATCCGGCCCGGACGGCGGCATCGGCGAAATCCGCATCCCGCCGCGCCAGGCCGGCTCGTCGATCATGCCCGGCAAGGTGAATCCCGTCATTCCCGAGGCCGTTTCGCAGGTCGCGATGGCCGTCATGGCCAACGATCAGGCCATCACGCAGGCCTGCTCCCTCGGCAACCTGGAACTTAACGCGTTCATGCCGCTCATTGCGGACGCCCTGCTCGGCAGCCTCGACCTGCTCCGCAACGGATGCATGATCTTCTGCCGCTACTGCATCTCGGGCATCGAGGCCAACGAGGCACGATGCCGTCTCCACGTCGAGAACGCGACGGCCAGCGCCACGGCGCTTGTCGAGGTCCTTGGCTACGAGGCCGCCGAGGAAATCGCCGCCGCGGCACGGTCCGACGGCAAGACCGTCCGGCAGATCGTCCTCGATCGCGGGTTGCTGGCCCCGGAGAAGTTCGACGAACTCGTTTCGGCCGAATGGGCCACGCGCCTCGGCTCGCCGCCTGGGAAGGCACGCCGATGAAAGCGACACCCAGGGGCCTGCGACTCCACATCGGCCTGTTCGGCCGGCGAAACGTCGGCAAGTCGTCGCTGCTCAATGCGCTCACGCGACAGGCCGTTTCGATCGTCTCCGACGTGGCGGGTACGACCACCGATCCCGTGGAGAAGCCGATGGAACTGCTGCCCGTCGGCCCGGTGCTGTTCATCGACACGGCCGGCATCGACGACGTCGGCGCGCTCGGCGAGCTGCGCGTGCAGCGCACGCGCGGGGTTTTCGATCGGACCGACGTCGGCATCGTCGTCGCCGAGGCGGACCGGTGGGGACGGTTTGAAGAGGAGATCGTGGCGGAACTTCAGCGGCGGAAGATCCCCGTGGTGGCCGTCTTCAACAAGGCCGACCTGGGCCGTCCCGACGGCGCGACAGCCAGCCGGCTCCGGAGCAACGGTATCATCTGCGTCGAAACCGTGGCCGCCCGCGGCGAGGGCGTGCTCGCGCTCCGCGAGGCGATCGTCCGCTGCGCGCCCGACGAGTTCATCAACGCCCCGTCCATTGTCGGGGATCTGGTGCCGCCCGGCGAGCTGGCGGTCCTCGTGGTGCCGATCGACCTTGAGGCGCCCAAGGGCCGGCTGATCCTGCCCCAGGTGCAGACGATCCGCGACCTGCTCGACAACGATGCCTGCTGCATGATTGTGAAGGAGCGAGAGCTGCGCGACGCTCTCGATCGCCTGAAGAAGCCCCCGGCCCTCGTCGTCACCGACTCGCAGGCCTTCCTCAAGGTCGCCGCCGACACGCCGAACGACGTAAAACTCACGTCGTTCTCGATCCTCTTCGCGCGGTTTAAGGGCGACCTCACGGAGTTCGCACGCGGCACCGTTGCGATCGACGACCTGCGGCCCGGCGACCGCGTTCTCATCGCCGAGGCGTGCTCGCACCATCCGATCGGCGAGGACATCGGGCGCGTGAAGATCCCGCGATGGCTCACCCAGTACGTCGGAGGCAGGCTGGAGTTCACCACGACGCAGGGCCACGACTTCCCCGCCGACCTCAGTGTGTATAAGCTCGTCGTCCACTGCGGCAGTTGCATGACGAACCGCCGCGAGGTGCTCTCCCGGATCCTGCAGTGCCGGCAGGCGGGCGTGCCGATCACGAACTACGGCATGACGATCGCCTATTCCCTCGGGATCTTCGATCGCGCCCTGGCCCCGTTCCCGGGGGCGCTGGAAACCTATCGCGCGGTTCGCGCCGGAAGGCCCGCGTGACTCCTCCGCCGGAAAGGGCGGAAACACCCGCGTCTCCGCGATTCCGTTCCGTGCGTTCGTTCGTGGCATTCCGTTACGCCCGGGGGTAGAATAGCACCCGCGCTGGGGCGCGGCGAGGTGAAATCCCGCCGTAAGCTCAAGGAGGAGCTGCCATGTTCGAGTACCGCGTCCGTCTCAATCTGGCTACCACAGCCGTCATTGTTATGCTGGGCATCGCCGTGAGCGTCATCACGAGCACGGTGGTTGCCGCACGCGCGTACCGCTCGCGTGGGGAGCAGATCCGCCGTCAGGAACAGAGCATCGTCGTGAAGGGTTCGACCCGCAAGCGTATCCGGTCCGATCGCGCGGTCTGGCAGATTCGCGTGGAGGGCGAAAACAAGCAGATGCAGGAGGCGTACAAGCAGGTGGATGCCGCCGTCCAGCGGGTCAGGACGTTCCTCGAAGAACACGGATTCACCCCCGAGGAGACCGGCCTCGGAGCCATCGAGACCGCCGTCCATCATGTCCGCACGGAAAAAGGACAGGAGACCCGTGAGGTCGCTTCGTACACGCTCTCGCGCACGTTCTTCATCTCGACGCGGGATGTGGACCGCGTCGCGCGGACCGCCGGCCAGGTCACCCAGCTCATCCAGGAGGGCATCCTGGTCGTCTCGCAGGCGCCCGGGTACTACTACAGCGACCCGGCGGCCCTCAAGCTCGAACTTCTGGGGGCGGCATCGAGGGACGCCCGCGCCCGGGCGGAGGAAATCGCTCGCGCGGCCGGCTGCCGCCTCACCGGTGTGCGCGCGGCGAGCATGGGCGTGCTCCAGATCACGCAGCCCTTCTCGACCGAGGTGAGCGCCGAAGGAATCTACGACACGTCGACCATCGACAAGGATGCCCAGGCGGTGGTGACGGTGACGTTCCAGATTGAGCCGACGTAGCCCGTTCGCGCCAACGCATATCGACGCAACGAGGACGAACGGACGCCCGGGGCCCGGACGGAATCCGAGGGTGTCCGCGCGGCAACCCTGGACCCGAAACATACAACCGGTATCGGTTATCGCCGCGGACGCGCCGATTTCTTCCCCACGTCCGTAGGGATGACCGCCCCGCCCGTACCGAAGTTGCCCTCCGGCCGTTCCCGCACACCCGGCGTGAGCGGGATCGTCGGCAACGGCCCGAACGGAGTCCCCGCGCCTTGCCGCTGGCTGACAATCTCGGCCGCATTCAGGCCGGCACCGGGCTGCACGGTATTGAGCGTGTCCGCCCCGCCCCCCGCGTTGACGACCCCGCGGCCCGTACCGTAGTACACCTCAAACAGCTTGTCGCCCCGCGTCAGCCCGAACGCGTCCTGGATCGGAACATAGCGGTCGAACTTGGCCGTCTCGATCCACCGGATCATCGCCTGCGTGACGTATTCGGGGGCGATCAGTGTGCGCCGCTGCCTCGTCAACTGGTCCAGCGCATCGACGATGCCGTGATCCTCGACGAAGATGCGGAACCGGCCGCTCACCGCCTCGTATTCGATGCCGAAGTTCCACGTGCCGCGTCGGGTAAGCGTCGCCACGGGTGTCTCGATCGTCATGTCGCTCTGGATCGCCCCTTCCGCCACGCCCGCGCGAACGGCCCCGTACCCCAGATCGAGCTTGATCCGCTGTTCCTGCGCCGTCCGGTAGAACTGCGCCACCGTCATCGAAGTGGCCCGGTCGATCTTCACAATCACGTTGTCGCCGAACTGAAGGAGCAGGCCGGAGCGCAGTCCGGTACGGATGAGTGTTCCGGATGCCAGGTGATCACCCACCTCCACGGGCCGCCACGAAAGCTTCTCACCAGGCCCGCTCAGAGGCGCCGCCCGCACGTCGCCGGTAACCTTCACCGCAACGGCGCTCGGTATCTCGGCGCCCGTCGGTTGCGTCGCGCTCGGCGCGCTCGCCGGTTGGGCATGGGCAGACGGGGCCGACGCCAGTGCAAGGGCCGTTACCAGCGCAAGGCCGCCCGCCCCCCACTGCCACGACGCATTGTGCCGCTGGAAATCCATCTTCGCACCTCGCCCGGAGGACTCGACAAAGCCTCGCCCGCCGGATTCTATGCGCGCCTAGCCGCTCCGGCGAACGGAATCGTACCCGCGCAGGGGCCCCGCCCGGTGCCGGCCGCCTCGGGCGGCTTCGTTTCATCGGGGTCCTGCCGGGCTGCCGGCGGGCGGTTCCGGGCCGATCTCGACGCTTTCGGCCTCGTATGCGTGATGCTTCTGCATGTACGCGTCCGCCTTGCCCAGCAGTGCGACGAGTTCGGCTCCCGTGATGTATCGATAGGCCGGCGAGTCGGCCATCACCTCCCGGTAGACCAGCTCGCGTAACGCATATCGGCGGTCGCCCGGCCCCCAGCTTCCGAAGATGACCCGGTTTACCCCGCCGCGGATCTTCATGATGACGCACGCCATGTAGGCCACGGTGCCTTTGTCGAGCTTCTGCCCCGGCTGGAGCTTCCATGCCGGCCGCGCGATCCCTCGCTGCGCCAGCGCCGCCTCGCGCTCCTCGAAGGTCCGGGCATCGCAGCGCCCGTCGGCCAGGATGAGCATGGCCCGATAGCCGTCGTCCACGGTTACGGTAGGTTGCTTGACGAGGTAATCGTGGAGGAAACTCATATCGTCCAGGGCGGACGGATCCACCCGCGATTCGACCCCTGCCGGCCGCGTTTCGGCCATGCCGCCGGTGGTTGACGGCGTGCTCTCGCAGCCGGCCGCGAACGCGATGGCCAGCGCCACCGCCCACAACCGCCCCGCCCCCTTTGCGAGGGGAAGACGGGCGGGGCGAATCGCGCCATTTTCGCACCTTGGCGTCGGCGGTTGCATCAGAAGCTCCATGCCATCCCGGTCATGAAAAAGGTCCGCGTCGATTCGTCGCTGAACGCGCGGCCCGGGAAAAAGATGCCGTACCGGACCGTCCACGACAGGTCCGACGTCAGCCGCCAGTTCGCGAAGTAATCCATCTCCCATCCAAGGTAGCCGGATCGTTCGTCCGCCGTCGGGTCCGAGACCGCGCCCGTGCGGCGCTGCTTCCAGTACAGGAACCAATCGCTGCCCAGTTCCAGCTTGCTGAGCGCCTCGACTTCCTCGAAGGGGAAGAAGGAGGCCCCCAGCCGCCAGATGTGGATGTTGCTCAGCGTCGGGGCGAATGACAGCCCCGTGTCGCGATAGCCGAAGCCGTTGAAGCTCGTATCGTCGCCCCGCGTGTTGCCGCCCACGGCATTGGTCGGGCTGCCGTACCGGTCCGGATCGCCGCTGGCGAACATGTACTCGCCGACGAAGCGAGGCTTGCCCCGCCATCGCGTGAGGTATTCCAGCAGCACGTCGAACGCCCACGCCTCGATCCGGTCCCGCTCGAGGAACCGCCGGTTGCCGTAGTCGCTGCCGTGCTCGAAGACCCACTCCGTCCCGTAGCGCAGGTTCTTGAGCAACTCCCCCCGCGACCCGAAGCCCGCGTAGAACGAATCGTAATCCCAATTCTGCCGATAGCGCCACGGGTGTTCGCGTCGCTGGTCGTCCTGCCACAAGACGTAGGCGAACGGCTCATGCTTTGCGAAGCCGAGGTACTTCGCCTGGATGCCCCAGAAGGTGCGATAGCTCTCGCCGCTGTGATGGGCGCTGCGGTCCATGTCGTCCATGCTGTGGATCGTCTGCGCCATCAGCCCGGTGACCTGGAACTTCGCCACCTCCGCCGTCATCGTCACCTGGTCCAGCGGCATCGACAGCGCGTAGCCCGTGCCGAACTCCACATAGTCGCGCCCGATCCGGAACGTCAGGTCGTTCTCCGTGTACCGGTGTCCGTACGCCTTCAGGGCGTTGCGCAGGTCAAACTGGTAGTAGCCGCGCTCGAGGTTCGGTTCCTGCACGTCGTGGTCGTCGCAGTCGTAGGAGTCGCCGTGGCTCCAGTCGATGAAGCTCCATCGCCCGCGAACGTACATCTCATGCGCGCCTTGATCGAGCGTCGCCCCGGTCCACAGCCGGAAGTCGTTGCGGACCATCGTGCGCGTCTTGATGCCGTCGTCGTAGTGGAACGCCCAGACGTTGTACCAGCCGCCCCAGTCCCAATCGATCTTCTGCCCCACGGGCAGTTCGCGGTCCAGTTCCGAGCGGATCTGCTCTTCGATGTTGCGCTGCTGGTTGAGGAATGTATCCGGTGTGCGGCCCTGCCCCAGGGTCGGCGAGGCGATGGCCAGTGTGCACACCACGCCCGCCGTCATGGCCCCCGGCCATCGCCGCTGTGTCCGTGTTCGTATCACTGGATCGCTCACGGTCTGCTTACGAGCCGCCGCACGAGACTGCCCGCGTCTCGCCGCACCGCGCCGTGCCGCGAAACGCGAGGAAATACTCAACAAACCGACCTGACTGGTCTCATTATGCGCCGCCGGCGGAGAAAAGCAAGTGGCAACCCTAAAAACTTTCCTCCTCGTCCCGGTGCTCCGGACGCCGGGAGAACGGGGTGCCCAATGTCCCCCAAGGCCCTCCCGCCGCCCCTGCGGTTGACGCGGCCGTCTGTCGCCTCTAAGGTACGGCCCGACCTTCATTGGAGAGCAATACGGCAATGAACCTGGTAACCGGCGGAACGGGTCTTCTGGGCAGCCACATCGTCGAACAGTTGCGCAAGCGCGACCGGCCGGTCCGCGTCCTCGTGCGGCCCGGCAGCGACATCACCTGGCTCAAGACGCAGGGAGTCGAGTTCGCCGAGGGCGACGTGACTGACCTCGAATCGCTCCGCCGGGCATGCCGGGGCGTGGACTGCATTTACCACGCCGCCGCTCGCGTCGGCGACTGGGGGCCGTGGGAGGACTTCGTCCGTATCACGATTCAGGGCACGGCAAACCTGATCGAGGCGGCGGCCGAGGTGCCGGGACGGCGCTTCATCCACATCAGCTCCATCAGCGCCTACGGCCACCCGAACGGCGACGGGCTGGTGCTGGATGAGACCGCGCCGCTCGGTCAGAATCTTCACCACTGGAGCTACTACAGCCGGGCGAAGGTCGAGGCCGAGCGGCTCGTGTGGGCTGCCCACCGCGAGGGCCGCATCCGCCTGACGGTCATCCGCCCGAGCTGGATCTACGGGGAACGAGATCGTGCGACGATCGGCCGAATCGTGGACGCCATCCGTAAGGGAAAAACCAGACTCATCGGCGGTGGCGACAATCGCCTCAACGTCGTTTACGCCGGCAGCGTCGCCCAGGCTGCGATCACTGCGGCGGACACGGAGCGGGCCGTCGGCGAGGCCTACAACTGCAGCAACGACGGCGTGCTGACGCAGAGACAGTATTTCAACATGATCGCCGAGACGATCGGTTGCCCGCCGATCACCCGGACCGTGCCGTACCGCGTCGCCTACGCCGCCGCGTTTCTCTTCGAATGCTTCGGGCACCTCTTTCGGACGAAGAGGCCGCCGCTCGTGACGCGATACGCCGTCTGGCTCATCGGCCGACGCAGCTTCTTCGAGACGAAGAAGGCCCGCGAGCAGCTCAATTGGCAGCCCGCCGTCACCTACGAGGAAGGCATCCCGAGGACGGTGCGCTGGTATCTTGAGCAGAAACGATGAACGCGGAATGGCAAGTTCCGACCATACCGCCCGTTTCGCCGCACGATCAAAACGCGCGGCTCGCCTGGCCCGATGGCGCTTCCGGCTGACCGCATGGGCTGTCGTGCTGGCAGCACTCGGCCTTTCGATCCGGTACGACCGCCGCCTCTCCGCGTGGGCGCAGGAACATCTGCGGGTGCTCCCGAATCACGTGCTCGTCTCCTTCCGCGACTTCGGCCAGATCACGCCGGTCATTGCCGTTACCATCGCCCTGGCCTGTTACGACCGCCGGCGTCGGGTGCTGGTCGGCGCGATGGTGGTCGCAACGGCGCTGGCCGGCGCCACCCAAGGGCTCGGCAAGCTTGTGATCCACCGCTATCGGCCGTCCGCCGCCCAGGTGGCCGATCTTGCTCCCGATGACTGGCGGTCGCTCTGGGTCGGCCTGAGCTGGCACAAGGAACCGATGTCGCTCGAATCGTTTCCGTCGGGGCATACCTGCCTGGCGTTCGCATTTGCCGGGATCCTGAGCGGATTCTACCCACGCGCCCGATGGGTCTTCTGGATGCTCGCGTTCGGGTGCGGCTTCTCGCGCTACATCGACCAGGTACACTGGATCAGCGACTGCATCGCCGGCGGAGTGATCGGTTATGTGGCGGCATGGCTGACCCTCCAGCCGCTGCGAAGGCGCGGGACGATCTGAGCGGACTCCGGCGTGAAACGGACAACGTTCCGGTTCGTGCTCAAGCCCCGTAGCGCGGCCTTCGGTCGCAGCCCAGGATGGAATGCAATATGCAGTGCGGCCTCTCGGAGGCCGGGCGGTCTCGAAGAAGCCGCACTCCGCGATTCCGCCGAGCTCAAATCTGCGCAAGTCGCCGGCATTTCGCCCAATGACAGTACAGGGCCGGGTCCGGCTGACCGGTTGAGACAGCCGGCGCGTTCATGGCAGCTTCGCCCGCCACCGGGTATACTGTCTTCAGCACGGAGCTCCGTGCGAGACGATACCTGTGCAGGGTGCCCTCATGAACGACGAACAGCGACGGGCCCTTCTGCGGATTGCCCGGGAAGCCATCACGGCCGACCTGACCGGGCGAAAGCCCCCGCCCCTCGGATCCCTGGAGATCGAGTACCCGAACTTCGGCGGCGTCTTCGTCTCGCTGCACAAGGGCCGGTCGCTCCGCGGCTGCATCGGAACCTTTCAGCCCGACAAGCCGCTGCCGGAGATGGTTCAGACCATGGCGATTGAGGCCGCCCATGATCCGCGGTTTTTCGCGCGGCCGCTGACCGCCGCCGACCTGCCCGATCTGGATATCGAGATTTCGGTGCTGTCGCCCCTCCAGCGCACAAAGGACCCGCTCTCGCTTGAGCTGGGCGTGCACGGCATTTATGTCCGTCGTGGCTTCCGCGCGGGCTGCTTTCTGCCGCAGGTCGCCACGGAGTACGGGCAGTGGACGAAGGAGGAGTTCCTGAGTCGCTGCTGTGCGGACAAGGCCGGTCTCCCCGCCGACGCCTGGCGCGATCCGGAGACCGAAGTCATGCTGTTCACGGCGGAGGTCTTCAGCGAACACGAGCTGGCCGCACGGTCGAAGGATTGAACGTTATTCCATTCCGGCGGCAAGGTCGCACCTTTCCGTGCGAGTCCATGCGCAAAGCCCCACCTGCCGGCCGGCCTTCGGCGCGATCGTCTCGGCCCTATACGTGCAACCGCACTCGCAATCGCCCGAGCAAGCCCGTCAACGCAACGACGGCGAGTGCGAACACGAGCGATCGTACGACGGCCGTAGCGCCCGCGTTCCAGTGCGTGCGGTGGTATGTGACCCCGGCGACCGCCAGCAACGAATAGACGACATCCGGCAGAATATACGCCAGCAGCGGATTAGCCCCCGCCGGCCGGAGAAAGAACGCCCACGCCGTTCTGCCGTGCAGGTCCACCAGCCAGTACAACACAACGTAGATCAGGCACGAGAGCCCTGCACTGTACAGGCACCATGTCGGCGTGGCGTCGTTCTTCGAGATTCCGTAGAGCGGGCGCAGCAGAAAGCCGCCGGCGAACAGCATCCCGGCAAACACAAGAATCCACACGATGCGTTTCCGCGGCGTTGCGGCCGGTGAGCCGTCGAGAAACAGCGATGCAACGATGACCCCCGCGACGGCCACGGCCGAGTGCGCACCGATATGCCCGCCGAGCCAGACGTAATTGCGGATATGGGCCATCACGCCGGGCATGTGCAGACGTTCGCCCAGCAGCGTGAATGCGCCGGCCTTGTCGCCGATCCACATCGCGACAAGCAAGGCGAGGGCCCCGACCAGACCGGCCGTCTGTCGGCGGAATACCGAGTAGGTGATGCAGGTCACCAGATACGCCCATCCGATCAGCCCGAGTATTCCCCACCAGCTCGTCTGCATCCAGGTCGTCCCATTCGCCTCGGTACCGCGATAAACCGCAGCGAGGATTCCGAGTCCGGCAGCCCCGGCCAATCGCAGCGCGATGAACAGCCGGTGCCCCCCTCCCTGACGCCGGGGATACACATTCCATACCAGGATCACGCTCAGGTAGACCAGCAACACCCAGAGCGCTTTGCTCATCCCTGCCGCGCCGGGATCGAATCGGGGCATGTTCACCATGAACACGCCGACAATCAGCAGCGCGAGCGTGCGGACGACCACGTGCGCCGCAACGCGGAGGGGCGATTGCCCGCTCGAAAGCCGCCGACCGAGCGCGAACGGGATGGACATGCCGACGATGAAGAGGAACGCAGGGAACACGAGGTCTACGAACGTCATCGCGTCGGTGCCGGGTCGCGCGTGGCGCATCCACGGCGGGATTTCGCGAAGTTTGCCAACGTCATTCACGAAAACCATCGTGAAGATCGTCAGCCCCCGGAAGATGTCGATGGACAGCACGCGGTCCCGTGAGGACGCGTCGCAAAGCCCCGGCACGGCCAGCATCATGGGCGACTCCGTTCGTTCGGCGTCTTCCCGACGCATGGCCGAGACTATCCGATTCGGCTATAACCCGCCACAGCGGCCGGCGGCGTCCCGTGCAGGCAGCAGGGCCATCCGGGTTCGATTGTGGGCCGGCTCTCCGAGTCCATTCCCGCCGGCCGGCTGGGTTCGGCGACACCGACTTTCTCCCTTCGGCAGGGGGCAAGCAACGATGGCCTCACACATCGCACAGATCGTTCGCCGGCTGCAACGGGCGTACGGTCCGCATCCGTGGCGCCGGCACGGCAAGCCGCTCGACGGCCTGATCGGTACGGTCCTCTCTCAGCACACCAGCGACACCAATTCCGATGCGGCCTTCGAGAAGCTGCGCCGCGCGTTCCCGACATGGCGAGCCTGCATGAACGCCCGGCCCGCCGAGGTCGAATGCGCCATCCGTTGCGGCGGCCTGAGCCGGCAGAAGACCCGCAGCATCCAGGCGATCCTGCGTTTCCTCCAGGCCGATCGCGGCAGGCTCTCCCTTGACTTCCTGCGTCGGTGGCCGATGCGGCGGGCCCGCGAGTACCTGCTGGCGCTGCCGGGTGTCGGCCCGAAGACGGCCGCCTGCGTGCTGCTGTTCAACCTGCACAAGCCCGCCCTGCCGGTAGACACGCACGTTCACCGGCTCGCCCGACGTCTCGGCCTGATCCCCGACGACACATCCGCGGAAGACGCCCATGACTTGCTCGAATCGGCCTGCCCGAAGAAGCTCGTCTACCCGTTTCACGTCCTGCTGATCCAGCACGGCCGACAGGTCTGTCACGCCCGCCGCCCGCGCTGCGGGGAGTGCGTGTTGGCAGACATCTGCCCATCAAGAGAAACAACGAATGCGGAATGATGAATTGGCGAGACGGCCCGCGCTCGGATAATGTCACGACGATTCAAACAACGCTTCGATGTCCCGGTGACCGCTGATCACCCGGACGATATCGATGCACTCCTCCGTCGCGTGACAGGAGATGGGGTAGCTGCCGACGACGGAACTGCGCAGGCCCGGAACCAGTTCCTCGCGCTTGCGTCCGGTTCCGGGATGCTCGCCGAGTTGCAAGCATCGCTCCAGGAGTCGGCTCACGAACCGGTCGGCGGCTGTCGGATCATCCTGGGCGATATAGAGCCGGATCTTCCCGATATCGACCTTTTGGCTTGGTCGGTCAGCCGGTAACGAAGATTCATGCTCAACCGCTCTTGCGTTGTTTCGCGAGCCGCCGGCGCCCTTCGGTCTTGACCTGCGCACACAACGCCCGCAACGACTGCTCGTCGTGCTCAGTGTGTTCGCCTCGCTCCAATTGCTCCAACCCGACGGCGATCTCCTTGCGAAGCTCCTCCAACCGCATCTCGCGGAGGCGGTCCTGCTCTTCCAGCAATCGCAGGGCCTCGCGAACCACCTCGCTGGCCGAGTTGTACCGGCCCGAGGCGACCTTTTTCCGGACGAGCTTCTCGAGTTGGGGCGTGAGCGACACGTTCATGATCGGCACTCCTTCACCGGCTACCACCCCATCCCGGGGTGGATATCGATCTTTGTCAATCTTTGTTATACGCTCCACGTTGCCTTGGACGGCCACATCCCCCAATTCATCATTCATCATCCGCATTCATCATTGAAAACACGCCGGGTACGCCCGCGCGTGCTTCTTGCGTCTCTGATAGGCCCGCGCGAGATCGAGGAAGATCTCCACGTCCCGCTCGGCGTTCGTGTTCGTGCCGTCGAAGTAGAGCGACCGGATGGGGAAGTCGTCGTGGTCCGCGCTGAGCGCCGGGTACACCGCCTCGCACACCGTGCCGTTCATGCACGTGAACGGACTGATGTCGATCACGCCGTCGGCCCCGGAGCGATGCATGTGGATCGACTGCCCCGCACTGAGCACCATCTCGCCCAGGCAGCCCTCCGGCGGCAGGTACGGCCGCGCCGCGTCCAGCACGTGCCGCACGTCGTGCGCCTCCTCGTACCCCCGCAGGTCCGCCGCCACGGGCGCCCGCAACCCGCGCGAATAATGCCGCTGGTAGGCCGCCTTGATCCGGAACTTCAGGTACTCCAGGCTCAACCGCCCGTGCTCCTTACGGATCGTGTTCGCCTGGCCCCAGTTGCTGTACCACACCCACTCCGAGAACTCCGACATCCAGCACTCGCCCCCGTGCCGCTCGATCGCCCCCAGCGTATCCAGGTTCGCGAAGTCGTTGAGCCGGCAGAAGATCTCGCCCACGATCCCGATCAGCGGCCGGCCCTTCACATAGTTCGCCGGGATCGCCCGGAAGCGGTCGCGCATCTGCTCGACGAGCCCCACGAGCTGCTTGTACCGTCGTTTCGGCGTCCGGTCCGGCCGTGCGATCGCTTCCGCAAACTCGTGAACGGACTGCCGGTATGCCCTCTCCGCATCGCCCGCATTGACCTCGTACGGCCGCGTCTTGTAAAGGAACTTCACGGAAAGATCGCCGCACGTGACCGCCATCCACATGTTCCGCATCAGGTCGGTCGCGTGTTCTCTCACCCCGTCGTAGCCGTCGTCTGCCGAAGGCGAATATACGATCACGTCGCCGTAGCCGAGCCGGCGGAGCTCCTGCTTCAAATACGGTGCATACTGGCCGAATCGGCAGGGTCCGTGCGTCGTCGCCATGAAGAAGGCCGCCCTGCCCGGGTCGAAGCCGGGGCGGCGGCAGATTTTGAGGAAGTTCCCAAGCGTGATCCGGTGCGGCAGGCATTCATCGCCGCTGCTGTGCAGGCCGCCGAGCGTGAGTGTATCCTGGTCGAAGTCCGGTGTGACGGTGGCATCAACCCCGACGGAGCGAAACGCCGCCGCGATCAGCCGGCCGCCCGCGTATGCCATGTGCGGAATGTAGAGCGTACGGCCGCGGAGACTCTGACCGTTCCCGTTGCCTCCGGTGCTGTGCGTACCCGCCATCAACGATTCCCCGGCCGCCCTGCCCGCCTGCCGGATTCCCGGCCTTGCCTTCACAGGCAGATGGCCATAACAATACCGCAACGGCATGTTCCGCTTCAAGGCGCTTCGGCGGCACCCCGGCCTCATGCCGCGACTCGCGGAGACGGCAACGCGTGGCATCTGCGATCGACCCGTTCGTAAATCAGGTTATCTGCGGCGACGCCGAGAAGGTCATGAGCGGCCTTCCCGCCGAGTCCGTTCACCTGATCGTGACCAGCCCGCCCTATTGGAACCTGGTCGACTACGGCACGCCCGGGCAGATCGGGCAATCCTCGTATGATCGCTATCTGGACGATCTTCTTCGCGTCTGGCGCCAGGCGTCCCGCGTCCTGATCCCGAACGGCAAACTCTGCATCAACACGCCCATCGTCCCGGTGCCGAAGAAGGTGATGAACGACGGCCACACCCGCCACCTGAAAAACATCAACAACGACATCGAAGCATCGATCCTTCGCGACGCGGACTGCGCCTTCGAGCGCTACAGCCTCTATATCTGGCAGAAGCAGACGTCGGTGAAGATGTTCGGCAGCTATCCGTACCCGCCGAACATCTACGAGGACAACACGATCGAGTTCATCAACGTTTTCGTAAAGCGCGGCAAGCCACGCAAGCTCAGCCGGGCGATCAAGGAGGCGAGCCGGCTCACGCAGGAAATGTGGCTCAACCTCACGATGCAGGTCTGGCCCATCTACCCGGAGGACGTCTCGCGGACGGGCGGGCATCCCGCGCCGTTTCCGGTCGTCCTGCCGCAACGGCTCATCCTGATGTACACGTTCGCGGCGATGCCGGAGCACGGATTCGCCGGCGATATCGTGCTTGACCCGTTCAACGGTACCGGCGCCACCTGTGCGGCCGCAAAGGCCGCCGGCCGCCGGTACGTCGGCATCGACCTCAACCCGGACTATTGCGCTTTCGCCCGCCATCGCCTGGAGCCGCGGCGCTTCCCCGCTCCGGACGTCAGGATCCCGCGCGTCCGGATGCGAAGGGCAAGAGCCGAGAGTGGAGGGCCGGCCCTCTTAGCGGATTCGTGACGCGGCCTCGTTACCCGAAATAGTGCGGATACACCCGTGGATGTTTCTTGCGCTTCTGGTAGGCCCGCGCCAGATCGAGGAAAATCTCCAGGTCGCGGTCGATGTTCGTGTTCACCCCGTCGAAGTAGCAGATCCGGATCGGCAGGTCGTCGTGCTCCGCGCTGACGGCCGGGTAGACGGCCTCGCAGATGATCCCGTTCATGCACGTGAACGGGCTGATGTCGATGATCCCGTCCGCCCCCTTGCGGTACAGGTAGATCGCCTTCCCGACGCTCAGCACCATCTCGCCCAGGCAGCCCCGCGGCGGCAGATACGCCTCCGACTCCGCCAGCACCTCCGCTACGTCATGCGGTTCCTCGTAGCCTGCGAAATCCTCCGCCACCGGCGCCAGCAGCGCATGCTCGTACCGCCGCTGCACAAACGTCTTGAGCTTCAGCCTCACAAAGTCCGGGTTGAGACGCCCCCGGTCGCGCACCAGGTTCGCCCACTGGCACCAGTTCGTGTACCAGATCCACTCCGCGATATCCGACAGCCAGCACTCGCCGCCGTGCCTCTCGATCCGGCGGGCCACGTCGTCGTTGCTGAACGTGTTCAGCCGGCAGAAGATCTCGCCCACCAGCCCGATCAGCGGCCGGCCCTTTTCATACTTCGCCGGAATCGCCCGGAAGCGGTCGCGCGTCTGCACGACCACATCCGTCAGCATCGAGAGGCGTTCCCTGTGCGCGAGTCCCGACAGGGCCAGCACGCGGCCGAACGCCTCGACGCCGCGTTCGAACTCCGCGTCGGCATCCCCGGCGCGCATCTCGTACGGCCGCGTCTTCAGCAGGAACTTCGTCACGATGTCGCCGCAGATCACACCCATCCACGCGGTCCGCATCAGTTCCCGCGCATGCAGCCCCACGCCCTCGTAGCCGTTCTCGCTCGACGGAGAGATCACCGGCACGTCGCCGTACCCCATCTGAGCCAGTTGATGCCGCAGATAGGGCGCATACTGGCCGAACCGGCACGGCCCGTGGGCCGTCGGCATGAAGAACGCCGCTTTGCGCGGATCGAAACCCGGCGCACGGCACACCTTGAGGAAGTCGCCCAGCGTGACCTTGTGGGGCAGGCATTCCTCGCCGCTGCTGTGCAGGCCGCCGAGCTCCAGTGTCTGCGTGTCCGAGTCCGGAGCGACGGTCGCGTCGATGCCGACCGATCGGAACGCGGCCGCCATCAGCCGGGCGCCGGCGTAAGCCATCTGGGGGATGTAGACCGTCCGGCCCCGCAGGCTTCCGCTTCCGGCTTGCTCTTGGACTTTCGCCACCATCGCAGGATTCCCTTGCTATCCAGATACGCCTCGCACCGCGTCATCATGCCGGCGTCGTTGGAGTGCCCGTCAAACTGCAGCGTCAGAAACGGCTTGCCCGATGCCGGACGGATGAACGCCTTCACATACGAGTCGGGCCCGCACTTGAAGTTCGTGATGTAGATGATGTGCAGGTTCGGATGCTTCCCGACAATCTTCGCCGCCGCCAGGATCTTCCGCCCGTACTCCCAGTACATGTTCTCGTTCACGTCGCGTACATCGACGTCCGCCAGCGGCAGCGCATCGAGCGGCAGTACGTTCACGCCGTAATTGTCGCGCAGCTTGCGGGCCGCCGCCAGGCTTACGCCGGCATCGTGGATGTTGTACGGACGCCCGACGATGACCATCCCGGCCTCGCCCGTTCGCTCGAGAATCGCCAGCGCGTCGCGTCCCGCCTGCTGATACGCCGAGCGGAACTCCTGCAGCGCCCGATAGCCCGCCTCGAACGCCCGCTCGGCCACCCTCCGCGGAACGCCCAGCTTCGCCACGACATCGAGCAGAACGCCCCGCACATGGTCCTTGCCCTCGCGCATGCGGATCGTCGGGCACAGGATCCGCTCCTGCCACGACCGGAACGCGGGCGCCTGTCGGATGACGAAAGGCAACGTCTGGCCCCACGGGCAGACGTGGCTCTCGTTGTCCATGAACTTCGTCTCGGCCGACAGGATGTTCGGCAGCCAGATGTAGCTCACGTCGCGGCTGACCAGGTCCGCCATGTGCCCGTGCGCGACGATGATCGGGAAGCACGGTTCGGCCACGACCCTGTCCAGCCCATGCTGGACGATCTGCCGATTCGTCTCCGTCGAAACCACGACGGAGAACCCGCAATCGCGGAAGAACCGGCGCCAGAGCGGCAGAAGATCGAGCGCATACATCGTCAGGGGCACGCCGATGCGGATCGTCGCCCCGGGCGGATCGCCCTTGTCGTCCGCGTGAAGCAGTTGCCGCCGCAACGCGACGAGATCCGGGATGACGGGCTTGCGATCCGTCTTGGCCCGCTTTCGATAGCGGTCGGAGCACTTGTCGCCCCAGTACGTCTTTTCGCCCTCGACGTTGAACTCCTGCACCGCGCACTGGTTTCCGCATGCCTTGCACTGAAACTCGCGGATCGAATAGCGGATCCGGCTGGTATCGAAGCCGCGGAAGCGCGTTTCGCCGCCGACGGCGGCCGTCTTCTCCTTCGCCACCAGCGCCGCGCCGATCGCTCCGAGCACCGCATTGTGCGGCGGTACGATGATTTCCTTGCCCGTTACCGCACTGAATGCCGCCGCCACCGCATCGTTGTACGCCGTTCCGCCCTGAAAGAAGATGCAGTCGCCGATCCGCCGACCGCGCACCACGCGGTTGACGTAGTTGTAGACCACGGAGTACGCCAGCCCCGCGATCACGTCCTCGATCTTCGCCCCGCGCTGCATGTACGTGTTCACGTCCCGCTCCATGAACACCGTGCACCGCTCGCCCAGCCGGATCGGCGCCTTCGAGGACAGCGCCAGCCGCGAGAACTCGCCCTTGATCGCCACTCCCAGCTCTTCCGCCCGCTCCTCGAGGAAACTGCCGGTGCCCGCCGCGCACGCCTCGTTCATCGTGAAGTCCACGACGATCGTGTCGTGCGAGTCGCGTCCCTCCGGCTGAAGGCTGATGTACTTGCTATCCTGCCCGCCGATCTCGAAGATCGTGTCGGGCCGCTTGCCGAGAAGCCGGTCGCCGACGAAGGTCGCGCCGGTCTTGTGGCAGGTGATCTCGTCCGTGATCGCATCCGCCCCCACCAGCTCGCCGATCAGCTCGCGACCGCTACCCGTCGTGCCCACGCCGCAAATCCGCACGCGCGAGCCGACGGCCTCGTCCAGCTCCCGCAGGCACCGTGACACCACCTCGATCGGCCGCCCTTCCGTCCGCGTGAAGATATCGCGAACCACGTTCCCGTGCGTGTCGATGATGACCAGCTTCGTGCCCACCGAACCCACGTCGATACCCAGGTACGCATCGATGACCGAATGCTCGTCCGGAAATTCGTAGGGCTTGACTCGATCACGCAGCAGAACGACCCGATCGAGCGTCAGCGGCGGCGAAGTCGGAAATGCAGGCTCGGTATCCGCGCCCCCGCCGCCCGAGCCCCCTTTCGTAACGTCGATTCCCCCCTTCAGAAGAAGGGGTCGGCGGGGCTGGACCGCGCGCGATGCCGCCTCGGCCTCTGCCGGGTGCCCCGCCTCCTGGGGGTCATGGGCCTCGGCCATGCTCGCTGCAACAATTGCCGCTCCCACGGCCGCCAGCGACTCCGCCGCCTCCGGTACGAACAGCGCGCCGTTATCCAGCTCAAAAACCTCACGAAGCCCGCGCACCACGGCCGTGTTCGCGGACACTCCGCCCACCAGTGCAATCGGCGGCACGGGCGTACGGCCCTTCACGACGGCCGACTTGTAGTTCGTTGCCACGGCGTTGCACAGCCCGCGGAGCACCTCCGCCGGCGTAAAGCCCTTCTGCTGGGCGTGAATCATATCGCTCTTGGCGAAGACGCTGCATCGCCCGGCGATCTGCGCAGCGCGTTCGGCCGTGTCCACGATCCGACCGATGTCCTCTACCGCGTATTTCAGCCGTCCTGCCTGTTGGTCGAGGAAGGCCCCGGTGCCGGCGGCGCAGTCTCCGTTGGTGCTGTAGTCAAGGATGCTCAGCGTCCCGCTGCCGGGGTCCGGCTCGAGGCGAAGGTACTTGCTGGTCTCGCCGCCGAGTTCGAAGACGGTCCGCACATGCGGATACAGCAGGTCGATCGCCCGCGCAATGGCCTGAAACTCGTTGCATCGCGGCATGCCGAGTGCCGCTCCCACAAGCGTACTGCCGGACCCGGTGAGCGTAATGCCTGCGATGCCATCCCGGCCAACGTAGGCGAGGAGCTCGGCAAGCACCGCCCGCGTAGTCTCCAACGGCTGGCCCCGCGTCCGCCGGTAGTTCGCAACAAGCACGCAGGGCCCATCCGCGCCACCGGACTTCGCGCGGGACGTCCGGCAGGCATCAAGCCGACGCAATGCCGGCTGTGTGCCGTTGCCCCCGAGGATGCCCTCGGCCCGATCCCGCGGGACAAGCAGCGCCGCCTTCACGCCGACCGCGCCAACATCAACCCCTGCGTAGATGCTCATAGAAACTCGTACCTCGTACCGCCGCGCCGCGGTTAAGGCGCGAATCAAAGGCTCCGGAGTCGCAAGCCAACTATTGTAACCACTAACATAGCCCGGTCAAGCCCGCGTCAACATAGTGCCGATAACCCTCGAAAGTGGTTGAACGCCGTCGCTCGGCCGGCGCCGGGCGTCCATCCCCGCACCACTTCCCATTTACGGAGAAACTGAGACGATGGCCTCTAACCTCATGCCCACACGAGCATTAGGTCGCGCGTTCGTGGCCGCGTTGCTGCCGGTGTCGGCAACCGCTCACGGCCAAACCAAGCCGTCCGGCACGCCAGCCGCACCGCTGCCCCCACCAACCGCCGCAGCATCCCTCGGCATCGCCGAGACCGGCTGCGAGAGCGCGACACTCACTCTCACCGGTCCGAACGGCGGAGAGACGTGGGTCGCGGGGACGACCAAGTCGATTACGTGGACCGCGAGCGGACTGGCTGAGATTCACGGCGTGAGCATTCGCCTGTGTCGGAGCGGCCAGGTCTGGGCCTGGCTGGGCTGCGCCCGTGTCGCCGCGGGGCGCTTCGAGTGGACGGTCTGTTCATGCCTCGACGACGGCGATGATTACACCATACGCATCTCGGGATACGACGAATGCTGGAACGAGGTCTCCGACGAGAGCGATCAGCCCTTCGCCATCTCAGGGGCGTCGGGGCCCGCGACGTTGACGGTCACGAGTCCGGCCGGGGGCGAGACCTGGAGCGCCGGATCGACTCTCCCCATCACGTGGACCGCCACGGACCTCCAGGGAACGGCTCAGATCTCGCTGAGGAAGGGCGGATACGATGTGATCTGGCTCGGCGAGACCTCCGTTGCGCACGGCAGATTTGACTGGACGGTTTGTCCGTCGATCGCGGACGGCACGGACTACACCGTCCGCGTAATGTGCGCAGATAGTTGTGGCCGCGAGGTCATGGACGAAAGCGATGCCGCATTTGGCCTGACGGGAATCGCGGAAGACCGTCCGGTGCTGGCGGTGACGGGTCCCAGGGCGGGCCAGACGTACAGGGCGGGCGGGCCGCTGGAAGTCACCTGGACGAGCGCGAATCTCGTCGGATATGTCAACGTGTCGTTGCTCAAGGGCGGCGAGCGATGGCAATCCTTTGAGGCAGCTCCCGTCTCGACGGGAGAGCTTCATGCGACGCTTTGTTCGTCGATCGGAGATGGCGACGACTACACGGTCGAGTTGTGGGGATATGACGCGTGCGGCCAAGCCGTATACGCCGAGGGCGACGGACCGTTCTCGATCACGGGCTCGGACCCGCCGCCGACCGTGACCGTGACAAGCCCCAAGGGCGGCGAAACCTGGACCGCCGGCACGACGCAAACGATCACGTGGACCGCGACGAACCTCGCCCACGATGTCAGGATCTATCTGGTGAACGATCGGACGAGCGCTCTGTACCTCGGCTCGGCGCCCGCGTCGGCGGGGAGGTTTGACTGGACGATCTGCACGGCGATCGGCGACAGGGCGGATTACACAATCGAGGTGAGCGGCGAGGACGCTTGCGGGCGATACGCGTCGGACGCCGGCGATGGCCCGATCGCGATCACGGGTTCCGTCGGCGGCCCATCGACCCTGACGCTGATCAGCCCGAACGGCGGGGAAACCTGGACCGCAGGCACGACGCAGAGGATCACATGGACCGGCACGAACCTCGACGGCTATGTGAGCATCGGCCTGGTGAAGGGCGGCCGGAACCCCATCGCCGTCTATATCGACTCGGTGTCCGCGTCGGCCGGTCAATACGATTGGGAGGTCTGCCCGTCGCTCGGCAACGGGACGGAGTTCAGCATCGAGATATCCGGGCGCGACACCTGCGGGCGATACCTCGACGATTGGAATGATGCGCTGTTCACGATCGCCGGATCGAGCGGCCCATCGGCCCTGATACTCACGAGCCCCCGCGGGGGCGAGGTCTGGGCGGCGGGTTCGACGCAAACGATCACGTGGACGGCAAGGGCTCTCGCAGGAACCGTCGACGTCTGCCTGTACCGGCACGGCGAATACGCCGCCTTCCTCGGATCGGCCCCCGCGTCGGATGGCCGACTGCTGTGGAGCATCGACCCATCGGCGGATGCCGGTAGCGACTTCGCGATCCACCTGCACGCCTGGGATGCCTGCGGAGCCTACATTTCCGACGATAGCGATTCGTTTTTTGCGATCACCCGGTCCGCTCGCGGCGACTTCGATCGGGACGCCGACGCGGACCTGCAGGACTTTGAGCGCTTCGCCGCGTGTTTCGGAGGCCCCAACCGGCTCCCGGCCGCCGAGCCCTGTACCGACGCCGACTTTGACGGCGACGGGGACGTGGATGTATCGGACTTCCTCACGTTCCAGACGTGTTTCAACGGCCCGAACCGCCCGCCGAAATGCGGGTGAGTGGAGAGTTGCGAGCAGCGCGCTGCGGAAACGAGTTGCGCTATGCGGAGTATGATACGGGCTCGACGATCCCGCCTTTCCTCTCCTGGCCGCAATGGCCTACACTATATGGATTGGTCGTGAATCCGTCTCCGGCGAGGAACCGCCCTTGTCCGAATTCGAGATTGTCAGTTCATACGAGCCGCAGGGCGATCAGCCCCAGGCGATCGAAAAGCTCACCCGCGCCTTCCAGCAGGGCGCGAAGCGACAGTGCCTCCTCGGCGTCACCGGCAGCGGCAAGACGTTCACGATGGCCCACGTCATCCGGAACCTCCAGCGCCCTACGCTGGTCATCTCGCACAACAAGACGCTCGCCGCCCAACTCTACGAGGAGTTCCGCGAGCTTTTCCCGCACAACGCCGTCGAGTATTTCGTCAGCTACTACGACTACTACCAGCCCGAGGCGTACATCCCGCAGCGCGACATCTACATCGAGAAGGATGCCGCCCGCAACGATGACCTCGACCGCCTCCGCCTCAGCGCCACCAGCTCGCTTGTCTCGCGGCGCGACGTGATCATCGTCGCGAG
>Ga0272448_1002428_pt1 | contig 23313 bp, 19 predicted proteins | sample YNPCB0191_FD_202220 | JGI IMG/M metagenome (GOLD analysis project Ga0272448, IMG submission 202220) | Hot spring sediment microbial communities from Yellowstone National Park, WY, United States - YNP-CB-019-1 | ecosystem: Environmental > Aquatic > Thermal springs > Hot (42-90C) > Sediment... | reverse complement strand
CTTTGAGCTCATTCGATCCCGAGGAAAGTGTCTTTGTCGAGAGGTTGAAGATGTATTGCTGCTTTACCGGATCGTAGCGGAAGTAATTACCGTCGTTTGAGCCGCCGCTTGAAACTGCTGGTACGCCGTTTACCGTGAGCGTCGCAATGGCATTGCTCACCGGATTCCCAAGCGTATCAAAAAGCGAAAACTTCACCGGAATGGTACTCATTTTCTTGAAATCCTTCAGGCTGATTGTGAGTGGTGCGCCAAATCCGCCAAAGTCATAAGGTACAACCTCGTAATCTACAGTGACTGTAGTGCTGTTTCCAGCAAGATCCGTAGCTGTTACCGTAAAGCTCTTTGCTCCAAGCGGCAAGCTTGTGTCGATTGGATATCCTGATGGAACAGTGCCGGTTGCAGTATCAATGCCAGAGAGATTATCAGAGGCAAACCAGTTCGCAAGAATAGTCTGCTTGAAAGTGTAGCTTCCGCCGTTTTGAGGAGTCACAATTGTTACCTCTGGCTTTGTCTTGTCGATATTGATATCATAAACTGTCACCGGATCAGCCTCATTTCCTGCTACATCTTCGGATTCTAAAAATCTTGGACCGATTTTCTCAACTCTCTTCTCTGGCAAATGAACTAATAATGAATTAACTCTAATTAGTTTTGCTCTTGAATAAGTGGCTTTTCTGTTAATGTTTCTGGCTTTTAATAAGAAAATCGCCAAAGTCGGATTAAGCTCGTTCAATTTTTCAATTGATTTTTTCCTTAATTGGGAGTGGTCAACCTCTATACCAACTGAAAAATTGCCCTTTTGGGCAAAGACATCGATTTTTCCTTTTCTCCCAGCCCAAATCTTTTTCTCTAACTCCACCTCGTATCCTAATTCTTCTAAATTTCTTCTAATTTCCTCTTGAATCTCCCGATGGTCGGTCACTTTGATGTTTAAAAGATTTTCAATTAACGGACTCACATTTTTATTTAAAAATTTTATTTTGTATACCAACTAACCAATCTTTATTCTTTTAATTATTTTACCAAAAAATTGCTTTTTGTAAGAGGAAGTGATTAAGAAATTAAAGCTTTGCGTCCGGGCGCAAAGTTTTTCAAAGACAAAGCCCCGTCGTGCATCAACGGGGCTTTGTTGTATAAATTTAATCCTTATTTTCCTAAGAATGTATTCAGTTTAGCTATAGTGGTTTTACCAACAAAACCAGTACCAGCAGTCAAGCCCCACGGAGCTAAAATTTCAGAAGCATATTTCTTTTGGAATTTAATCACTGCTGCTTTGGTTAAAGGTCCAAAGTAAGTAGTTTCTGCTCCAGGAGAACCAGCTCCAGCTGTAGCTATTTGGGTATCAGCGGAAAAGTTCAAAATTATCTGTAGACATTTAACATCATTACCTGACATTCCCAGTTTAAGATTTCTATCAAAAGAGGTAATAGTACAACCTCTAAGTTTTAATAATTCAGCTTGAAGTTGTTTAATTAAAGCTGTAATTCTGGCAATTTCAGCCCTCAACTCCTCAACAGTCATTTCAGTAATTGGCTTTTCAATCAGTTTTTGCTGACTCATAATAGCAAAATAAGTGAGGTGAGTAGTTGTAGCAGTAATAGTATTAGTAGTCGAATTAACCGTACTCGCTAAAGCTACCCATTTTACTCCATCCCACATATGGACCTTGAGAGCATTTTCATCTAAACCAGCGATTTGGTCATCGGTGTAAGTAAAGGTTAAGGTTATGGCTTGGGAGAAATTAGTAACTGGATTTCCATTAACATCAACGGCTGTAATCTGATAAATTCGAGTACCAACCATAAACCAACCAACAGGAGATGAACCGATTGTTCCGGCTTCAAGCAAAGTGCTGGCAGTAGCAGGAGTAATTGTAAAGGTAGTATTAGCAGTAATGGCATTAGCTGGAACCGTAATTGCTGCTGTTGTTCCATCAGGGTTAGTTAGGGTAGTCTTTCCACCAGCTGACGGGGTAGCGGTTACAACCCCGGTGGTAGTTTGAGGCGTAGGTGGAACATAAACACCACCACCACCGCCACCTATACTGCAAGCTTGAGTTGAAACAACAACTGCGGAAGTAAAAGTGGTTTCTTGTCCTGCACTATTTTTCGCCTTAACTCTAAAAGAATAACTTGTTCCGCAACTAAGACCGGACGAACTCCAGGAGGTATTAGTAATCCAGCCGGAATTCGTGCTAGCCGTGGTATTTTCGGCATAATATTGGGTGCCGGCAGGATTGGAATTGGCACTCCAAGAAATAGTTATTTGAGTCTGAGAATTAGCCGTTCCAGTCAGATTAGTAGGCACATTGGCTAAAGTAGTAAAACTTCCTTCGATTTGTTCAAGATATTCATGATTTCCAATGTCTTTTGATTGAGATCTGTAATAATAGGTAGTGTTAGGAGTCAAACCGCTCAAAGCGATGTTAGTACTGGTAGCAGTGCTGGTGGTATAAGTGGTGGTAGCAGTGTAAACGCCGCTGCTTGTTCCGTAAGTCACTCTGGCATAACTCAAATAACTTGTGCTTACGGTAATCGTAATCCCGGTCGAGGTTAAACTACTGGTAGCTGAAGTGGGATAGGCCTGACTCATTAAATAACCATAATCAGCTAAATTCTCGGTTTGATAATAGCCATAACCATAGCCATAGCCAGGATAACCATAACCATAACCGTATGAAAAACCGGTGGTCCCTTCGGTTCTATAAAACTTAGCCCAAACGACTGAATTAATTAAAACTGATGCAGCAACAAACAAAACCATAATCAACAATCCAACTGCTTGTCGCCTTCTTTTTTTATCTTGAAAAAAATTCTTTGTATTTTTGAAGAAATCTTTTATTTTTTTAAGCATATTAGTTGATTTTTTAACTATATTAGACCATATTAGATAGTATCACTTATAATTATAAACTATTCTAAACTAAAATCTAGTAAGTTATCCACAGCCCTTATTTTATTTTATTTTACCAACCCCCCCTGTCAAGATCAAATCAGGGCCTGTTAATATCAGCCAAACTTTCTTTCTTTGTTTTCTTTTCCCGCCAATAAATTATAGCTAAATTTATCAAAATTATAAAGGCGATTACTAAAACAACATTTAACGTGTTAATTTTCATTCCGATTAAATTCAGATAGAAAACTAAAAGGGGAACAACGGCAATAGACAAGGCAAAAGAAAGAGCAATTCTTTCTAGAATATCAATTTCCTTTCCTTTAAAAAAAGCAAAGGTTAAGACAAGACCTGGCAAAAACAAAACATAAAAAGAACCAAAAATAATTCTAAATGATTGCTCAATCCCCAACCAAATAGAAGCAACTAAAATAAATGCTGTTAATCCCAAAGCGCCTTCTAATGTATATTTCAAAATTTTATTTTCTTTTAGTCGTTCAAGATTCATTTTCTTCCTCTTCTTTTAAAATTATAATTGATAATAAAATAATTAGCAAACCAGAAATTAAAGAAATAACATAAGAAATCCAGCCGAGCTCCTTTGTTTTGTAAAAAATTAACAGCGCCCCCAAAATTCCCAAACCGAAAATAAAAAGATAATCTTTAAACGCAATTTTCTCTTTGGCTCTTTTTAGAATCTCCGACTTCCCTGATAAAACCGAAATAATTCCGGTGACAATGACAAATCCTAAAAGCCAATTCATCCTCCCGGCTAAAAACCACTCAACAGGACTTTTTTCAAAAAACAAAGTTTCTCGAATAAATTCAACATCTTTAAACTCTCCAATTAACAAAAGTATTAAATAAAAAATTAAAGACCAGCTGAAAATTGAATTGACGCTCTTTAAAAATTCCTGAAAAAGATAACAGAAATAATCTTTAACCTCTTTCAAGAAAGATAAAAATTTCAAAAATTCTTTTGAATACCGGAAAGAAAATTTCTGGCTCCAAGTAATTAGTTTATCTAAATTAAAAAATAATTTTAAAATTCCGCTGAATATAACAAACCACATCAACCAATCTAAAGGAAAGCGCAGAACTCTAAAAACAAAATCTTTCTTCCAAATATCCAAAATTAACAAAACCAAATAAATCCCCAAATAGTATTTAAAACTAACATCGTTTACTTCTAAAATTGTTCGCCAAAATTTATTCATACTTCCAGATTCTCTTACTTATTTTCTCAAATCTTGGATCGTTTGAAAAATCAATTTTTTTCTGTTTATCCCCCACAAAAATATAAATTGGTTTTTGGTATTCATCTAATAAAAGATGCCGCAGTTCCAAATCAGAGCTGAACCAAAAAGCGGCCCACTTTTCTTTATTCCACTTATTGTGTTCAAAAAGACCGGGGGCAATGGTTTTTCTCTCTGAATAACCGTAAATCCAGGGCGAATAAAAAGAGTCGGTAGCCATCACATATTCATCTTCTTTTGTAAGGGTAGATAAAGATTTTATTTCAGCTAATTCTTCCTGACTGATTAAAGGTTTTTTATTTAGAACCACCATTCCTAAAATATAAATTGCTCCCATTAATAAAATGCAAATTGCCGCTTTGCCAGTCCAGGTTGGCAAAAATTTTGCCAAAATATAACTGGCTGAAATTCCGGCTAAAATAATAACAATAATATCTAAGTGAATAATAAACCGGTTATGGAAAATAAGTCCAAAATAAACAATAGCAAAATTGAAAATAAAATAAAAAAATAGATAATTAAACTGCCTCTTTTTGATTAAATAAATCAGTCCTAAAACGGCAAATGGTAAATAAAAAGTGATTATCTGGCGATAAAGATTAAAGTCAAGAAAAGTTCCTGCACCAGCTCCCGGACCAAAAATTTTAACTAATTCTTGTAAATCTGGAGATATAAATTGAAAAATTGCTTGAGGATTATGAATATATAAGGAAAAAGCAGTAGCCAAGACGCTAATTCCCGAAATTAGGTGATATTTTTTATCCTTATTAAATATAAAATGGGCTGTCATCGCCAAACCAAAAATTAAAAAAGTCGGTTGATGTAATCCCCCTAAAAATCCAGCTACAGGAATTGCCAGCCAGGATTTTTGCCGCAACAAATAAAAAGCCATTAGCATCAAAAATAAGCCTGCGATATTTTTGTAATACATCATCCAATATGCCTGAAACTGGGTCAGGGAGAGAGAAAAAATAAACAAAGATAAAATAGCAGCGTTTGTATTAAAAAACCTTTTGACCAAAACATAAACGGAAAGTCCCAAAAGTAGATTTAATAAAATATAGTAACCGTAAAGAATCTGATTTCCTGAAAAACCCGCCAAAGATAATAAATTGGTGCTTAAATAAAGCCCCCACGGTTCTTGAGCTAACCACCCTCCTTTTGAAACTTGAGGTAAATTTGGCAAAGCGTTGCGAAAATCCTCTATGTTTTTTTTATAAATCCCGGTATCATAACCCAAAGGCGCTTCAGAAGACAAAAAAGGAATAATTCTGGTGATTAAAATAATTACTAACGGAATAATTATCAACCACCGACTTAATTTGAATTCTTTCTTCTCCTCTTCGCCAAAAAACCAAAGCCAACCAATAAAAAAAGCAAAGGCCAAATAAAAAGGAATATAGAGTTTTGATTCGAATCCTAAGCAAGACAAAACAATCAATATGCCGTAGATTAAAAAAAGAAGTTTTTTATTAAAAATTATTTCCCTCATTTTTTTCATTTTTCTGATTCATTAAAATATAAGAAAAAATTGGCCCTAAAATAAAAATTATTCCTAAACCAATAGCTCTATCTAAAATACTTACTGTTAACGCCTGAGATATTGGTACATTTATCACTGCCGCTGTAAATGCGACAATTGCTTCTTTAATTCCAAGCGCGCCGGGAGTAATACTGATAAATAAACCTAAAGTAGAAACAATTGATAAAAATAATGCGCTCAAAAAAGATATTTCTAATCCGAATACTCTAAACTCTAAAAACATCATCAAAACCATTATTGCGATATTAACCAGAGATATTAAACCTACAACCGCTATTACCTTTTTATTGCTCTTAATAAGGTGCCAGCCATTGAGCACATTTATAAATTTATTTAAAAAAGGATATTTTATTTCCTTAAAACTTGGCGAAAGGATTACAATGGCTAATAAAGATAAAAAAATAGCCAAGAAAATGATAAAAATTAAAACATTAAAAATGCCTAAAAATTGGTATAGGGCAAGCATTGTAAAAATCCCAACAAAAGAGTTTACTAAAAACACTATAATGTATACTCCCGCTAATGTACTAAGGAAATAAGAATAGGAAAATTGATGAAGTTTTTTTAAATAAACCGCTTTAGCCATTGCACCGCCTCCAAAAGGCGTGAGATAGTTTCCCATCGTGTTAATAACTGATAACCCAAACCATTCTTTAAATTTCAATCTTACTTTAAATGGCTCTAAAAAATATTTCAAAACTAAGCCATTCGTGATTAGAAATAATGTAGATAATAAGCATAATGGTATTAGATAAGTAATATTTACAATTTTCAGGTGTCTGAATTCTTCTATTTTCTGATAAAAATAAACTGCAAACCAAACAAATAAAATTAATAGCACTAAAATTTGGAAAATCTTTTTTTTGTTCATTTTTTTGCAATTACCTCAATTATATAATATCCAAAAATAGGAATTCTTATCTTAGAAAAAATACCTGAGATTTTTGATTCCCTTAATTTTTTTTCGTTTACAACTCCAGACTTAATCAGCAAGCGATAAAAAGCGTTCCCTACAGAAGGTTTAAATAAAGATAGCTTCTGCTCTAAAATTTTAAATCCATTATCTGTTAATAAATCACGAAATTCTGTGGAAGAAGAATATTCTCGGAGGTGGGTTGGGTCAAGTACCCATTTGCCATCACAACGATAAAAATACCAACCATACCACTTTTTAACTACAGAAGAGATATATAAATAGCCTCCCAGTCTCAAAACCCTATAAATTTCATTTAATAATTTTTTATCATCTTCAACATGTTCTATAACTTGGGTGCATATCACTAAATGCAATTGATTATCTTTGAGTTCCTTTACGTTGCAAACATCGGAACAAATAGTTTTTGCGTTGATAATATGTTTCCGGACTCTTTCTAATCTTACCTCCGATAAATCTATTGCAATTATATTATTCACTTTGTTTAATAATCCCCTCTGCTGTAAATCAAAAAGAATAGCACCATCACCGCAACCAAAATCCGCTAAAGATTTAGGATTTAATTTGTTAACTAAATCTATTAAAAGGCTTGGGGTTGATTCGCTGTAAAAATGTATATTTTCTTTGGAGTATTTATTAAAGTCTTTCATATTATCAATCTTGTTTTTCTATTTTAAAAATCGATCGGGTGATTCTTTTAACTACTAGTCCATTTTCTTTAAATACATTAAAATATTCTTCACTTTTAAACTTAGTATAATGTCCTATCCCCCAATCTTCATTTAAAAAATAGGTGGGGACATTGTCTTCTGTAAGATTTAAAATAATAGATGTGGTTTTGTTTATTCTTTCATTTTCTGGAAAACTTGTATATATAGCGGTTGTTCTTTTGGGAAAGATATATTTATCAAAATATGCGGTAAAAACAACCGCATTTTCTTCTGGAATATTTTTTAAAATATCTTTTTGTTTATCTATAAATGTCTTCTGGCTTAAATTGAAATCCTTAAGGGCGCCCGGTGAATTAAAACTTATGCTTATATTAAATAAAAGAAAAATAAACACACAAAACATAAGAAGTTTCTTATTTAACTTTTTAATTAAAAACAAAGAAAACAAAACCATCATACTATATGTGGGCAAAAGATATCGGCTATAGGCTGTTGCTACAATATATTCCTTTTCTGACCAAACACTTCCAAGATAAAATACAATCGGAATTATAAAAATAGATATTAATATCCAGAAACTATTATTAAAGAAAATTTTATTTCTTTTCTGTTTGTGTCCCAATAAAAATAGTATAGAAAATAAGAAAAATATAAATATGAATGGATTAAAATTTACCACAAACCTTAAGAAATTCTCGAAATAAAGAGATGGACTAAAAGGTGGCAAGAAGGATAAAATTTTATATGTTGAGACCTCCTTACCATAATACTCTGAGGAAGCCAGCCTTGTTTCTTCTGTACCTTTAAAATTAAATAAACCGCCGTATAATTCCAGGTTAACCCAATAAAGGCCGGCAAGGAATATAAAAAATATAATAAATGGAAGAACAAAATTTTTTATTCGAAACTTGCCTCTATCTTTTTTTCTCAAAAATGGAACAACTAATGGCAATAAAAAAATCACGAATTCATATCGTATCCACATCATTATTCCTGCAAAAATTGAGCATAAAATGAGGTCTTTTTCTTTTCTATCTTTAAATGCCCGTAAAAAATAATATAAAGTTAGGGTCAAAAAGCTCATTGCTGGAATATTATTAACTAAAATTACGCTGTGGAAGAAAAAACTTGAGGAAAATAGTAAAAGAGCAATTCCTATTAACGAAATTTCTTTAGTAAAAAACAAATTACATAGTTTATAAAAAAAGACTAAAGCGATAACAGCGAAAAAAGGAACTATAAAATAAATAATTTTATCCGAGATAACCCTCAAAATACCAAGAATTATTATAAATCCATGCATGCTTCCATGAGTTAAACAGTGTGGATCTGTGGTCAATTTAAACCCCCTACTACCAAAAATAAAGGTATTATAATCCAAATTGTACTGATTACAATATTTTAATGACCCTGTATCGGCGAGTAATTTTGAAAAAAATATATTTTGCAAAAAATCTGGGTTAGTTGTTGCTTCATATTTCAAATTTTCATAGCTAATAATGCCGAGCAAAATAATACTGAGTAAAAAAAATATTATAGCAATCTTGTCTATTTTATCTAACATTTAATTTAAATATTAATCCTTTTAAAATGCCAAGTTCAAAACTAACCCCAATTATTGGTAAAAAACTAAACATAATAAAAAAATCTTTGATATTTTCTGAAAACCAGATAGAAACAATTATCCAAATTAAAAACAGAAGAGCAAGCCAATATAAAAAGTAAGTAAAATTAACAAAAATTAAGGTAATTGTAAAAATCAATGTAATGATCGGTAAAAAAATAAAAAACCAAAAACGTTCCTTTTTGGGGCTTAAATAATAATCAACAAATTTGGGACCTCTTTCAAAAGTATGTTTTATCTCTTTTTTGAGTGATGTTCTTGATAGATAAGTTACTTTTACATCAGGATGCTTTAATATCTTTTTCTTTTGAATGATATTCCATAACAACTTAGTATCATCAGAGACAGTCTTGCTTCTACTTTCTAATTGAGAAGAAAGAAAAAATTCTTTATCGCAAAAAAAGATAGCGGTTCCTTTTGGCACTTCATCAAAATTATCTTTAGTGATATAAAGAGGTTTCAAACTTTCTCCAAAATAACGATGGTATATTTTTTTTCTTATTAAGTAGCCAAAACGGTCAAAAATACTTCTATTAAAATCTATAATAGGATTACCAACAATCGGTTGATAATCTATGTTTTTTATATTTTTGAGAATATCTTTATCCGCTATGCACCTCGAATCAATAAACAATAAATTACCGTATTTAGCATTTTTAGCACCAGTTTCTCTTGCCACTACTCTGCCCTGATTTTTCTCTAAGTTAACTATTTTCATCTCAACACCTTTTTCTTTAGCTTCTTTTTGTTTTCTTCTTATTACTTCAAGAGTATTATCGGTAGAACCATCATTAACCACCACAATTTCGTAATCTTCCCTTGGATACTCTTGATTAATTAAGGCATCTAAACATTCTCTGATTAATTTTGCTTCGTTATATACCGGAATAATTATTGAAATTTTCATTTTTGGCATATTATCATCAAACGAGCTTTAAAATATTTTCCACAAAAAGGAGTATATTTCAAAAAATCAAAAACTGATAGAATTTTTATATAATGAGGTAAATAAATAATTTTTATATTTTTAAAACCAACTTTCTCTAGAAGAGTTTTTGATTCTATCGCAGTCCTAACCGCAATATGTTCAGGAAATTGTTTTAATAAATAGAAACCTATTTTGTCTGCTATATAATCTAGTAGTAGCCCATTCCTACACCCTACATCAAGCATAAGATCATTTTTATCCAAATTTATAAACTTGAGTAATTTTTTTAATCTTTCCTTTTGCTTTTCTTCATCCAGATGAAATTTCAATACATAATCGGTGCTATAAAAACCTTTTAATTGCTCTCTATTTAGTTTTTCATTAATTAAGAACATAAGTATTTTTACTCTTCTAGCTTTTCTAAATAATCTACAATAATTTTTGATGGACTAATTTTAAAATTTAATGAGTCTAATTTATATTTTTGATAATTTTTTATAAAAACATTGATAATTTTTTCATCGTATTTTGAAATTACGACATTTTCGCCTAATCCTTCTTTTCTTTCCGTTGTTTTTCTCATTAATAAGCAGGGTTTTCCTAAATAATAGCTTTCTTCTTGGTTGCTACCCCCATCGGTTATTATAAATTCAGATTTTGAAAGGAGTTTTATAAACTTAAAATAATCATATCTTGGCCGCAATTCAATATTCGGATTTTCTTTTAATTTCTGATAAAAACCGAAGTTTTCTAATTTTTCTCTTGTTGGTTTATGAAGAATAAATAATATTTTAATTTGTTTCGATATCTCCTCTAAGATTTTTAATATAAATAATAATTGTTCCTTCCTAAAGATATTTTCGAATCTGTGAATAGAAACTAAGCAATATTTTTCTTGAGGAATATCTACTTGAATACTGTTCTTATTTTCTATAACTAACTTCAGAGAATCATATAAAGTATTTAATTCTGTGTTTATTTTTATTCCTTTATATTTTTTTGAATTGTTAAAAGCAAAATCGCCGGGACAAAAATGAAAATCAGCGAATCTTGGAGCTATTCTTCTAGTAATTTCTTCTGGAAAAGGATGAAAAAGGTTAAAAGACCTCAAGCCTGCTTCAATATAACCAACTTTCAACCCAGATATTTTCCCCATAATTGCTCCGAGTAGAACAGAAAAAGCATCTCCGTGAACTAAAACTATTCCTTTTTGATTTTTAAATATTTTTTTCTTATTTCTAAAAGTATGAATTAAACATTGAATAGCCCAAATTATCATTTGAGGAATTTTTGTAATATCTTTACCTTCGTAAAGTATATAATCGGGTTTTTTCAATTTAAACACCTCTATCAGCTCTTTAATAGTTTCTTTGTGTTGGCCGGTAAAAATAAAATTATAATCCATACTCCTTTTTTTTAATTCATTCATTACAGGCGCCATTTTAATTAATTGAGCTTTTGTTCCTAGAATTATATGGATCATAAATAGAAATTGTGTTTCTTATTCCTTATACTCTTTTTTCTTAAGTTTATATAAAATTTCTTCTTGGTTTTGGCGGATTCTTTTTAGCATGTCAGCAATTAAGGCAAGAATAATTAATAAAAAACCAAAAACAAGTAAAGCGGCTCCGACAAAAAAATACATTCTTATGGGGGTAGTTTGAAAATGAATTAACCAATAAACAAAAGAGTATAACCAAAATATGATTCCTGCTCCAAAGACAGTTACTCCGGGAATGCCAAAAAATACTAAAGGTTTATAATCGCGAAAAGTTCTTAAAATTATAACAATGGTTCGCAGAAAATAACCAAACAAAGAAGAGCTAATCTTTGCCTGTCTATCCTTATAATACTTTACTTTTACCGGCACTTGCTCTATCTTTAATCCTTTATTTACTAAATCCAGAAATACTTCTTGCGTATAGGTAAAGCGGCTAAAGAGATTTAATCTTAAAATTGCTTCTCTTGAGTAAGCCCGAAAACCGCACTGGGTGTCTGTAAAATGCTGTCTTGTTAAAATATTGATTAGTGAAGTAAAAGCTTTATTCCCCCATCTTTTTATAAGAGGGATTTGGCTGATAGAGGTTTTATCTTCAAATCTGCTTCCTGCCACCATCTCGGCTCTTTTTTCTAAAATGGGCCTTACTAATTTTGGAATATCTTTAGCATCAAATTGACCATCGGCATCAATGTTTACCATAATGTCTGCCTCTTGTTTTAGAGCTTCTTTAAGCCCTGTTGAAAAAGCAATACCTAATCCTTCGTTTTTAGTATGGGAAACTACCAAAGCTCCGGCATTTTTAGCTTCTTTAACAGTATCATCAGTTGAGCCATCGTCAATTACCAAAACCTCCGCTTCATTGATTCCTTCAATATTCCGGGGGATTTCTTGAATAACCCGGGCTATTGTTTTTTCTTCGTTAAAAGCAGGAATAATGATTATTAGTTTCATTTTTTCTTTTTAGGTTTATATTCTAAAATTAAATCTACGGCCTTACTTTTGAAATACTTTTTAAGGATTTGGGCGTTCGGGACCACACAATGTCCGGTAATGCCAGCACTTTTTTGAGGTGGATAGAGAACAGGCCTCACAACATTTGATTTGCCTAATTTTTTATATCCTTCATTATAGGTTTTATTAAAATCGGTAACTGCTTCTTCAAAGTTTACTCCCAATTTATCACAAATTTTCTTCATTTCACCATGCCAGGCAATACATAAACCGTAATAAGAAGTATCAAGCAGTTTCCCCAATTCGGTTGTAACTGAAGGATAAAATACTTTCGTTTTTAAGCCCAGATTTTCCAAGTGTTTTTGAGCTAATTTTGCCGCTTTCTTATTATCGGCGCCGATATATTTTACAAAAGTCTTAATTCCTTCGTATAAATGGGGATGAACGCCCCTGATCGGGCTATGAACTATCATCCCGCCAATTTTCTTTGTCGTTCCTGGAGCAACGGTAGAATGAATAATAGTTAATTTAGGTTTTATTTTCTTTATTTCTTTTTTGACTATTTTAACAAAATTTTCGCTCCAAGGAAGACAAATATGCAAAATCTCCACTCCTTCTAATCCGTCATCGCGGTTTAAATCTTTTATTTTTGGGTTTTTGTAGAATTTAGCGATAGCCTGCCCAACTTGACCATATCCTAAAATTCCGATTTTGTTCCCATCTATTTTTTTTTGTTTATTGTTCATAACTTTTACGATGATCCAATTCAATTATTGTTTCTTATCCTTTATTTATTTTAACCTAATTTTGGCCTTTTTCAACATAGTTTTCGAAAATCAATCCACAATTTCAACCTCTTTTTTATTAATGAAAAGTCTTTTGTTTCTCTTTTCGTAACCAAAATCGGTGGTTTCCCGCAATCCTTTTTGGCTCTCTCAAGCATTTTATCTTCTGTTCTTTCTTTTGAGTTAATTCAATTCAAATTGAATAAAAGTAAGCATTAAATTTCTCAAAATCTTTGCCGAGATAGAGGTATCAAGCTTTAATTGTTGTGGCAAAAATCTTTTGGAAAACGAGTGACTCTATCAATTTTCAATTCTTTATATCCTCAAATAATTCTTGTAAGACAGGACGATCAGTTTTTAGCTCCTATTATTTGTTTTATTATTTTTGACTTTTTTAACCCATTTTTGAATTCAAAATAGGGCGAGGGAGCGAGCGCAAGCGAGCGACCGAGCCCGTTAAAGAGGCGATATGATGAACACTGAAAGTGTATGTAGTCGGGGGTAAGGTTTAGTGTTTTAAGTTTCTTTTCTTTGACTTATGGATTAAATTTGGTAATATGATGGAGAAAGTTTAAAATCCTTTAACTTTGAGCACTCGGAGATTAGATACTAACTCTCTTTGTTGAGGAACCCCCCATTTTTGTTGAGGGGGGAGCGAGACAGAATGGCTCGCTTCCAAAAAATTTGCCCTGCCTTGCGAAAGCAAGGCAGGGCTTTCTTTAGTTTCAGAAATTTGAAAATCTTTCAGATTTTCCGAATAAAATAGGATTATTTTGATGGTTTCTGGAGAATTATTTTTGAGAACTTACTAACTTATCAAGGGAAACACCTAAAGCTTTAGATAGTTTAATAAGTGTTTCAAGTTTTGGATTCTTTATTCTATCCTGCTCAATTTTAATAAGAGTGTGATAAGAAATGCCGGCTTCTCTGGCTAGTCTTTCTTGAGACCAACCTTTTTTGTTTCTGAGTTTTTTGAGATTTTTTAAATATCCACTTGACATAGTATTCTGATTCTATATACTTAACTGAGGGACATGTAAACTTTACATCTTAATAAATTTTACCAAAAATATGAACAAAAAACAAATCAAAAACTGCGCTATTTATACAAGGGTCTCAACTGACCTGCAAGCCGAAAAAGAGTTTTCTTCTTGTGAAGCTCAGGAAGGAAAAATCAGGGCTTTTGTTAAAAGCCAGGATAATTGGCAAGTTGCCAAAGTTTATTCTGACGCCGGCTACACCGGAGCTAACACTAATCGCCCTGCCTTACAAGAATTACTTGAGGATATAAAAGAAAGGAAAATTGATATTGTTTTAGCTTACAAAATTGATAGACTCACTCGCTCTCCAAAAGATTTTTACCAACTAATAGAAATTTTTGAAAAATATAATGTTAGCTTTATTTCAATTACCGAGAGATTTGATACCTCCACTCCGGCCGGCAGATTATTAAGAAACATAATGCTTACCTTTGCTCAATTTGAAAGAGAATTAACTTCAGAAAGAACAAAAGATAAATTGCTTGAAAGAGTCAAAAAAGGAATGTGGAATGGCGGAAATCCACCTTTTGGCTATGAAAGAAAAGACAAAAAACTTATTATCAACAAAAAAGAGGCTGAAATTGTAAGGATGATTTTTGAAACTTACCTTGAAACCGGCTCTATAAATAGGGTTTATGATTTTCTTAAAGAGAAAAACATAAAAAATAGACAAGGAAAATTTTTCTCAAAAGACCATCTTGCCCTGATTTTAAGGAACATCACCTATACCGGAAAAATTAAATATGCCGGCCAGATTTATCAAGGAATTCATCAGCCAATTATTTCTCAAGAACTCTTTGAGCTTGCTCAAAAAACTCACAAAAAGAGAATCAGAAAATTTAGAATTTACCGAGATTTTCTTTTCGGTGGTCTTATTAAGTGTAAGGAATGTGGATATACAATGAGTGCCTGTTTTACTAACAAGTGGCGCGAAGGAAAAATGAGAAGGTATTATTACTATCGTTGCAATTCTACCAAGAAAAAAAGTTGGCAGGCCTGCTCAACCCAGCAGGTGAGCGCTGAAAGAATAGAAAGATATATTTTAGAAAATTTAGAAAGAATTTCTCTGGATAAAAATTATATCGAAAATCTAGTTTTTAAGCTAAATCACGACTCCGAAAGTTCGAAACTCTCGTTAAAAAATTCGTCTTCGGCCGTCGGAGATGGAATCGAACCATCGCAAGCATGCTCCAAATTTTCTAAATTTTCGGCAGAAACTATCGTTTCTATTCTCAAATCTTTTCTTTTATTTCTTTCTCAAAGAAGGGGGGTCGAAAGAAATCTATTAGTTAAAAGGTTTATTAAAGATATTATTTACTCTCCGGAAACCATCAAAATCACCCTATTTTATTCGGAAAATCTAAAAGATTTTCAGATTTCTGAAACTAAAGAAAGCCCTGCCTTGCTTTCGCAAGGCAGGGCAAATTTTTTGGGCGCGAGCCAAGAAGGCTCGCTCCCCCCCCTCAACAAAAATGGGGGGTTCCTCAACAAAGAGAGTTAGTATCTAATCTCCGAGTGCCCCCAGAAGGAATCGAACCCACATCTTCTCCTTAGGACGGAGCTGCTCTATCCGTTGAGCTATGGGGGCAAAATTATTTTTTTATTAATTTTCAGTTTATATCTTTCATTTTTGACTTGCAAGATTTTATTTTTGCTATAAAATTATTTTCAGTTGTAGGTTGTTGGTTGTAAGTTGTAGGTTAAATTTTGGGCCTATAGTCTAGTGGTAGAACACCTCTATGGCATGGAGGAGGCGCGAGTTCGATTCTCGCTAGGTCCACTGATGTTATGAATTTACCAAATCATATTGTTTTAATTCCTGATGGTAACAGGCGTTGGGCAAGAAAAAGGGGACTGCCTTCTTATTTTGGTCATCGGCAAGGAGTTAAAGCAGCGGAAAAAATTTTAAAAGCCGCTTTAGAGATGAAAATTCCTTGTTTTACTTTTTGGGGCAGTTCTTTGGATAATATTACTAAAAGAACCCCTCAGGAAGTGAAATTTTTGTTTGATATTTTTGAACACTGGTTTAAAAAATTGACAAAAAGCAAAGAAATTCATAAAAATTTTGTAAAAATTAATGTTTTGGGTCGTTGGAATAAATTATTTCCTGAAAGAGTAAAAAAACCAATAAAAGAGGCGATAGAAAAAACTAAAAATTACAAAAATTATCAATTAACTTTTTTAATGGCTTATAGCGGAATTGATGAAATGATAGAGGCGATTAAGCAAATCGCTAAGCGCAAATCGCAAAGCGCAAAATTCAAAATTAATGAAGAAACAATTAAAAATAATCTTTGGACCAAGAATTTGCCAGCAGTTGATTTAGTAATTCGCACAGGAAATGAGAGGGATAATTGGTCTCATCTTTCATCAGGATTGATGATGTGGGATATCGCTAATGCTCAATTTTATTTTACCAAAACTTTTTTTCCTGATTTCTCGGTAGAAGAATTTAAAAAAGCAATAGAGCAATATAGTCAAACCGAAAGAAGAATGGGAGCGTAGTATAAATTTCCAATTTCCAATTTCTAATTTCTAAATAAATTCTGTGTAGCAGCGGTATGGGCCAGTAGTTTAGTGGTAGAATACCTCATTTGCAATGAGGAGATCGCGGGTTCGATTCCCGCCTGGTCCACCACATGTTTTTCGAGGAAGCGTGCCCGAGTGGTTTAAGGGGATGGTCTTGAAAACCATTATACCCGAAAGGGTATCGGAGGTTCGAATCCTCCCGCTTCCGCCAATCAGAAAAAGAGGTCGATCATTCTTTATTTGTTTTAATTTTTGACAGAACAAGACTGAAAGCGACGTTATTTAAAATTTTCAGTTTTCTTGATGGCAAAAATCGCCAAAGCGTTAGAAGTTTCAATAGACGAGTTATTAAAAAAGTAAAAATATGGCAAATAAAATTGTAAAATTAAATTCGGATATTCAGAACAAAGCGATAAAGAAAGATCAAGAAAATTTTGTTTTGGTAGATGACGAACAGAAACCTACATATTCTTTAAGCGAAGTTTTAGATAAAGTAATTATTGGAGATTGTTTGAAAGTAATGAAAAAATTGCCGGCAGAATCTTTTGATTGTGTTTTTGTAGATCCCCCATATTTTCTTCAACTTCCACCCAAAAAATTATTAAGGTGGACCGGAAGCGTAGTTAATGGCGTAAATGACCAATGGGATGTATTTAAAGATTTTGATGATTATGACAATTTTACAAAAAATTATTTGACAGAAATTGAAAGGTTAATGAAGCCGAATGCAACTATTTGGGTTATCGGCACTTATCATAATATCCATAGGATTGGAAAGATAATGTTAGATTTAGGATTTTGGATTTTAAATGATGTTATATGGTTTAAAACAAATCCAATGCCTAATTTTTTAGGTGTTAGGTTTACAAATGCTACAGAAACTTTGCTTTGGGCTGTAAAAGATAAAAAAGTTAAAAAGTATACGTTTAATAAAGAGGTTGCAAGAAGTTTTAATGGTGGAAAATTAGGAATAAATGTTTGGCAAATTCCGATTTGTACCGGTCAAGAAAGATTGAGGAACGAGAAAGGAGAAAAAATACATTCTACACAAAAACCAGAGGAGTTGTTAAAGCGAGTAATTTTAACCTCCACCAAAGAGGGCGATATAGTTTTTGATCCTATGGCTGGAACTGGAACGACTGGTTTTGTAGCCAAACAACTAAATCGTAAATTTGTAATGATTGAAATAAATAAAGATTATGTTAATGCTATTGTAAAAAGGTTTAGCTTGAAATTTAATGCTTTACTTTAAATATGGACTATAAAAAATTTTGTTCAATTTTAAACAAACATATTTTTGAAGGAGAAAAGAGAGAATTATTAAAGAACATTGCTGAAAGACCGGAAAGATTTATTGGTTTATTTAGACCAACAAAACCCGGTGCTAAAATTCTTCAACATATTTTACAATCTCATGAAATTAGGTTCGGCGATGCTTTTGAAGAGTTAATAGGAGAAATTTTAAGGGAACTTGGTTTTTCTATTCTAAATAAATCGATTGTTGGTGAGAATGGCGATTCTTTATCCTTGGACCAATATTACGAAGACAAAGGAGTATATTATTTTATTGAGCAGAAAGTTAGAGATGATCATGATTCTACAAAAAAGCGGGGGCAAATTTCTAATTTTGAAACGAAATTAGAAACTTTATACAAAAAACATAAAGATAAGCTTGTTGGAATTATGTATTTTATTGACCCTGATCTTTCAAAGAATAAAAATTACTATTTACCGGAACTAAAAAGATTGAGTGAATTTTATGGTGTTAATACACATTTGCTTTATGGTAAAGAATTATTTGACTATCTTGGCAAACCTGATTTATGGGAACAAATTCTTTCTTGGTTGAAACAATGGAAAGATAGTTTGCCGGAAATTCCAGAGATTGATTTTGATAAAACACCGGAAGAAAGCTTTGAGGAAATTAAAGAATTACCTATTAGATATTGGCGAAAATTACTGGAGAATGAAAAATTATGGACAGAAGGAATTATTAAGGCAATATTTAGGAAGGGCGATACTTTAAAATTGATTCTGGACGATTTTAAGAAAAAGGGCGATAAACCATATCAGGAATTGGAAGAATTATTAGAAAAACTATTAATAACTTTTTATGCCAAAAATTATATACAAAATTAAAATAGAAGATTTTAGGTCATTTGATAATGAGGTTATCGATTTTAATGATGTGTCTTGTATTATTGGTCCAAATGAAGGAGGAAAAACAAATTTATTGGATGCAATAAACATGCTATTGGCGGGAGATGAAAAGGATATCAACGATAAAAGGATTATGAGAACGTCTGATATAAGAAAAAATTCTCTTAGGTTCAGAGAAGAAAAACTTCCACAACTTGAATTCGAATTAACTGATCAAATAGTTCAAGATCTGCGGCTAAGAAAGCTTTTTCAAATTCAAAAAAAATCTACTATTACTCTTCTTAGAGACGGTAATAATTTTTATCCTCAAATAGAACCTAAATTGCCTAACGAAAGTATTATGTTAAACAATCTAACTGAAGAACTTATTGAAATAAAAAATGAAGAAAACAAAAAAGAAGTTAAAATTGATGCGTCTAGCTGGGTTTTTATAAATAGAAAAGATTACGAAGTCTTAAAACCACAAATTGATCAACTGATTTCTACTGGTAAAATTGAGTTAACCGAGGAAAATAATATCGTAGAAGTATTAAAAGAATATTTACAAATAGAAATTGAGAGCAATCTTAATGTTTTTTTCTGGGGATATGATAAACAAAAATATGGTTTGCCAGACATAGTGAACATTCAAGAATTTTTAAATAAACCTACCGATAGAATTGCTGTTCTCTCAATTTTCAGGCTAGCCGGATATGATCAAGAACAGATACCTAACATTTTTAAGAATAAAACTGAAACAGATTACGAGAATATTTTCAATGAAATTTCAACTAAAGTAACAGAGGAAATAAGAAAAGCTTGGCCGCCAAATCCAAATATAGAAATAAAAATTACATATAAGACAGACCATCTACTTATAAATATTAAAGAACCGGGTTATTCAATTGAACCGAAATATAGAAGTGAGGGCTTACAATGGTTTTTGGCTTTTTTAATAGGAATTTTAGCGCAGGCGAAAGAAATAAAAGATTATATTATTTTAATAGACGAACCCGCTTTGCATTTACATCCTGGGGGACAAAAGGCTGTTTTGTCATTAATAAATGAACTGGCTATAAATAATCAAATCATATATTCTACACATTCGCCATTTATGGTAGATAAAAGATTCCCCGAAAGAGTAAGGTTTTTAATCAAAGACACAAAAACAGGATATTCACTTACCAAGGTAGAAAAGCCAACTAAAGAAAATATACTAAGAGATCCACTACTTAGGCAAGCTTTAGGCTATACAGTAACAGATTTATCATATCTCAGTGAACAAAATATTCTAGTTGAGGGTTATCTTGAGAAAAAAATTCTTGAAATGATCGTTAATAAATTTGTAAAGGAGGGAAAAATTAACGAAACTATAGATTTGAATAATACGGGATTAATTGATTGTGCCGGTGCCGGCGAAATATCTAAACATGCAAGGCTGTATAAGAATTCTGGTTTGCTTTGTGTGAGTATTTATGATTCTGATCAGCCGGGCAAATCAGCAAAAAACGCTAATATTCAGAACAAAATTCAATCAGAAGAAGAAATTATTTCTGTTGACCAGATTAATAAAGCTTTTAAAACGATGGAAGATTTGCTGCCAAAAGATGTTTACGTAAAATCTATTAAAGAATATTTTAAATTGAAATTAGAGGATAAAATAAGTGAAGCTGAAAAAATTCCACGGATGGAAAAACTTGATAATTTGATTGAACAGAGGATAAAAAGTAAACAGATTCAACCTGAAGAACAAAGAGAAGAAAAAAGAAGGATAAAAAGAGAGTTTGAGGATTGTTTAATAAAAAATTTGAGCGAATTTTTAGATAAAAACAATTTAGATGAAATAAAAGATTTAATAGATTTACATAATTTAATAAAAAAGAGAATTTCTGAATTTTTAGAAAAAAATAAAAAATAGCGACGGCTCGCCCGCGAAGCGGGCAAAAGCGGGCGGGCAAAAGCGGGCGGGCAAAAGCGGGCGGGCAAAAGCAGGCGGGCAAAAAGGAAGGGGGTTGGGGGAAATGAATTTTTGCCCGCCCGCCGGTTTTGGGCGGTGGGTGGGTGTGCGGTTGCCGAAGGCAACCGCATAAATCAGAATTCGGCGTCGGGATTTTGTTCAAAGTAGGTTCGAATTTTGTCCAAAAGGTACCGCCCGTTGGAAAAAGAGGTTGCTGGCTCGCCCTCTGCGAGAGTGTTTGCAAAAACACTCCAACCAATTTTAGGAGCAAAATTGAATTTTTTGTCTTTCAAAATAATTATTAAAACACTAATAAAATAAATATGAACAAAAAATCGATAATTGGAATTATTTTGGTTATTATTGGGGCAATTCTTTTTTTCGGCAGCATCAAATTATTGCCCGATCTAAAACCTCTTGGAACTTCAGCCGCAATTATTTTATTGGGAATTGCTGTGGCTCTACCGGAATTTTTGGACAAAAAATGGAATAAAAGAATGTATGTTGGTACCGTTTTGGCTGTTTTAGGCGTTATTTCCATTTTCGCCACCGTAGAACGACTGCCGGACTTTAAACCGCTTGTCTCTATGTCTATAGTCAGTGTTGGCGGCATTGCCTTATTTGCTTGGGGATTACTAAAAGCCGAAGCCAAAATTTCTGTTAAAAACATCAATGCCTTTAATGTTTTTGGCTGGATAATAGTTATTGGGCTTTTTACTATCTCGCTTATTCTTTTGCCGCAAATAAATTGGCAACACCCAAAAGATCCGGCTGGCGTAATGATGCTTTGTGCTTTCTCAGCCACTCTTTTAGTTTACGCGCTTATTCGCAACCATCCGGCAAAAAAGCAAATTACCTTGGCTGGTTTCTTCGCCATCTTAAATTTTTGCCTCATTCCTCTTTACGAACGCGGCTGTACAGATTTTTTGGGAAGATTTTATCGCCTTTTTATTCCGTTTTACGAGAAATTTGACCCTTGGGCAGAGACAATAGAATGGATATTGATAAGCGTTACCGTTGTTTTAACTGTTATTTTGACCATTGTTTTTGCTATCAAAAAAATCAGGGTGCGCGATTACGGTAAGACTACCTTGTGGTATTTTGTACTTCAGCCAATAATGGCAATTTTTCTTTTTGAGATGATGGGATTGCCGGCCGGATTTTTAACCGGTGCTACCACTCGTTCAGATTTATTAGTTACTGACACCAATGCCGCGATGTCCACTTTTGGCATTATTTTTGTTGCCGTGGCAATGTATATGGTTTTTGAACTTTTTCCGTTTTGGGTCGCGCCAATAATGGCTGGTTTATGGTGGGTTTATTGGAAACCATGGCTTTTGCACCATCCTGATCCAAGTATGTGGCACAATTTTGCTGATTTTTGGCCCGCCGCAAGATTTTTATTTCTTACCGGCCTTAAAAGAATTACCTTGCCAATGATTTTAATCGTTTCCTTTCTCGCTCTTTTAAGACGACCCTCGTCTGTGAAGAAGTAAACCGCTAAAGAAACTAAAAAAGCCGACTCGCTGGAATTCCTGAATAAAATTTATTTGCGGTCGGCTCGAACTTTATTTTGGCCCGAAGCGGGCTTTTTTTATTTTCAATTTTTGAAAATGTGATTGCTAGCCAATTTGGTAACGGTTTGGTAGAATAATCAGTAAAAGTCGATCCTTAACGAAAGAAGACACGGCGAGATAAATTACTTGACACCAAATCAGAAATTGTTAAACCCTCGCACCAAAATTTGTAAAATTTATGGCGTGGGGCAAAATTAACAATAGGAGATTCTTTAAAAAAGAATTCAAAAGGTCGAGTGTCATCAACTGATTTAGGTCGGTCAGTTTGATGAAAACTAACAATCAATTCTAACCTTTTCGTTACCGAATTGGCTGGATAGTACAGTTTTTTTATAAAATAAGCACATATGAAGAAGTTTTTAATTTTTATTTTAATTTTGGGTTCTGTTGATTTGATAAGTTTTTTTGCTTTATTCCCATCTTCGGCTTTAGCCAGTAGCCTATCTTTAAACAGGATGAAGATAGGCACGGTTGATAGTAAACTTCCTGAAAAAGAAATTAGAGATTATTACGCCAAAATGGAACCTATAATGCTTAAATATTTCGGACCCCCATTTTCCAATTTTGCGATAGATATCAAAGCTGATCTTAGTGATGAAAACAAAGACTCTCCGGCCGAAATCAATCCCAAAACCAAATCTTTAATTTTACAAAATCAGGCAAGAAGTTATTTGGAAGGGTTAAAAAAGCATTCTAAAGAAGATGCGTTAAAAGTAATTTATGGGACAATGGAACATGAACTTTCACATGCGATGTATATTTACAAAGATTTATCAGTAGATTTTGGCGGTAAATGGGCTTATGAAGGTTGGGCAAGGTTTTTAGGAGATCTTGTTCACTCAGAAATAACTAATATTCCTTTATCTATTTCTCCTTATTTTTTTCTTTATCAAGATAAAGATTTAATTATTGCTTCAGGAGAACACAGTTTTCGTTTACCAGAAAACCAGGCTTTGGCTTATGAAAAAGCAACCGCCGCCCATTTT
>Ga0272448_1002425_pt1 | contig 23324 bp, 18 predicted proteins | sample YNPCB0191_FD_202220 | JGI IMG/M metagenome (GOLD analysis project Ga0272448, IMG submission 202220) | Hot spring sediment microbial communities from Yellowstone National Park, WY, United States - YNP-CB-019-1 | ecosystem: Environmental > Aquatic > Thermal springs > Hot (42-90C) > Sediment... | reverse complement strand
CCGGCGCACTTCCGATTCGATGACATGACGCGAAGCGAGCAGACCCGGCCGCTGCGGATCACGAGCTACGTAACGCTTCGCAAGGGCGGCGACCGGGTCGAGGTGCGGACCGTCGTGGAGAACACGATCCGCGACCATCGCCTCCGCGTGCTGCTGCCGACGGGCACGAAGGCCCGGACGTACTTTGCCGATGGGGCGTTCGACGTACTGGAGCGGCCGATTGCGCTGCGCGCCGACAATGCCCGCTTCAAGGAGCTCGAGGTCGAGACGAAGCCGCAATACACCTGGACGGCCGTCTGCGACTCCGGCCCGGGCGGCCGCGGGCTGGCGGTCGTCAGCACCGGCCTGCCGGAGTCGGCCGTGCGCGACCTGCCGGATCGCCCGATCGCACTGACGCTGCTTCGCTCGTTCCGCAAGACGGTCTTCACCAACGGCGAGGAAGGCGGCCAGATCCAGGGCACGCACGAGTTTGTGTACTGGATCGTGCCGTTCGACCCGTCGAACGCCGGCGTGCCGCGTACCCGGCTCTGCCGCCTCGGCCAGCAACTTGCCGCGCCGCCGCGAGCCGTCCAGGTGGAGCCGCGGGACGTCGGTACCGCCGTGCCGACGCTCCCGCCGTCGCACTCGTTTCTGCGCCTGTCTCCGGGCCGGGCGGTCGTGACGGCCGTGCTTCGTCCGGCAGGGCCCGACGCCCTGATCGTCCGCATGTTCAACCCTGCCGATCACGCCGTCGAGGAGTCGATCGAGTTGCCCCACGAGGTTCACTCGGCCGAAGTCGTCGACCTGGAAGGCAGGAGCAAGGAACAGCTCAAGCCCGCCGGCAACCGCGTCAAGGTCCACCTCGGGCCGAAACAGATCGTGACCGTGCGGGTCAGGTAGGGCGTGTTCCGGTTGCCCAGATACCGAGACTCGCGATTGGCGAGCCGATCTCCGTTCCGGTCGAGCGCCTGCGGCCCTTCGCGCAGCGACGGCTCCATCGCCGGGAAGAGGCCGATGAAGCGGTGCTCCGGACTCGCACGCCCGGCCCGGTTGTCATACCGGTCCTGCGAGAACCGAAAGCAGCACACCCGCGAGGCCCCCGACGGGGCGACAGAAGCGTTCCGGCAGTGCCCGCCGCCCGTGCGACCGTGGCGCGGAGGACGGCACTAATTCACTTCGAGTTCATCCTTCTCCGGCAGCTTCGGAAACGGCGCATGCGGCTCGGTCTGGTACCAGAACGCGGTCGAGGCGATGTCATCCTTCAGGGGTAGATAGCGACCGCCGGAACGCCAGCCGAGCGCCTGGATCGTCACCCGAAGGTCCTTCTCGAAGCGGATGGGGTCCATGATGTGCCAGCGGTAGAGTCCGAACCGCTGCTGCGAGGCGTACAACCCGTCCGGCCGGATCACCTGCGCCAAGCCCGCGTACGGCGTGGTAAACTCGCGGTAGCCGCCCTTCTCCTTGCCGACGTCGAAGTTGTACGAGCCGCAGAAGTAGTCCTCCGTCCCCGTGCCGCAGATCGTCGGGAACTCCTCGTCGCCGTCCATGTAGAACTTGATCTCGCCTTCGCCCCACCAGCCGACGTTGTTCACGCCCCAGGCGAGGTACGTGCCGACGTAGTGGCCCTTGCCGCGGATGCCGTCCACGATCGTGTAGACCTGCTTGTACGGCAGCGGGTTCACCCGCCGGAACTGGGCGTGGAAATACGCCTCGTCTTCCGGCACGTCCGTCAGCGTGTAGTTGATCTGGTAGTAGAGCGTCGTGTCTTCCGTGGCGATGTTTTCCATCGTGATCTTCGCCGATTTGCGGAACGGCATCGGCCAGTAGCAATTCAGCGCCCGCCCGGGGTTCACGCACACGGCCAGCGACGAGATCTGTGCGTATTCGCCCCAGCCGCACGCGAAGAAGTCGCCGACCGGGCACTCGACCGACGGTTCCTTCTCCCCGTCCCAGTACATCCGCAGGATGAAGAACCGCCAGTGGCCCGTCGGCGTCAGCCAGATCTGCTGAATCGCGCCGGAGCCGTTGATTTCGGCGAGCGTGAACGTCTCCTTGCTCTTGATCCGGACCGAGGGCGAGATCTTCCAGCCCCGGCCCAATTCGCGCGCGGCGTTCTTGCCCGTCCCCTCCGTCGCCATGCCGCCCTTGCCCTTCTCCCCGGTGAAGTTCTCCGGCGAGATCGACCGGGACTTCGCGTCGGACAACCGCGACAGGTTGCCCATGTTCATGTGCAGACCGTTGAACGGCTTCTGCTGTGCGTTCAGACCCGACGCGAGGAGTCCTCCCACCACGAACACAGACACATACATTCTCGACGCGAACGGCTTCATAATCGCTTCTCCTTTCGTCGTTACGCCGGGGACGGTTCCCGACTCGTGGGGCCGAGGGTACCCGTCCGCGACGGTTCCGGCAACCGATCGAAACGGGCGGCGAATCGCCGCGGCATCACACACGTCCCGGGCGTGCGGGTCGGTTGTCTGCCTTGTATGATGCCGTTCGCGCGGTATTCAAGGATGAGGCGGTGCGGTCATGGGACGGGCCGGCGGATGGGCGACGTTCGCGGTACAACCGGCAATCCGATTACGGCGGTGGCCTGGATCCTCGTCGCTGCCATCATCGGCGCGGGGGCGGCCGGCGGCGTGTGGCGCGGCCTGAAGGACCGGCCCAACTGGGGCAGTCTCCAGCGAGAGTCGGCGTACGTCTGGCAGCACCGCGAGACCGCCCCGGCCACGGCGATGTTCGGCTACCTGCCCGCGGCCTCGTTTGCGCTCTGGCCGTTCACCGTCTGGATGCCCAGGCCGTTGGGTCTGATCGCTTACGTGGCTTCAAATGTCGCGGCGGCGGTGGCATCGCTCTGGATCGCGTACCGGTGGTGGGGGCCCTCCCCCGATCCCGCGAAGGGGCCGCCCGGCGCGGGCGCGGCGTTCGTCTGGCCCGCGTTGCTGGCGGCGGCCAATCTGGAACAGGTCATCGGGGGTAACCAGCTTACGCTCTGGGCGTTGATCGCCTGCATAACCGGGCTGACGCTCGTTTCGCACCGCCGCCCGCTGGCCGGCGGCCTGCTCGTCGGCGTCGCGGCCCTGGTCAAAACGCTCCCGTTCATGCTCGTCGGCTACCTGCTGTTGCGCCGCCAGTGGCGGGCCGTTGTCGGTGTGATGCTGGCCGTCGTGCTCTTCGACCTCGTGCCGAGTGCCGTGTTCTTCGGTTGGCGGGGGGCGATTGATGAGCATCGCCGCTGGCTCACGCGATGCGAGTGGCATTCCGGCCGGCGACAGATCGAGGATCCGTTCCAGTTGGATGCATTTCGCCACTGGAGCAACTTCTCGTACGCCTCGGTGCTGACGCGGTGGCTCCGGGCCGTCCCCGAAGCCGACGAACTCGTCATGATCTCCGGCCCCGCGCCCGCGGATGTCGTGCAGGCGGAGCGGGCGGCCCTGCGGCCGAACCAGATCCTTACGTTCGCCCCCATGCCGCCCCGCGATCAGCCGTGGGGAATCCGCCGGTTTCCGCTGGCCGACGTCCCGCGCTTCCACCTCGCCGACCTCTCCGCTCGCGCGGTGCTCTGGATCTGGCGGCTCACGCTCGGGGTGGCGGCGTGTGTGCTGCTCGTGGTGACCGGTAAGGCCGGTCCGCCGCGCGGTCGCGACGACTGGGCCGCGGGCGCCGCCCTCTGGATGCTGTCCGCGTTCGGATTCACGCCGATGATGCGGGCGTACTACCTCGCGCTGGCGATGCCCGCGCTGGTGGTCGTGTGGCGGACGATGGCCGCCCGGCTGCACGGCAACCACGACATGTGGACCGGCGGCACGCGTCTGGCCGCGTTGGCGATGCTCGGCTGGTTGATCGGCGTGTTCTGCCTCGGCTGGCACCCCGTCCGCTGGTACGGCATTCACCTCGGCGCGGTGGCGCTCCTCACGGCGGCGACGGCCTGGGCGTGGCGCCGGGCCTGTATCGCGGAGCCGTCATCCGATTCCGATGGCGAAACCACTCCGACCGCTTCGCCCTTTCGCGCGCGCACCCCGATTGCATCAGGAAACGGCCTTCATGACCGTCCGCAGACCCCGGGCCACTAACTGAGATCGGCTGAGGCGATGAGTCTTGGCGTACTTGTCCGCTTCCTTTAGCAGATCGCGCTCGATCGAAACGAGGACGGCGGGGCCCCCCGCCCGACACGCAGACGGCCCCGCCTACGTTTGGCGCGACGCAGCCGGGTCTTCATCTGCTCTGTAAGGCGCGACGTGAGAACGAAGTCCGCGTCGAACTCCCGGGTCGCGTTCCGGAGTTCCGCCTTGGTCATCTTCCATGCCTTCGTTCGCTTGGCCTTCTTCATGTGTGACCTTCCCCGGTAATCGCATCGCGGCGGAGTCGGCCGTCGACACCCGGCTTCTCGAAGGTGGGGGAGTGGATCGTGGCGTTTCGAGCGACTCCGCTTACGCTTGCGCGAGCTTTTCTTTGACCCATCGTTCAATGAGTCGTTCAGGGGTCGTTCGTCGTCGCCGCGCGAGGCGTCCTACCGCTTGGGCGGTGCGTGCCGGAAGCGCGTAGAACACGCGCAGATCGTCGACGACGAACTCGATGTCTCGAGTTTCCGCCAACGACTTGCTCGTATCCGTCCGAGATTCGGTGAGGGCGTAGAGCTTGTCCAACTCAGTCCTGGTGTAGCCGGTGTGTCTTGTTCGTCGCATAGTAACGCCTCTCTGCCGCGGTCATCTCCCTGGCGCTTAAAACCAAAGCTTCACCGCTGAGCTTGTGCACAAAGAACACGATCAAATACCGCCCGCCCGGAACCTGACCATAGGCCGCGTACACGTCTTCGCCTGTGCGCAGCCCCCGCCCTTGAAAACGAAACAAGGGCCGATCGGGGAATACGTCTACCACGTCTTGTTCCGACACGTGGTGCTTCCGCCAGTTCTTCTCCCGGTATTCGGGCAAGTAGATTATACCACGGATTCGACGCGGCGGCCTGCGTCTCATGTGCGTCTCCCTTGTTCCGAGTGCCCTTGGGGGCAGCGGGCCGAATCCTCCGCGGTCACAAGGGCTTCGACAAGCCTTCTTTCTCGATGGTCGCCACAAGTTCCTTGATCCGCTGCACGTCCTTCTTGTGGCAGACAAGCGTGGCGTTCGGCCCGGCGACGATCACGAGGTCCTTCACGCCGATCGCGGCGATGAGGTGATCGCCCTCGGCCACCAGGATGTTGCCGGCCGCATCCATCGTGCGATGTGCGGCGCCGGCGCGGATATTGCCCGCCTCGTCCGCCTGCAGCACCTGCTCCAGCGCCGTCCACGAGCCCACGTCGAGCCACTCGCACGGCATCTCCACCGCGAGCACGCGGTCGGCCTTCTCCATGACGGCGAAGTCCACCGAGATCTTCGTCAGCGTCGGGTAGAGTTCGCGGATCAGCCGCTTGCGCGGTTCGCCCTCGGCCGCCGCGATCCGTCCGAGCTTTTCGTGCGAGTCCGGCAGATGCCTCGCGAGCTGCGCCAGGAACGCCGACGCCCGCCAGACGAACATCCCGCTGTTCCAGTAGTACTCGCCGCTGGCGACGTACTGCTGCGCCACCTCGAGCGACGGTTTCTCCTTGAACCTCTGGACCTCGTACACGCCCGCCTCGACGGGCTTGCCCCGGTGCACGTAGCCCAGTCCCGTGTGCGGAAAGAGCGGCCTGACGCCGAACGTGACCAGCGCGTCGGGGAACCGCTCGGCCATCTCGTATCCGCGCTTGATCGCCTCGCGAAACCGCTCGACGGGCCGGATGATGTGGTCCGCGGTGAACACGCCCATCGTCGCCTGGTCGTCCCGCCGGTGCAGCAGGTGTGCCATCAGGCCGATCGCGTTGACCGTGTCGCGCCCGACCGGCTCGCCCACGAGGTTCGCCTCGGGTAGTTCGGGAATCTCCCTGTGCACCAGCGGCAGGTGCGCCTCGCCCGTGATGACATGGATCCGCTCCGGCGGCAGCCATCCGTAGAGCCGCTCGAACGCAAGGCGGAGCAGGCTCTTGCCCTCGACGATCCGCATGAGCTGCTTCGGCCGGTCCTTCAGGCTCAGCGGCCAGAGCCGCGTCCCGGCTCCGCCGGCCATGATAATCGCGTGACGCATGGCAGGCTCCGTTCCTGCGGGCGACGGGATGATGTCACTTCGCGCGACGGCGGGGACGGTCCGGCCGCGCGAGCGGCGGGTTCATCCGCGGGTCGCGCCTTCTCAGCACCCGCCCGGTGTTATTCATACTGGTACTCATCCGGATCGACCCTTTCCAGCGGCGAGTACTCCAGCACGATCGTCTTCTCGCCGTACGCGCCGAATCGCACGCGGGCGCGGGTCTTGCCCGGCCGATGATCGATCCACATGAGCCGCCCCATTCCGTACGACGGGTGCATCACGAGCTGTCCCGTCTTCCAGTCGGCATACTCGCCCGTTCCCGCGGCCTTGTGGGCACGCTCCTCGCGGTCGTCGGCGCCCAGCCGTACGGCCTCAACATTCTCCTCGGGGACCTCCATCACGAACCGCGACACCTCCCCCCGTTGCGAAATCCCCCGAAACTCCCGGTTTCGCGCGTGCGTCAACGTCAGCCGGGCCTTCGCCCGCGTCATGCCCACGAAGAACAGCCGACGCTCCTCCTCCAGCTCGCTGCGCGAATCCCGGTGCTGGTGGTGGGGCAGCAGCCCCTCCTCGCAGCCCGCGATGAACACAGCGGGAAACTCCAGCCCCTTTGCCGCGTGCAACGTCATGAGCGTGACGGCGCCCGCCGACGGGTCGTACGCGTCCTGATCGCTCACCAGGCTGACCTGCTGCAGCCACTCCACCAGCGAGCCGGCGGGCTGCTTCCGGTCGTATTCGGCGGCGGCATTGATGAGCTCGTTGACGTTCTCCAGCGGTCCGGCGTTCGTGGCGGCTTCGGCCTGCAGTGCGGCGTAGAGCCCGCTCTGCAGGAGCACCTGCTCGATCGCCGCCCTGGCGGAGCCGTTGACGACCGGTGCGAGCCGGTCGAGTATCTGCGCGAACTGCTTCACCCGGGTCACGGTGGCCCGGGGGAGGTCGCCGACCTCTTCCGGGCGGCGGACGAGCTGCATCAGCGGGACGTGCGCCGTCCGTGCGTGCTCGCGGAGCCGCTCGACCGTCGTCGCGCCGATCCCCCGGGCGGGCGTGTTGATGATCCGCAGCAGCGACACCTCGTCCTGCGGGTTGACCAGCACGCGGAGGTACGCGACGACGTCCTTGATCTCCTTGCGGTTGTAGAACTCGACACCGCGAATGATACGGTAAGGAATGGCGCTGCCGCGGAGGGCCTCCTCCAGCAGCCGCGTCAGCGCATTGATGCGGTAGAAGATCGCCATGTCGCGATAGGGCATGCCGGCCGCGTGGGCCTGCTGAATCTGCTCGGCGATGTACTTCGCCTCGCCGGGGCCGTCGTCGCATTCGACCACCCGCACCCGTTCGCCCTCGGCGTTGGCCGTCCAGAGCGTCTTTTTCTTCCGGTCGCGGTTCCGGCTGATGACCCGGTCCGCCGCTGCCAGGATATGCTTCGTCGAGCGGTAGTTCTGCTCCAGCCGGACGACCCTCGTCTCCGGAAAGTCCTCCTCGAACTCCAGGATATTCCCCAGGTTCGCCCCGCGCCATCCGTAGATGCTCTGATCCGGGTCTCCCGTTGCGCAGAGATTGTGGTTCCGCAGCGCCAGCCGGCGGGCGATCAGGTATTGCGCGTGGTTCGTGTCCTGGTATTCATCCACGAGCACATAGCGGTACTGCTCCTCGAGCCGGTCGCGCAGCTCGGCATCCTCGCCGAGCAGCCGTGCCACCCGCAGGAGCAGGTCGTCGAAGTCCAGCGCGTTCTGCTCCGCCAGCACTTCCTCGTACCGGCCGTAGATCCGGGCGACGGCCTTGGCCTGGAACTCGTGCGCGTCCTGCTCGGCCTCCTCCGGCGAGATCATCGCGTTTTTCAGCCGGCTGATCCGCTCCTCGATCCGGCTCGGCGGGAAGTTCTCGTCGGCGAAGTCACATCGTTTCAGCGCATCCTTCACGGCCGCCAGCCGGTCCGTCTGGTCGAAGATCGTGAAGTTCGCCGACAGCCCCGCCCGATCGGCATACCGCCGCAGCAGCCGGGCGCACAGCGAGTGGAACGTGCAGACCGTCATCTCCGGCCCGACGCCCAGCGCCGCAATCCGCTGCGCCATTTCCTCGGCCGCCTTGTTCGTGAACGTAATCGCCAGGACGTGCCGCGCCTCGGTGGCCGTCGCGGCCAGGTACGCCGCGCGGCACGTGATCACCCGCGTCTTGCCGCTGCCCGGCCCGGCCAGTACGAGCAGCGGCCCGTCACGGTGCATCACGGCCTCGCGCTGCGGCGGCGTCAGCCCCTGGAGCACTTCTTCCGGGTCTATGGAAGCTCCCGCCATCGGCTGCTGTATATACGCCGGCGACGGCTTTGTCCACGCGGCGGGCCTCGCCGTGGCGCCGGTGCGACGCGGGAACGCCCAACCTGCGGCCGAAACGCCGCTTTCCCGGCGGCGCTCCGCGACGCGGCCCGCCCACGGCATCGTCCGGCACCCCCTTGCGTGCGGCCCCGGCGAAGAAGTATAATTCGCAGCGTGGACAGTTCCGTGACGATCAGGAGGGTCATGCCTTCGCGGCGGTAGGTTACGTCAACTCGTACGATCCGCCAGGCTCCGCCCTGGCGTGCAATGTGCTCGTCCTCAATCGCCACTACATGGCGATCCGCGTGGTGAGCGTACGGCGGGCCTTTTCGCTGCTTGTCCGGGAACTCGCCGAGGTCGTGCACATCGAGGACGGGCAGTACCTCTCCTACGACTTCGACAGTTGGCGCGAAGTGAGCGAGATGAAACGCCAGTTCGAGCCGGACGGGCACGACTGGATCCGCACGGTCCGCTTCGAGATCGCCGTGCCCCGGATCATCCGGCTGCTGATTTACGACCGCCTCCCGCGGCAGGACGTCAAGTTCAACCGCCGGAACATCTACGCCCGCGACGGCAACCGATGCCAGTATTGCGGGCGGAAGTTTCCCACGACCGAGCTGAGCATCGACCACGTCGTCCCGCGGTCGCAGGGCGGCAAGACCACTTGGGAGAACGTCGTCTGCGCCTGCCTGCAGTGCAACGTGAAGAAGGGCGGCCGTACGCCTGAGCAGGCGGCCATGGCCCTCATTGCGATGCCGAAGAAGCCGCGCCGTTCCCCCGTGATCAACCTCAAGCTTGGCAGCAGCAAGTATCGCTGCTGGCAGCAATTCCTCGATCACGCCTACTGGAGCGTGGAGCTCAAGTAGCGCTTGCGCCTCACCGGCCTCGGTCCGCCGCATAGCATGCGCGGCTGCGCCCGCCCTGTGACCTCCGGGACGGATGATCGCGCCGGTCGGGTGCCGCACGGTTGCGGGGTGGGGGAGGGATAATCGCCGGTTGAGTTCCCCAGCCCGGAAGACGGAGGCCCCCGCTCGTGGCCCGGTCGCCATGCGCCTCTGAGTAGTTGCGGAAGCATCGCCGGGGCACAAGGCATGGGCGAGGGCCGGCGACGCCACTATATGACCGCCCTGCGACAGTACTGCGATCTTGTGTTTCTTAACTTTTTCGCGTCATCGCCCCCCCGGCACCTGTCGTGGCCGCAAGGGGCTGCAAAGTTGACTCTCGATCGACCCCGCCAATAATCGGCTGACTGTGTCCGGTGTATCCTTTTGGCAAGAGTATGGAGATCAAAGATGCCACTGGTCGGTTCGCCCGCACCCACGTTCAACGCCAAGGCCGTCGTCGGGAAGGAGATCGTGTCCCTGACGTGGGATCAGATTCACGAGAAGAAGTGGCTTGTCGTGTTTTTCTACCCGCTGGACTTCACGTTCGTATGCCCCACGGAGATCATCGCGTTCAGCGATGCCCATAAGAAGTTTGCGGAACTCGGCGCGAAGGTCGTCGCCGTCTCCGTCGACAGCGAGTATACGCACCTGGCCTGGGTCAACACGCCGCGCAAGGAGGGCGGATTGGGGCAGGTGAACTTCCCGCTGATCGCCGATCTCTCCAAATCGATTGCCCGTGCCTACGACGTGCTGACGGCCGACGGGGTGGCACTCCGCGGGCTGTTCCTTATCGATCCGAAAGGGGTGGTCCGGCACGCGACAATCAACGACCTGCCCGTGGGGCGGAACGTGGACGAGGTTATCCGCGTCATTCAGGCCTTCCAGTACGTGGAGAAGCACGGCGAGGTCTGTCCGGCCAACTGGCACCCCGGCGACGCAACGATGATTCCCGATCCCGTCGGGTCAAAGCGATATTTTGCCGCCCGGGCGTGATGCAGGCCCGCGTGCCCTGTCGGGCCGTCGCAGACGGCAGGATTCCCGGTTGAGCGCCGGCCGGGCGCTACGTACAATACGTCGTCATGAACCACGACGGTCGGCCGCTCAGGCCCCAGCGCCTCCTTGTCGTCCTGCCCAACTGGGTCGGCGATCTTGTCCTGGCTACGCCGGCCCTTCGCGCAATCCGCACGCAGTTTCCCGAGGCGTATATCGCGGCGCTGGTCAAACCGCCGTTTCGCGAGATCCTGAGCGGAGGCGACTGGGCGGACGAAATCCTCGTCTGGCCCGTCGGCAGGACCCGTCCGCACAAGCGCCGGGGCTTCCTGGGCCTGGCGCAGGAGCTTCGCGAGAAGCAGTTCGACACCGCGGTTCTGCTCACGAACTCGTTTCGCTCGGCCCTGCTTGCCCGCCTGGCCGGCGTGCGGCGTCGGGTCGGCTATGACCGGGACGGCCGGGGGCTGCTCCTGACCGACAAGCTCCTGCCCGATAAGAGCAACGGGAAGTATGTCCCCGTGCCGATGGTGCGGTATTACAACGCGATCGCCCGGTACCTGGGGGCGCGGGATCTTCCTACGTGTCTGGAGCTGTACACCACGCGCGAAGAGGAGGCAGCCGCGCAGACCCTTCTGGACCGGCACGGCATCCGCAACGGCCGGCCGATCATCGTGATCAATCCCGGCGCCTCCTTCGGCACGGCCAAGTGCTGGCTGCCGGAGCGCTTCGCCGAGGTGGCCGACGGCCTCGTCGACGAGTTCGATGCGGCGGTGTTCATCTCGTGCGGGCCGAAGGATCGCGATGTCGCCCGCGCGGTGTCGTCGTCCATGCGGCACGAAGCGATCGTGCTGGATCAGCCCGTGCTCTCGCTGGGGCCGCTCAAGGCGCTCGTCCGCCGCTCGTCGCTGCTCGTCACGAACGACACGGGGCCACGGCACTTCGCCATTGCCTTCGGGGTGCCGGTGGTAACCCTCTTCGGATCGACCGATCCGAGGTGGACGCAGACCGACTACGCGCTCGAGCGGCAGGTCATGGTCAAGGTCCACTGCGGGCCCTGTATGAAGCGGGTCTGCCCGACGGATCACCGCTGCATGACCCGGGTCACCGCGCCGATGGTTCTGGAGGCCGCTCGCGCCCTGCTGGCCGACCGGGCCGGCACCGCGAAGCTTCGATAGGAAGCCCATGAGCCGAATCATTCGAGATTATGACGAGCTGGCAGAGGTGTCGGCGGCGCAGCGACGGGCGGGTCGGGTCGTGGTGTTCACGAACGGTGCGTTCGATATCATCCATGTGGGGCACGTCCGGTGCCTGCTCGCGGCCGCCGAAGCCGGAGACTTTCTCATCGTCGGGCTCAACTCCGACGAGTCCATCCGTCGAAACAAGGGGCCCGGCCGTCCTGCCCAGCCGCTCGAGGAGCGGATGGAGATCGTCGCGGCCATCCGGGGCGTGGATGTCGTCACCTGGTTCGACGAGCCCACATGCGACCGGATCCTCGAAATCGTCCGCCCGAACTTCCACGCCAAGGGCCGCGACTATACCCTCGAGACGCTTCCCGAGGGGCCGACACTCAAGCGGATCGGCGCGCAACTGATCATCGTCGGCGACGAGAAGAACCACTCGACGACCGAGGTCCTGCACCGCTGGAGCCGGTCCGTCGCGCGTCCGTCCTGACGCTCCGCCATGAGGTTCCATCGCGACACGATGTACATCGCTCCGGCCGGCCGCGAGCGGCTTCGCCGGGCCGGTCTCGACACCGTGGACCGCGTCCTCAAGTGCCTCGGCCATCAGGTCGTTGCCTGGAGCCGCAGCACCGAAACCGTGCGGGTCGATCTGCCCGCCGAGGCCGGAGCCGGCGCGGTGTTCGTCAAGCGGTACCACCTGCTGCGATGGAAGGTGCGGATCAAGGCGATGTTTCGCGGCGCGTTCTTCGGCCGCAGCCGCGCCCATGCGGAGTTCGACCGATTGGAGCGGATGCGGGCCGCCGGCGCGCCCGTTGTGGACCCCGTCGCCTGGGGGGAGCGGCGGATTCTGCATTTCGTGCGCTTCAGCTTTCTGATCACCGAGGCGGTGGATGGGGCCGTCTCCCTGACGACATTCGCGCAGGATCATGCCGACGGGCAGCGCCGGCCGCTTTCGGCCCGCGACCGCCGTGCCCTGATCGAGTCCCTGGGCCGCTGTATTGGTCAGTTGCACGGCCGGGGGCTTGCGCACGGGGCGCTGTTCTGGCGGAACATACTTGTGCGGAACACGGAGCCGGGACGGTACGAGTTTGTGCTCGTGGATGCGCCCGGACGGCGGCGCCTTCGCCTCTGCGGGGCCGACGCCCGCCGCGCCGAAGAAATATCGGGCGATCTGGCTCAGATGGCCGCCCTCGCGCCGGAGTTCTGCTCAAGGGCGGACATGTGCCGCTTCTTCCACGCCTATCTGGGTACGCGGAGACTGGATGAATCACATCGGCGTTTGGCGCGGGATGTGGTCAGGCGTGCCGAGCCGCTGCGGCCGCACGAGCTTTACCGCCTCAAGATGGATCGGGTGTTTCACTACCACCTCGTGCCCGGTCCGGCGGAATGCCATGCGTAGGGCGGTGTCGCGCCACAACACCGTACGGCGATGCCGGCCTTTCAACGGGGGTCGCCGCGACGCATCGTGCGGGCGAACAGGAGCTTGCGCGGCGTAATCGCAACGCGCTTCGCCCGTTTTGAAGAACGTCTGGAGCCACCCGCTCGGTAAACCGAAAAGCCGGGCGCGGCTCCGGAGGCGACCTGTTGCCGAGAGGTAGCCGACGGTACAATACACCGCCGCTGTCGTCTTCGTTCTGCGCGGGGTTCGTTCGATCTCCGGCGCTGCAGGGCACCGGAAGGGCGTCCGAGGCGGGGGCCGGGCGCAAAGGAACGCCGAGGTTCGCAGGGGCGACGGCAGTAACGCGCGTGCGTTCGCCCGCGAAAACGTCCTGCCGCCAAACGGCAGGTGGCGCGGCATCAGCCCTCGGTTGCCTATCCGGGCGGGCGGGGCGCGTGTCGATTATGACGGTCTCCGCATGGGCGCGGATCGTGGAGGCCGGCGTGGCGATCGGCGTTCGAAGGGGAAATCCGATCACATGGACGGGGCAACGACAGGCTGCCAGAAGGAGCGAACCCGTATGACGCGTGCGGTATGCGAACCAAAACGGCAGGAGCAGGCAGTTCGGTCGGATGGGCAGCATTCCGGGGAGATGACGCGGCCGATTCATGAAATCCGTCGCCCGGCCGTAACCGACAGCGCTGCCAGGACCGAGCTGGAGGAATACAAGCTTTCGCTCCGCCGATTTCACCCGATCGATCACGGCCTCCCGTGGGCCTGCCAAACCCATTGCACACAGTGCGACGCGACGGTGCCCGGCCAGTTCGTGTACGAGGCGAAAGAGGATCGTGTTTATCTGGAAATCGCCTGTCCCCGATGCGGCACCCGTCGGGAGTTCCATCATGACGTGCTTTTTGTGAAGGATCTCAGCCGCCAGCGGGCGGATGCCGGCCCGTATCAGCCGACGGAGACCTACGCGGGCACGCCGATCCGCCCGGTGCTCAAATACCTGCCGCGGACCGTGGAGACGCTGTGCCCCGAGTGTTCCGCCGTCATCCTCGGCCGATACTACCGCAAGGACAACAACGTCCTCATCGAAAAGACCTGCCCCGAGCACGGCTATTTCCGCGACAAGATCAGTTCCGACGCCGAGATGTACCTCCGGGCGACGTGGGGCATCTTTGAGGATGAGCGCGGCGTGCACGCACCCCAGGTGAGCGGCGCGAGCCACTGCCCCACCGACTGCGGCCTGTGCAACCAGCACCTTTCGACGTCCGTCCTCGCGCAGATCGACCTGACCAACCGGTGCAATCTGACGTGCCCGATCTGCTTCGCCAATGCGAATGCCGCCGGTTACGTCAGCGAGCCGACCTACGAGATGGTCGTCGAGATGCTCCAGACGCTTCGGAATCAGTACCCGCACCCCGCCACCGCCGTGCAGTTCACCGGCGGCGAGCCGACGCTGCACAAGGACTTCCATCGTCTCGTCCGCAAGGCCAACGAGATGAACTTCTCTCATGTGCAGATCGCCACGAACGGCATCATGCACGCGGACGAGGAGTTCGCCCGCCGGTCCGCCGAGGCCGGCCTGCACACGCTGTACCTCCAGTTCGACGGCGTCGGCGAGCACTTTTACCGCAAGACCCGCGGTCAGGACGGCCTCTTCGCGAAGAAGCTGGCCTGCATCGAAAACTGCCGCAAGTACGGCATGAAGGTCTGCCTGGTTCCCACGATCATCAAGGGCTTCAACGACGATCAGGTCGGCGAAATCCTGAAGTTCGCCTGCGAGAACTCCGACGTGATCAGCGGCATCAGCTATCAGCCCGTGACGTTCACGGGTCGGATCAGCCACGCGGAGCTGGAGAAGAAGCGCTACACGCTGCACGACCTCGCCCACGACCTGGCGAAGGCCAGCGGCGCCGACCTCCGGCGGGACTTCCTGCCCCTCGGTTCGGTTACGCCGCTCTCGCGCATGATGGAGTGCCTCGACGGCAAGCCCAAGATTACCGCGAGCTGCCACAGCGACTGCGCGTTCGGCTCGTACATGTTCGTCACGCCGGAGCACAAGCCGATCCCGATCCCGAGCGTCTTCGACTTCTTCGGCCTGATGACCGACTTCAATCATTACTCAAGGAAGATCAAGGCGCGCCACCCGGTAGCCAACTGGTACGAGCGTCTGCACATTGCGTGGTTCTTCTTCAAGCGGTATCGCTGGCGCCGGTTCTTCGACACGGACATCCGCCCGTGGACGTTCATCAAGGCGCTCGGCGGCATGACGAACAAGCAGAAGGGCCGCGGCAAGGCGGGCACCCGGACCTACCGTACGCTGCTGACCGCCGGCATGCACTTCATGGACCGCTACAATTTCGATTGTGAACGGGCCAAGCGGTGCGTGATCCTCTACTCGACGGTGGACGGCGTCTACCCGTTCTGTACGATCAACGGAGGCCCCGTCTTCCGGCCCTACATCGAGAAGATGTACGCCCAGAGCCCGGAACAGTGGCAGGCCGGCCACCCGGGCGAGGAACTCCGGCCGAAGTTCCAATCGGGAGACAACGGCCACGGCGGCGGGTGCAAGCGATGCTGAGGCCTTCGCCGGGTGCGGGATCCTGGGCGGCTCGCCGCAGTGCCTTTGCGTCTGCGGGTGAGCTCTGGTACATAGCCGCCGATGTTTTCGTACCGCTGGACCTACCGCTTTACGATCCCGCCGCTGGAGGCGGTGCTGGATGCCGTCGAGGCGTACTTCACGACGCTGGCGCCCGTGCGCTACCGTATGGAACGTCGCGAGCGGTTCTGCATCGAGTTTCGCCGCGGGGCGTGGCGAGGCCGGCTCTTCGACTCCTCCTCGCTGGTCCCGCGTTTCTCCGGCATCGACCGGCGCGACGTGACCACGTGGCCCACGTTCCTGATCGTGACCGCGCTGCCCTCGCCGACGTCGTTCGAAATCATGGTCCAGCGCGATGTGCAGTTGCCCAACGGCCTGCCGCTGACCGAGGCGCATCGGGGGATCGGCGAATCCGCCTTCATCGCCGAGACGAACGGGCTCGTCGATTACCTCGCGGAGTTCCTCAAACTGCCCCATCGTCCCGACGTCGCCGAGGATTCGAAGGAATAGGCCCGGCCATTGCCGTATCTGCCTTTGGGGTAGAGGAAGTCGCTCCGGTCGCGAATGCCTCCGTCAGCCCCAACGGGACGAAGGTCTGTGGCCAGGGGCGTGAGCCCCTGGTATCCGCCGCAACGCACCGACCAGCCCCGGAGGGACGACCGAAGCCGGTCCTTCCGGCGTCGACCGCACCCGCGGTCGTAGCCTTGCGATTGTGAGGGAATGAGCGTGTCTGATACCGACGTAAGACGCCCGAATCACGACGTAACCAAGCCGCTGCCGGAGGACCGCCTTCAGGTCGCCGTCCCGATGCTCGGCCCGGTCGACGCCGATCGCATCCGTGACGCCGCACGCGCATCCGCAACGTTGCGATACATCGACGAGACCGCCAACCGGGGCGGTGACGCCAACGGCAACCGCAACGGCAAGGACAACGGCGACGGCGCATACGACTCACGCACGCAGGCCGCGGAACACACAACGGCGCATCGGATCGGCAAGGCGTATCGCCCCACCGGCGCCGTCAGCAGCAACCCGAACAAGTCCTCCTCCCGCACGGACGACGGCTACGTTACGTCCAGGGAGTACGGCGACCAGTGCCGCGCCGCCCGCGGCCCGGCCCCGAAGCGCCGCAGGCTTCCGACCGAACGCAGCGGCATCCGATCCCGCTACATCGATCTGGACTATCATCACCCGCTGGAAGACTATCTGGCCATGCGGCCCGTGCGGGCGATCCTCGGCTACATCAGCCGGACGCGCCGCAGCGGCAAGACGATGATCGAGGAGATCATCGAATCCTACGCGAATCCGGACGCGCCGCTCTGGCAGCGCATCAAGTTCTGGCCCTTCCACAAGTTCATTGACCGCATGCGCGGCTCCGTCTCGCGGGAGACATTCCGCCAGCGCGTTGCCGGTCACCGCCCGACGGTGCGCGGCTTCGTGCTCACGGCCCGCAGTGTCGCGGAGTACGGCCTGACGCTTCCGCAGCGGTTCTCCGCGCCGCTCTTTGCCGTCTGGAACTTCACGAACAAGTGCAACATGCGGTGCCGGCACTGCTACCAGGACGCCGGCGGCAAGGGCCTCGCCAACGAGCTGACGCACGAGGAACGGCTGGCGCTCGTGGACGAACTCGCCCGCGAGTACATGGCGATGATTTCTTTCGCGGGCGGCGAGCCGCTGATCGAGCCCGACATCTGGCCTGTGCTCGAGCGCTGCCACTACCACGGCATTCACACGAGCCTCGCGACGAACGGCTCGCTGATTACGCCGGAGGTTGCCGCCCGGCTGGCGTCGCTCTCCTGCAAGTACATCGAGATCTCGCTCGACAGCGTTCACCCGGAGCGACACGACCGTTTCCGCGGCATCCCCGGCGCGTGGGAGCGGACCGTCCGCGGCATGAGGCATGTGGTCGCGCAGGAGGGTCTGCGCCTCGGTATCGCGATGTGCGTCACGCAGCGGAACTACGACGAAGTCGATGACATGCTCCAGTTCGCCGTCGATCTCGGTGCGAAGGTCTTCGCCCACTTCAACTTCATCCCCGTCGGCCGCGGTCTGGAGATGGCCCACGAGGACCTCACGCCCTTGCAGCGGGAGGCCCTCCTCCGCAAGCTCAACGACTGGATGCAGTCGCGCCGGATCAGCATCATGTCCACCTCTCCGCAGTTCGGCCGGATCGCCCTGGCCTTCCCGCCGGAGACGAGCCTGCAGGCCTGCTCACACCTGGGCGGCGGCGGCGGCACGAAGGCCCGCGTCGTGGCGAAGTACCTCGGCGGATGCGGCGCCGGCCGCTGCTACGTGGCGATCGAACCCGATGGCACCATCACCCCGTGCGTCTATCTGCCGCACCGGATCATGGGCAATATCCGTCATCGCCGTTTCATCGACATCTACCGCCACAACGACTTCATCGACCTGATCTGCGACCGCGACCGCCGGACCGGTCACTGCGAGGTCTGCGAGTTCAAGCATTATTGCGGCGGGTGTCTCGCCCGCGCGGACGCCTACTACGGCGAACTGAACGCCGGCGACCCGGGCTGCATCTTCAACGCCAAACACTGGGAAACGCTGACGGCCGGCCTGCCCGCCGGCTCCGAGGCGCCGGGATGTGACTGCCGGCGGGGCCTGTAGGGGGATCCGAAAGCCGCGGCCCGCCGGCTACGCCCCCGTTCCCGGATCGAGCACCTTGGGCACGGCGAAGAAGTTGCCGTCGCGCTGTGGGGCGTTGGCGAGCGCCTGCTCCGGGGTGAACGGCTCCGTGGGGACGTCGTCGCGAAACACGTTGCGGACGGGCAGGGCGTGTGCCGTCGGCTCGACGCCTTCCGTGTCCAGCTCGTTGAGCTTCTCGACGTACTCCACGATCCGCGAGAGTTGCTCGCTGAAGAGCCGGACTTCCTCGTCGGACGGCTTGAGCCGCGACAGGTGCGCAATATGTCGAACCAGTGCCTCGTCGATCTTTCCGGTCATGTTCCGGATTCCTCAGGGCCTTCGGCGTTTGTGCCGTGGATCCGTTCGTCGTTCCGGTTCGCCGCCCGCCGCAAGGGCTGCGCCCGCATCGTTGAACATATCCGGCAGGGTGCCGGCGTCAACCGGTCCGTCCGGCGCGACGCGAAACAGGCCGCCTGACCAATGCGACGGGTCTCGCCCGGCAGCGGGGGCGCCGCGTTACCGCCTTTCGTCTCGAAGCCGGGCCAACCGCATACCGCTGATCGCATCACGGGCACCCCGGGCCGCCTCGGCCGCGGACTCGCTTGAAGAACCCCCGGCCAGCCACTAAGATTCCCGATTCGCGCGGGGCGTCTCTCCGTGGGGCAGCACCGAGTGCGGTTTTCACCGGCAGTTCCGCGTGCGCGGCTGCCGTGTCGGCATCCCGGGCTGTGCCGGTGGGGCCGCCGTACACGACCCGCCCGGGCGTGGTACACGGCACCCCTGTTTGCGAGGTGTTTATGTCGCTTTCGGATACGATCAACGCCAAGGCTATCGAGGCCGGCAAGCGCGTCTGTCACATGACCACCGCGGCCGGTTCCGGCCACCCGTCCACCGGCCTCTCGCTGGGGCATATCGTCGTGGCGCTCATGGAGAAGCAGATGCGGTGGGACCCGGCCGACCCGTGGAATCCGGGCAACGATCGTCTCGTCCTCTCCGAGGGGCACGCGGTGCCGATCGTCTACGCCGTCTATGCCGACGTCGGCGGCGTCGTGGGAAAGAGCCGCGACAAGGCACGCGTGCTGACCGTTCAGGAGCTGAACCGTCTCCGCGAGGCCGACAGCGAACTCGACGGCCACCCGAACCCCGCGGAGGGTTTCCACTTCTTCGACGCCGCGACCGGGTCGCTCGGCCAGGGGCTCTCGGTCGGCGCGGGCCTCGGCCTGGCAGCGCGGCTGCGCAAGATCGACAAGCGGATCTTCGTCATCATCGGCGACGGGGAGAGTCGCGAGGGGCAGATCTGGGAGGCCCTCGATTTCATCGTCGATCACAAGCTCACGAACGTCACCGCGATCTTCAACTGCAACGGTCTGGGCCAGGCCGACTCGGTCTCGCCGCAGCAATCCGCCGACACCCTCGCCCGCAAGCTCGAGGCCTTCGGCTGGGCCGTCAGGCGGATCGACGGGCACGACCCGGAGCAGATCGATGCGGCCCTGAGCGTCAAGCCGGGCGCCAAACCGCTCGCGATCGTTGCGAACACGGTTAAGGGTTGGGGCGTCCGGAGTATGCAGGGTCACGGGCATCACGGCACGCCGATACCGAAGGACCAGCTTCCGGCCGCCGACGCCGACCTCGACGCGATGTACGGGACACTCAAGACGACGCCCGCCGCCGACGTGAAGATGACGCCGCCGAGGCCGCCCGCTCTCGCCCCTCTGCCGAACCGGTCGATTCAGCCGATGCCGTTCGTCGAGGCGATGAAGGAGTTCGGCCAGTCCGCCGCGATTGAAAAAAAGAAAATGGCGACCCGCCGGGCCTACGGTGTCGCGCTGGCGGCGCTCGGCAAGGCCGACGAGCGGATCGTCGCCCTGGACGGCGACGTGAGCAACTCGACGTTCTCCAGCATCTTTCACAAGGCCTTCCCCGATCGGTTCTTCGAATGCAAGATCGCCGAGCAGAACATGATCTCGACGGCGGCGGGGCTGGCGGCGGCGGGGTTCATACCGTTTGCGAGCACCTTCGCCAAGTTCCTCGCCCGCGCGTACGACCAGATCGAGATGGCCAGCATCAGCCGCGCGAACATCAAGCTTTGCGGTTCGCACGCCGGCGTTTCGCTGGCGGCCGACGGCCCGTCGCAGATGTCGCTGCCGGACATGGCCTACTTCCGCAGCTACACGGAGACGGATGACGGTTTCGGCCGCCCGGCGTGCGTGGTCTTTCATCCGGCGGATGCGGTCGCCGCGTATCATTGCACGGTCCTGGCGGCGAACCACCACGGCATGTGCTACATCCGCACGCACCGCCCGGACGTGGCGTTCCTCTACGACCCGAACACGAAGTTCGAGGTCGGCGGCTCCCACCGGCTCGCTGAGGGTTCGGCGCTCACGATCGTCAGCAGCGGCTACATGGTCACGGTCGCCAAGCAGGCCGTCGAGAGGCTCGCCGCCGCCGGCATCCCGTGCAACCTGTTCGATGCGTACAGCTTCCCGCTGAAAACCGACGGGATCCTCGCCGCCGCGAAGCAGACCGCAGGCAGGATTCTCACGGTCGAGGACAACTACGTCGGCGGCCTCGACGGGGCGATCGCCGAGGCGGCCGCGCGGTCGGGCGGCGTGACCGTGGAGTCGATGGTCTGCAAGGGGATTCCGAAGTCCGCGAAGACGCCCGAGGAGATTCTGGCGTACCTCGGTCTGTCGGTGGACGACATCGTCAAACGGGCGACGGCGATCGTGAAGTAGGGCACCGGGAGCCGCCGATCCGCCGCAAGGGTACGCGTCGCTTCCCACGCGGACGATCCTTATCCGGCGGGCCGGCGCGTGGTCGCCGAAGTGCGAGGCGCTTTGGGAAGCTCGCCGTACAGGACCAGGTTGTCGCGGGTCCGGCCCTTGCCTTCGAACGAACAGTGAAAGTAAGCGCGGCCCGCTTCGTACTCCGGCAACCGGACCGTCAGCTTGCGGACGGCCGCCTCCAGGTGCAGCAGCGCCAGCGGCGTGATCGAGTCGAGCCTGCCGAACGGCGCCTCGCGGTTCGCGACGAAGAAGCCGCCGTGATACTCCCGCTGCATCAGGTTGTCGCCGACGCGTTGCGCGAGGCGCAGAAACTCCTCTCGCCGCGTGGCCTTGTGCAACTCCAGCAGGGCGAAGATCGTCTCGGACTCGGTGTCGTCGGTGTTGAAGTTGACGACGGCGACCGCCCCGGCCTTCTCGCCCCAATCGCCGAGGCCCAGCCCCCGCGCAATGTTCCGCGTCATTTGCCACATCCGTTCGTCGCCGCTCAGCCGATAGGCCAGCGCATACGCCCACAGGTGCAGGCCGGTCGCGGGGCGTTTTTCCAGCCAGCGCGCCTCCACATAGCCCTCGCGTTTGCGGTCTGCCGGCGTCAGCCGCGTGCCGTCGATCAGCGTCGCCCGGAACGCGTTCTCCTCCGGTTCGTACGCGTATTTGGCGTAGGCCGTCAGGTCTTCGACCGCCCACCGCCTGAACTCCTCGCCCGCCGCTCCGAGGCGATCGAAAAGCTTCATCCGGCAGATCGCCGCGTGCGTGTAGCGGTTGCCGTAGAGGCTCGTGACGGTCGCCTCCGTGAAGCGGTCGCCGAACTCGGCGCCGAACTGCTGCGTCATCCGGTCCGGCGTGAGCGTGCTGTAGTTGTCCGCGCCGAGCCCGGTTCGCGGGTCGCGCGCTTCCGCATATCGCCCGGCGATCCGCTTGGCCCACGTCAGCGCCTGCCGGTCGCCTGAGAGCTGGTATAACAGTGCCGCGGCATACCAGAGGTCTCCGCCCGTGTTGATGAACGTCAGCCCCTGGCCGGCGAACGGCACGGGCCCGCCGACGTATTCATGGTCCCACGGCCCCGGTGGCACGGGCTTGTAGTAGCCGTGCCGGTTCATGTCGAGGATGTCCCACCGCAGGATGTGGTTCGACCAGAACGACTCGACGAACTTGCGTGTCGCCTCGCGGTCGACCTCCCACATCAGCTCGTAATACGGGAAGTTGCTCTTGAGTTCGTGCTTGCCGGCGACGCCGCCGGGGCTGCGGCCCTCGCCCACCGGCTGAGCGGTCCGCAGGTCCCATGCTGCGTGCCCGCCCCAGAACAGAAGCCCGCTGGGATGCCGCAGGTGGTCGAGCGCGTAACGCGTTGCGTCCACGGCGGCCTGTTTGTACTTCGCATCGCCCGTGAGTTGCGTGAGGGCAACGAGGACGCGGAAGAGGTTTTGCTGGTTCGCGAGGTCCGACATGACCCACTCGCGCGGCATGTTCCACTTGTCCGCGTTGGCGGCGTCCAGCTTCCACACGGCCGGCGCATGCGTGTCGGGGTTCAGCCCGTCGACGAAGAGCGGCGTCGGCTTGGGGCCGTATCGGTCGCGGCCGTATCGCAGTGCGTTGTCGGCGAAGGCGCGGACGGCCGGAATGTAGGAATTCGCACCTTCGCCTCTGGGTTGCCCGGCGCAAGCGACCGCCGCCGGCCACGTCGCGAGAATCATCGCACCGATACAGGGCGTTCGCCCGATCATACGGTTTCCTCCTGTTTCCGCGCGGTGACACCGCCGCAGGGGCAACGCGCCACGGGCGTTGGCGCGGCGGGGCGTCATCCTTTCTCGCTCGTCGGGTGCCGGCGGCTTACTGCGGCTTGCGATTGGCGGGCGTCGCCTTGCTCGGCAGCGCCTCGCGCCAGCCCGCGTGAAGCTTACGGGCCAACTCCTTGACGAGTTCTTTGTTCTCCGGCCTGCCGGCGATGTTCACGTTCTCGCCCGGATCATTCTGGTGGTCGTACAGCTCGACGCCGACGGGTTCCTTACCGGGCTCGGCCCATTCCGTGTAGCGGTAGCGATCCGTCCGCATCGAGTGCCCCATGAGCTTTTTTCGAGGGTACTGACTGAAGGCGGCCTGCTGAACGGGTCGATCCGGGTGTTCCATGGCCGGCACCAGGCTTGTGCCCTCGAGGCTCTCGGGGATCGGCAGGCCGGCGAGGTCGCACAGGGTCGGATAGATATCGACGAACTCCGCGAGCACATTCGTCTTGACGCCCGCAAACCGGCGGCCCGCCGGGCTGATGATGAGCGGCGCCCGTGTGGCCACCTCGAAGTTCGTGTGTTTGCACCACAGCCCGTGCTCGCCGAGGTGCCAGCCGTGATCGCCCCAGAGCACGATGATCGTCTTGTCCCGAAGGCCCAGCCGCTCAAGCTCGTCCAGGACGCGCCCGACCTGCGCGTCGGTGTAACTCACGGCGGCATAGTAGGCGCGAATCAGTTCTTTCGCCTTGTC
>Ga0272448_1002423_pt1 | contig 23337 bp, 21 predicted proteins | sample YNPCB0191_FD_202220 | JGI IMG/M metagenome (GOLD analysis project Ga0272448, IMG submission 202220) | Hot spring sediment microbial communities from Yellowstone National Park, WY, United States - YNP-CB-019-1 | ecosystem: Environmental > Aquatic > Thermal springs > Hot (42-90C) > Sediment... | reverse complement strand
TTTTGCCCCCGGAAGTATTTTATGGGCTTTCATATACACTCCATTATACTGTCCCTTCATTACTTATGGAGTGTACGGAATGTGTTTGGACCTAGACAACCTCTATCTTTCTACTTTCAGGGGTGTTTGCTTTTTGGGGGTTTTGAAATTTCAAGATTTTTCAGGCCATTTTTTTCAATTTCTTTTCGGTATTTTTTCTCAAAAGGATATTCCTAAATATACCAATTTTAGTAAGTTTTTATATTGCTTCTTTGTCAGCCTGATTTTCATTTAGGGCGCCTTTTAATTAGGCGGATTTGACTTTAGTTGCTTTTTTGGTTGTTTTTTGGCGAAGGTAATAAAGTTTTGCTCGGCGGACTTTGCCTTTTTTCTTTACTTTTATTTTTGTTATCCAAGGGGAATTCAAAGGCCAAATTCTTTCTACTCCCACTCCACCAACAGCAATTTTTCTCACGGTAAAAGTTTTTCCCTCTCCCTTTCCTTTAATAGCAATCACAATTCCCTCAAAATTTTGAGTTCTTGTTTTGTCTCCCTCTATTATTTTTTGGGAAACAATTACGGTATCGCCAACGCTAAAAGTAGTTTCTCCAAATTTTGCCTGATTTGCCATACAGATAATTTTATCTTATTATTAATTCTTTTTCAATGACTTTTTAATAAATTCTACAAACAACGGATGGGGTTGTAAAGGACGGGATTTATATTCAGGATGAAATTGAGTACCGACAAAAAAAGGATGAGTGGGTAGTTCAATTGCCTCAACCAATTTTCCATCAGGCGAAAGCCCGCTGAGTCTCATTCCTGCCTTTTCAAATTGTTTTCGATATTCAATATTAAATTCATACCGATGCCTATGTCTCTCGTAAATTAATTTTGGATTTTGGATTTTGGAAGTTGGATCTTTTATATATGCTTTCCACAATAAACTCCCCTTTATTACTTTACATGGCCAAGCCCCCAGGCGAATTGTCCCTCCATACTGGCGTTTTTTAAGATATTTTTCCTGCTCGGGCATAATATGAATAACTGGATGAGGAGTTTGGGGATTAACTTCAGTCGAATTTGCTTGTTTCAGTCCCAAAACATTCCTTCCAAATTCAATTACTGCCATTTGCATTCCAAAACACAAACCCAAAAAGGGAACTTTATTTTCTCTAGCATATTTTACCGCCATAATTTTTCCCTCTACTCCCCGACTTCCCCAACCCTGAGGAACTACAATCCCCCCCGCTTCTTTAAGTTTCTCCGGAATTCCCTCTTTTTCAATCTTTTCCGAATCAAACCACAAAATTTTTGGCTTGACTCCATTTACCCAAGCTCCGTGTTTTATTGCTTCAACCACACTAACATAAGAATCTTCCAAAGAAAAATCCCCCGAAGTATAGTATTTGCCAACAATAGCGATTTTAACTTCCTTTTTAATTTTTTTAATCTTTTTAATTAGTTGTCGCCACTCAAAAAGATTTTTTCTTCTGGGTTTTATTTTTAATTTTTCCAAAATTCTTTTAGTAATTTTTTGTTTTTCTAAAACCAAAGGTACCTCATAAATTGTTTCCACATCGGGATTGGCAAAAATATCTTGAGGTTCTAAAGAGCCAGCAAAGGCAATTTTTTCTCGCCGACGCTGGTCAACTTCTTTTTCTGCCCGACAAACAATAATATCAGGTTGAATTCCCAAAGAATTTAAAGCCCAAATAGACTGTTGAAGAGGTTTAGATTTCATCTCACCTAAAAATCCGGGGGTGGGTAAATAACCAACATGGACAAACAAAACATTTTCTTTATATTTAATTTTCATCCGCCGCGCCGCTTCAAAAAACATAATATTTTGATATTCTCCTACTGTTCCCCCAAACTCAACAACAACAATTTCTGCCTTTTTTCCTACCAACTCCAGCCGGTGAATAATTTCTTGAGGAATATGTAAATAAGCATCAACGCACTTGCCGTCATATTCCAGCGCCCTTTCTTTATCCAAAACTGCCTTATAAATTTGCCCGCCGGTAATATAGCTTTCTTTAGTTAGGCTTACTCCCAAAAACCTCTCATAATGCCCCAAGTCCTGGTCGCACTCCATCCCATCATCCAAAACAAAAATTTCTCCATGCTCCAAAGGATTCATTGTCCCCGCGTCCAAATTCAAATACATATCGCATTTTACCGGTAAAACTTCAAATCCGGAAGATTTTAAAAGAAGAGAAATTGAAGCGGTGGTAACCCCCTTTCCTAAACCGGAAATTACTCCCCCAGAAATAAAAATAAACTTCGTTTTCATTTTAAGACGAAAATTTATCCTAAGGGATTATCTAAATAATTCAAAACCTGTTTTAATTGCGCTGGAGTAATCTTCCCTACCTCGCTATAAAATTTTAAAGTAGGTCTTATTTTCAAAAAAGAATGGAGGCGATAACCTCTTTTGGCTAGCTCTTCTGCCTCTCCTTGTTCTCTATCAAAAACTACCACAATGTCTTTAACTACTAAAACCATTGTCTTCTAATATTTTTATCGCCTCTAATTTACTATCAGCAGTAGTCACAAGATCGTCAACTACCAGGGCAACTTTCCCTTTTTCGTAAAAACCATCAATTTTTCTTACTTGACCATGAGTTTTCTCATCTAATCTGGGAGTAATTTGCGACTTGCCCAATTTATCTGCCATTGAGGAGACCAAAGCAATCGCTCCCAATGGGATTCCTGCTAAATAATCATATTTTAAATTTTTTGCCAGTTTGATTAAAGCAGAGACCGCTTTTTGTTTTGCCTCTAGTTTTGATTGTAAAAGCCTCAAATCTATATAAAATGGCGAGAGGGGAGCATTTGGGTATTTTTCGTGTAATTTAAGTCGCCAGCCCTTTTCAAAGTCAAACTGAATAACTCCCGCCTCAAAAAGAGTTAAGGCTAAACTTTTCTGACTAGCTGATAATTTCTGGCTATTCTTCTTCACTAAATCCTTTATTTTCCCTGTAATATTTGAAACGTTATCTTCTTTGCTGCTTCAGTCGGGTCTGGTGCATTATAGATTGCCGAACCAACAATTGCGTGCCATTTTTCCCCTGCTACCCTTCCTGTTTCACTGATTTCTCCTCCTTGAGTGATAAAACCCGGGGCATAAAGAGTAAAATTTCCTTTGCCGAGTAAATTTTCCAAAAGAGTTCTATATCTTTCTACATGTTCAGGTTTATTTCCGGGAACGACAAAATCCCTTACTCCGTTTTCTGCGGCAATCTTAAAAATTCTTTCTGGAGCATCGTCGGCTACAAACCCACCCTCGCTTGCCAAAAACTCCGGTTGGGTCATGTGGGCACCAACAAGGACAGTTAGCCCTTGTTCCCGACAAGCCTTAATCCACTCAACCTCTGTTTTTGCTCCGCCGAAAGGAAAAAGAATTACCGCCTCTACCTCCGCTTGCTTACAGGCAGCAGCAAATTTTCCTCCCATCTCTGGGATATCTGTTCCTCCCTTTTGGTGGTCATAAATAATTGGTAAACTTGTAATTTCGCGAATTGTAGAGACTACTTGAGGCAGCCCATAAGTTAAGGCTAATGCCAAGCCAACTTTATATCCCCCAACTCCTTCAACAAAACAAGTGTTTTGGACCAAATTTTTAAGGTCAGGGAGAGTCTCCACATCAGCAGCAACAATAATGCTTCTTTCTCTTTCTATTAGAGCCATTCTTTCACCTCCTTTCTAAAAGTAGGTTTTTCTGCCTAAAGTTTAGAATATTCTATCTTTTCCCAAAATTGCTGCCATTAAAGCCATTCTCGTATAAAGGCCGGCTCTCATTTGCCGAAAATAAGCCGCCCGGGGGTCGCTGTCAAACCTTGAGTCAATCTCATCTACCCTTGGAAGGGGATGCATCACAATCATTTTTCTTTTTGCTCCTCTCATTAGCTTGGGTGTAATTATATAACTTCCCTTAACTTTCTGGTATTCTTCTTCACTTTTAAACCATTCTTTTTGGATTCTGGTAACATACAAAACATCAGCTTGTCCCAAAACCTCTTCCAAATTTGAAGCTTCCCTGACATTTGCCCCTTTTGCTTTTAATTTTTCTATAAAATCTGGGGGAGCGGCTAATTTTGGGGGAGAAACAAAAGTAATTTCTGTTGAGGGGGCAACAACTGCCAAAAGCAAACTTAAAGACTTAATAGTTCTTCCGTTTTTTAAATCCCCAAGCATTACCACCTGCAAGCCATCTAAAGTTCTCAATTCTTGTCTAATAGTATAAAGATCTAAAATCGCTTGCGTTGGATGCTCTTTTTTTCCTGAGCCGGCATTTATCACCGGAACTGTCGCATATTGGGCGGCAATTTCTGAAGAATTATCATCAGGATGTCTTAAGATAATCATATCCGCGGCGGTTGTTTGCTCAATTGTTCTTATGGTATCCGGTAGCGATTCTCCTTTAACCGCTGAAGAATAGGCTTCCATTCCCGGAATAGCCACAATTCGTTGGCAGCCTAGCCATTGGGCAGCCGCCTGAAACGAAGTAAAAGTTCTTGTACTTGGTTGATAAAAAAGAATTGCCACTGTTGAGCCAGAAAGCAAATCCAGTTGTCTTCTTTGCTCCACTGCCTTACACATTTCATCAGCGGCTCTAAAAAGATAATCAATTTGTTGGCGAGAAGTAATTTGTTCGGCGGAGATAAAATCTTGACCCAGAAAGGGATTTTTTAAAGTTTCGTTCCCAAAAAGAACTTCTTTTAAAGCCATCTAAATCCTCTAATATAATGATTAAATTTTAAATAAATTAACAAATGTTTAAACCATTTGTCAACTATTAATTATTCTTTTGATTTCTTCCTCAAGTTCCGGGGTATAATTTATCCCAAAAGGCAAAATCATCTTTTTCCCTTCTCCAAAATTATTGACAAAAACCAAAGCAACTTTCTTTTCTCCTTGATTTGCCCTTAAAAGTTTGTTTAATTCTACCAATTTTTGGGGAGAAATTCTTGCCGGTAAACTAATTTCAAAATCAACTTCCTTATCTTTCTCCTGCTTTTTTGTTGCCTCCTCAAGCGGTTGAGCGTTTTCTATCAAAACAGAAATTCTTTCTTCCCGAACTTCAACGGTCCCCTCAGCAATTACCAACGATTCTTTTTGCCAGCAAGAACGAGTTTTTCTAAAGACCTTGGGGAAAACTACTACCTCAATTGCTCCACTATCATCCTCAAGTTTAACAAAAGCCATCTCCTCATTGGTGTTTCTGGTAAAAACAATCCTTAAATCAGAAACTACCCCGGCAATTTTTACCCTTTGCCCTCGATGTTCATCTTTATCAAGTTGAAGAATTTTGTGGCTTCTTAAACTCTCAATTTTTGCTAAAACTGGTGCTAGGGGATGCTCAGTAAGATAAAAACCCAAAAGGCCCTTTTCCAAAGCCAAAAGTTCTTCTCGGGAAAATTCTTCAACCTCTGGCAAATCATCTTCAACAGTAATATTCACTCCCGGATTATCGTCAAATAAACTTGCCTGGCCGTTTGCTTTTTGTTTTTGTAAATTTGCTCCCTTTTCCCTAATTTTATCCAATGCCGAAAGCATCGCCGCCCTTTTTCCAAAAGCGTCCATTGCTCCTACCTTAATTAAACTTTCCAAAACTTTTTTGTTAACCTTTTGGCTATCAACTCTTTGGCAAAAATCTGCCAAAGATTTAAACTCACCCCCCACCTCTCTCGCTTCTAAAATTGCTTTTATTGCCGCCTCACCGACATTTTTAATTGCCGAAAGCCCAAAGCGAATTGCTTTACCGTTTAAAGAGCTTGGCTCATCTTCAATGGTAAAACTGGCCGAGGACTTATTGATATCTGGGGGTAAAACAACAATTCCCATTCTTCGGCATTCTTCAACCGCCAAAGTAATTTTTTCATCCCTTGTTGGTCCCGAAGCACCAACCGACTCGGCAGTCAGTAAAGCAGCCATAAATTCCACCGGAAAATGGGCCTTCATCCAAGCAGTTTGATAGGCAATCATGGCATAAGAAGTTGAATGAGCCTTATTAAAGCCATAACTGGCAAATCTTTCAATCAAGGCAAAAACGTTTTCCGCCACCTCTTTTTTATAACCAAGCTTTATTGCCCCCTCAATAAACTTTCTCTTTTCCTTTTCCATAATCTCTTTTTTCTTCTTACCAATCGCCCGACGCAACATATCCGCTTCCCCTAAACTATAACCCGCCATTTTATGAGCAATTTGTAAACACTGTTCCTGATAAACAGCAATTCCGTAGGTTTCCTCCAAAATTGGCTTTAAATCAGGATGAGGATAATGAATATTAACAGGATTTTTCTTACCGGCAACAAACTCATCAATAAACTGCATTGGTCCCGGCCTAAATAAAGCAACCATAGCGGCTAAATCGGAAAATTTATTAGGTTTAAGTTTCAAAGCTAGTCTTCTCATTCCCACGCTTTCCAACTGAAAAACCCCAGTAGTTTCTCCTGAGGCGATTAATTTCAAAGCCACCTTATCGTTTAAAGGAATTTCCGAAAGGTCAACTTCTTTCCCTTGAGTATGCTTTACATATTCCAAAGCCCTTTCTAAAATTGTCAAATTTCTTAAACCCAAAAAGTCCATTTTCAAAAGTCCAATTGCCTTTTCCGAGACATTTAGGTCCAAGCAATACATATCATATTGGGTCATCAGTCTTTCCCCTCTTGTTTCTTTTTGTAAGGGAGTATATTCGGTTAAGGGTTTATCGCCAATTACCACCCCAGCGGCATGGGTAGAAGCATGACGGGCAGTTCCTTCGACTTTTGTCGCCAAATCCAAAAGCCTTTTGTATTTTGGTTCTTGATAAAATGTTGCCAGCTCAGGGACGGTTTTTAAAGCATCAGCAATACTCATTCCCATAGGAATTAACTTGGCAATTTTATCCGGTTCAGAATAAGGCATTCCCAAAGCTCTTCCTACATCTCTTACCGCCTCCCTTGCTTTCATCACGTTAAAAGTAACAATTTGAGCAACCTTGTCTTCTCCATATTTTTTGGTGATATACTCAATTACCTCATCTCTCCGGTCGTCGGCAAAATCAACATCAATATCTGGCGGTGAAGGCCTTTCTGGGTTTAAAAATCTTTCAAAAGGAAGATTATGGCGCAAAGGATCAATTGAGGTAATCCTTAGAATATAAGAAACCAGCGACCCTGCCGCCGAACCCCTTCCCGGACCAACGCGAATTTTTTGCTTTTTTGCCCAGTTGACAAAATCTTGAACAATTAAAAAGTAAGTAGCAAAGCCCTTTTTACAAATAACATCAAGCTCATATTCTATTCTTTCCAAAATTTCTTTGCTTGGTTTAGGAAAGCGGTCCTTTAATCTTTCGTAAACTAATTTTCTTAAATGTTCCTCGGCTGTTTCTCCTTCAGGCAAAGGATAATGAGGCAAAATCCAGCGACCAATGGGAATTTCCACGTTGCAAGCCTTGGCAATTTTTTGGGTATTTTCAATTGCCTCTGGTAAATCCCTAAAAGCCTCGACCATTTCCTGGGGAGAACGCAAATAAAAATCAGGTGAGTCAATCATTGTTAGTCTATCTTTGTCAGTGACTTTCTTTTGCGTTTGGACTGCCAACAAAACGTCCTGAGCTTCGGCATCATCCGCCTCAACATAATGAACATCATTAGTTGCCACCAGAGGAATTCCCAATTTTCGAGAAAGGGTAATTAATTTTTTATTTGCCTCCTTCTGATGCTCAATTTTTGGATGATGCTGGACTTCCAAATAAAAATCCTTGCCAAAAATATCCAAAAATTGTTTTGCCTTTTCTTCGGCTTTTTTCTCCTCCCCCTTAATTAAAAGTTGAGGAATTTCCCCTTCTACGCAGGCCGAAGTAGCAATCAAGCCTTCAGAATACTGGCGAAGAATTTCCATATCAATTCGCGGTTTATAATAAAAACCCTCCAAATGAGCCAAAGTGACCAACTTCATTAAATTTTTATAACCAGTTTCGTTTTTTGCTAGCAAAATTAAATGATAGCGGTCAGAATCAACATCAGCTTGTTTATCAAAACGAGAACGAGCGGCCATATAAGCTTCTACCCCAATTATTGGTTTGATTCCCGCCTCTTTAGCCGCCAAATAAAACTTCACCGCCCCATACAAAACTCCATGGTCAGTAATCGCCAAACTATTCATACCATACTCCTGGGCTTTGGCTAAAAGGGATTTTATTTTTGCCAACCCATCCAAAAGCGAGTACTCTGTATGAACATGAAGATGAGTAAACTTCATTTTCCTCCTTATACTCCCAAATCCCTATACCCCTATATTTCTATACCCCTATATTTCTATATTTCTTATTATTATTTTTGGAATTTCTTCTATTCTTGCCTGCCCCTTTGTTTTTGCCATTACTTGGCCAATTAAAAATTGTAAGGCATGAGTTTTCCCTTTTTTATAATCTTCAACCGCTTTTTGATTTTCTTTTAAAACCCCCAAAATAATTTTCTCCAAATCGCTTCCGCTAATTTTTGTTGCTTTTTGTTGTTGTAATAAAGTTTTTACCAAATCCGCCGGAGAAACCCTACCAATATCTACCTTCTTGTTAATTATAATATTAGCCACCGCCGTTGGTTCAAGACTTCCTTTCGCCTCTTTTACTGCTTCCTCAAAATAATCAGAAACTTCCCTTTCCTCTGTCAAAATCCTCGCATTATATTCCGAAATCCCATATTCTCTTACAAACCTCATGAATCTTTCTTGAGGCAACTCTCCAATTTGAAATTTGAAATTTGAAATTTGAAATTTTTTTATTGTAATCGGTGGTATATCTGGTTCAGGAAAATACCGGTAATCCGAGGCTTCTTCTTTTTCTCTTTGCAAAACTGTTGTTCCTGTTTTTTCATCCCAACCGCGAGTAGTTTTGTTACCCCTTTCTTTTACCCTTCCGGTTTTTTCAAATTCTTCTAGTTGTCTTTGAATTTCCCAGTCAATTGCTTTTCTAACAAAACGAAAAGAGTTGATATTTTTTAACTCCACCAAGGGAGTATAGTAAGTTTTTCCTTCTTTTTTGACCTCCAAATTAACCGTCGGCTCGCAGCGCATTTGCCCCTTTTCCATATCCGCCTGGGAAATTCCCAACCAGCGAACAAGCCTTTGAAGATATTTCAAAAACTCCTCAACTTGAGCGCTACTTTCAAAATCCGGCTCAGTTACTATTTCCACCAAGGGCACACCCGAGCGATTAAAATCAATCAGGGTAAAATTACCCAAATGAGTCATTTTTGCCGTATCCTCCTCCAGATGAACCCTTCTAATCCTAATTTGGAATTTGCCACCGCCTTCGGCGGGGTCCCGCCGGAAGGCGGGAGAATTTGCCTGCCTGCCGGCAAGGCAGGGAATTTGGAATTTTAGTTCGCCATTTATGGCGAACGGTAAATCATACTGACTTATCTGGTATCCTTTGGGTAAATCAGGATAAAAATAGTTTTTTCGGTCAAATTTACTTAGGGGGGAAATTTGACAATTTAAAGCCAAGCCCAAAATTATTGTCTGCTCGACTGCTTTTTTGTTAGGCACCGGTAAAGCTCCAGGCAAGCCCAAACAAACAGGACAAGTTAAAGTATTTGGCGGCTTGCCAAAATAATCTGCCGAACAAGAACAAAACATCTTACTTTTTGTCTTTAGTTCGATATGAACTTCCAAACCAATTATCGGTTTAATTTTTGTTGTTGTTGAAAATTTCATACGGTTCTTTCAGGGAAACTAAAAATAAACCTCCGCTTAAAATTCCAATTAATATTAATATTATCCTGATTCCTACCAAGTCGACTATTGTTCCAATTAGCAAAATTGGGAGGACGGAAGCCAGAGTGATTAAAAAATTTAAAACACTATAAATTCTGCCATAAAATTTTTTGGGAATGATAGTCTGAATAAAAGTCTGCGAAGGAACAATCAGAAAAACAAAGGCCATTCCCAGGGAAAAAGCAACAATCGCCGAGGCAATCATTTTTCCTTGATGGCCTAAAAAAGGAACAATTAACCCCAGAAAAATAAAGGAAAAAAAGGCAAAACCCAAACCGAAAGAGACAATAACTTTTTTTCTTACTTTTTGAGTAAGTTTTTTAGTTGCCAGAATTCCTCCAAGCAAAACTCCTATTCCTGCCGGAGAAATTAATACCAAACCAGCGTCAATAAGAGGAATTTTAAGAATGTCCTTTGAAAAAGTTGGCGAAACTATGGCTAAAACCCCAATAATTATTTGGGAAATGCCTATCAGGAAAAGGGGGAAAGTAATAAGGGGATTATTTTTAATATAACTATAGCCCTCTTTTAGTTTTCTAAAAAATATTATTGGATTAACTGTCTTTCTTTTTTCGCCAATTAATTTTTTAGGGAGAAAATAAACAGATAGAGTTGCCAAAAACAAGCAAACCCCGGTAACTAGAAAAATATTTTCTTTTCCAAAAATACGGATAAAAGGTCCAGCCAGAGAGAAGCTGACTAAAAAAATAAAGTTTGTAGTAAACATAAATATGGTATTAGCAACAGGAAGATAATTTTTATTCACTAAAAATGGCAAAGTTGCCCCCTCGGTTGGTAAATAAAGTTGGTTAACCAAAGAGTAAAGAAAGACTAGGGAATAAATAACCCAAACTTTTATTTTGACGGTGAGATAAGAAAAGGCAATAATTGTTTGAATAAGGTTAGTGATTATCAGAAGTTTTCTTTTATCTGCCAGGTCAACCAATACCCCGGAAAATGGACCCAAGAGTAGGGAGGGAATAGCATAGAAAAACCAAATTAAAGAAATTGCAGCCGTAGAGGAAGTTTTTTCAAAAATAATAAGAGCAATTGAGAAATTAATTAAATTACCACTAATTTGAGAAAGTATCTGGGAAAACCACAAAAAAATAAATTTTGTCCTTAAAACTTCCAAAAAATTATTTTTCATTTGTTTCTTTTTCTATTATTCTTGCTAATTGAAAAATTTCTTCCTCCCCAAATTGGGGACCTAAAATTTGCGCTCCAGCCGGCAAATTATCAATTTTCCCTACCGGTAAACTCAAACCAGGAATGCCAGCCAAACTGGCAGGGATAGTCAAAATATCCGAAAGATACATTTGTAAAGGATCGTTTACTTTTTCTCCTAGTTTAAAAGGTAAAGTTGGCGCTACCGGAGTAATCAATAAATCAACTTCTTTAAAAACATTTTCAAAGTCTTTTCTAATCAAAGTTCTTACTTTCATCGCTTTTAGATAATAGGCTTCATAATAACCGGCAGAAAGGGTATAAGTTCCCAGCATAATCCTTCTTTTTGCCTCTGCTCCAAAATTTTCCCTTGGCAAGCCATATCTTGTCCCGTCGTAGCGCGCCAAATTAGAAGAAACTTCTGCTGGCTGGATAATATAATAAGTTGACAGCGCATATTTTGTATGGGGTAAAGAAACCTCTTTTATTTTTATTCCCCTTTTCTCCAATAACCTGACAATCTTTAAAATTCTTTTCTCTATCTTTTTCTCAAGACCCTTAATGAAATATTCTTTTGGCAGGCCAACTTTAAAATTTTTGCTCGGCTTTTCTAAAAGATTAAGATAATCAACTACTGGCATTGGCGAACTGGTAGCATCCTTTTCGTCTTTTCCGGCAATAACCTTCAAAACTAAAGCCGCGTCTTTAACGTCTTTAGTAAAATGACCCATACAATCCAAAGAAGAAGCCATAGCTACTACCCCAAACCGGGAAACTCTTCCATAGGTTGGTTTTAAACCAACTACTCCGCAAAAAGCCGCTGGCTGACGGATTGAACCGCCAGTATCTGTTCCTGTTGCCGCCAAACTCATTCCTGTAGCAACGGCGACTGCCGGACCACTACTCGAACCTCCCGGCACTCTCGTCTCATCAAAAGGATTTTTTGTTGGCCCAAAATCAGAATTTTCTCCAGAAGAACCATGAGCCCAGGCATCACAATTTGTTTTGCCAATAATAATTGCCCCTGCCTCTTTGAGTTTTCTAATTACCGTGGCATCATAAACCGGAATATAATTTTCCAAAACTTTAGAACCGGCGGTAGTTCTTATCCCTTTTGTGCAAAAAAGGTCTTTCGCGGCAATTGGAATTCCAAATAATGGCGAATTATGAATTGTGAATTGTGAATTATGGAGTTTTTTATCTGCTTGCCTTGCTTCCGATAAAGCTTCTTTCTCGCAAACAGTAATAAAAGCATTAAGTTTTGGGTTAAGTTTTTTAATTTGTTCCAAACATGAAGCCACTAACTCCTTCACCGAAAATTTTTTCTTTTCAAGTCCTTCTTTTGCTTGGCTAATAGTTAATTGATAAAGTTTCATTTTTCCAAAACCACTCCTGTTTTAAAGAAATTTCCCTCTCTTGCCGGAGCACAAGAAAGAGCCTCGTTTGGTTCCAAAGAAGGGGAAACCTCATCCTCGCGAAAAACATTTTCCAAATCGGTTACTTGGGCTGTCGGCTCAACTCCTTTTGCCTCTACTTCATTCAAAACCTTCATATACTCCAAAACCTCCGAAAGCTGAGAGCAAAACATTTTTACCTCTTCTCCGGTTAATTTTAATCTTGCCAGTTTTGCTATATGTCCTACTTCTTCCTCATCAAGTTTTGAATTTTGGAATTTGCCTGCCTGCCGGATAGGCAGGGATTTTGGATTTTTTTTGGAATTTGGAATTTGGAATTTGGAATTTTTTTTCATACCATTTCTCTTAATATTCTAATTCTTTCTTCAATTGGCGGATGGGTGTTAAATAAATTTGCAAACCAACCCACTCCAGAATGAAAATTTTTCAGAGGGTTAACAATATAAAGATGAGCCGTTGCTTTATTGGCAACCTCAAGTGGTTCTTTGTCAGCGGCAATTTTTTCCAGCGCTCTTGCCAAACCTTCAGGATAGCGGGTAAGCATTACTGCCGAAGCGTCAGCTAAAAATTCCCGGCGACGAGATAAAGCCAGCTGCATTAATTTAGCAATCAGAGGCGAAAGTAAGGCCAAAAAAACTCCCAACAAGAGTAAAAACGTCCCAAAATTTCCCTCCTCTTTTTCTCTATTTCTTCTGTAGCCCGACCCCCGTAAAAACCAATCAGAAAGAAGAGTAATCATTCCTACCAAAATAGTGACAATACTCATTAGGCGAGTGTCATAATTTTTAATATGAGAAATTTCATGAGCAATTACCCCCTCAAGTTCTGTTCGGTCAAGTTTTTGAAGTAAGCCGGTAGTAGCGCAAACAACCGCATGTTGGGGGTCTCTACCAGTAGCAAAAGCGTTTGGAGCCGAGTCCTCAATTACATAAAGTTTTGGCATAGGAATTTGGGCAGCCATTGCCAAGTTTTCTGCCACGGTAAAAAACTGAAAATCTCGTTTTCTATCTGCTGGTCGGGCTGAAGAAAGGATTAAAATTATCTTATCTCCCCACCAGAAGCTGGCAAAGCTCATCAAGCCGGCAAAAATCAAAGCCATGCCAATTGCTCCTGGGCCATAATCAAAAACCCGGGCAAAAACCCAACCTACAACCAAAACAAAAACAATAAAAGCAGCAATTACAACGGCACTACGCCGTTTATTGCTATCTTGTAGCTCATAAACATTAATCATAAGTCCCTCCAAGTAACTTAGGCTTCTACCTTTGGAGTTTTTAACTCCTCAACTGATACTTCTAAGTGCTCCCCTTCGGTTGGGGTTCTTAATCCAGGCTCAGGTTTAAAACCAAAAATCTTTGCCACTAAATTCGAAGGAAAGGTTACTATTTTTATATTATAATCAGCGGTTAAATCAATCAGTGTTCTTCGGGCATACATTACTTTATCTGCTGTGTCTCTTAATTCATCCATCAACTTCACTGTTGGTTCTGCCGAGCGCAATTGCGGCGTTGATTCAAAAAGAGCCCTAATTGGTGCCAAAGCTCGTTGCATTTTTTCACCAGCATCAACTAGTTTTTGGGCATTAGCCTCTTTTAAAGCTTCTAAAACTGCCTTTCTTGCCTCAGTAATTAAAGCAAAAATTTCTTTTTCTTGCTTAAAATAACCCTTAACCGCGGCCGTCAAATTGGGAATTAAATCTGCCTGCCTTTTGAGCTGATTACCAATTTCTTGGATTGAAGCCTGGATTCTTGTTTTGATCGTTACCAACTGATTATATAAAGACCAAACATAAAGGACGATGAATGCCAAAACTAGGATTGTTCCAATTATCATTTTTTCTCACCTCCTTTCCTAATCCTAAGGAACTTAATAAGTTACTTAAGTTCCTTACCTATTTTATCATAGGACAAGGTATTTACAATATTTTCTTTTTGAGCCCAGCCTCTTCTGGCAACAGAAACACCAAACTCCATTAAATATAGATGTTCGGCGGCATGAGAGTCGGTGTTAATTATCATTTTCACGCCTCTTTTCACAGCTTCACGAACCAAACTATCAGGCAAATCTAATCTATCCGGCCAAGCATTAATCTCAATCCATTTTCCTTTTTTCAAACAAAAATCAAAAATTTTTTCCCAATCAAGTTCATAGCCTTCTCTTTCTCCCAGTTTTCTGCCTGTGGGATGACCAAAAATTTTTATTTTAGGATGGCCTAGGGCTGTTAAAACTCTTTTAGTCATTTGCTCCCGACTCATTTTAAAATTACTATGAATTGAGGCAATTCCGTAATCCAGCAAATCCAAGGCTTTCAGGGGAATCGCTAATTCCCCATTTGGTTTTATATCTATTTCCAGGCCATTAAATACCCATTTGAGTAATTTTTTTGTTCTTGAGTAATTTATTTTATCAATTGCCTCTTTTTTTCTTTTTATTAAGGAAATTATTTCTTCTGGATTATGCTGCGACTGCGATGGATTATGTTCGCTAAAGCCAATATATTCATAACCAAGGGAAGCAGCAACCTCAATCATTTTTTCCATTGAACTAATCCCTGGATCATGGCTTTCTTCTACTGGAAAGTTAGAATGCATATGCAAATCTCCTTTGATATCCCCAGTTTCTACCAACTTTGGCAATTTTCCTTTTTGGGCGGCCTCTATTTCTCCAGTATCTTCCCTCAACTCCGGCGGAATCCAGGGCAAAGAAAGTGCTTGATAAAAACTCTCCTCATCTGAAAACTCGTAAATTTTCAACTTTGAATTATAATTTTGAATTTTCAATTTTGAATTTATTTTGGATTTTGAACTTTGGATTTTGGATTTATTTATTTTTATTCCGTATTCCGAAAGACTTAGTCCCATTTTCAAAGCCAACTCCCGTAAGTGAATATTATGTTGTTTACTGCCAGTAAAATATTGAAGCATTGCCCCATAGGCTTGGGGCCTTTGGACTCTCAAATCAACCTGTCGGCCATTAGTTAGCAAAACCGAAGCTCCCGAGGGTCCCCTTTCAATCACCTGCCTAATTTTTGGAAATTCCAAAAAGTAAGCAATTACCTTGTCTCCTTCCTCAGTCGCCACGGCAATATCTACATCGCCAATGGTGGCTACTCTCCGGCGTAAACTTCCCAGCGGGTCGGCTTTCTTTACTGCCGGATGTTTCTTTAAATATTCCAGAACTTCTTTAGCCATCTCCCAAGCATAAGGCAAAGTCATCCGGTTTTCTTTTATTTGCCCCTTTTTAAAAGCCTCTATCCCTTCCAAAATATCTTTTTGTGATTCCTCGCCAAAACCTTCAATTTTGGCAATTTTTCCCTCCCGGGCGGCTTTTTCCAATTCATCCACAGCTGTTTTTGCCTCAAAAACGCCTAAATTTTTACAAAGTTTGTAAGCTTTTTTTGCTCCAATCCCGGGAATATCTAAAAGTTCAAACATCGCCGGCGGCAAACCTTTTTTAACTTCCTCAAAATGCCTAACTCGACCGGTTTTAAACAATTCATCCAAATGTTGGGCAATACTTTTGCCAATCCCCGGCACTTCTTCCAATTTACCGTCATCCCATAAATCTTTTAGTTCTGAAGTGGCATGTTCAACCGCTGTTGCCGCCCGGTCATAAGCCATTACCTTAAACTTATTTCCTTCTTTTACTTCATAAGCGGCGGCAATGGACCTTAAAAGTTTGGCAATTTCCTTGTTGGTCATTGTTTTAATCTTATCATGACATTGACTGTTACTCAATCTTTTGTTAATATAGGATTAGTCTTTGGGGTTGTAGCTCAGCGGTTAGAGCGTCCGCCTGTCACGCGGAAGGCCGCGGGTTCGAATCCCGTCAACCCCGCTACCCCTGCCCCTCCGACACACCGTCGGAGTTCTGCCCAGAAAGGAGGGAAAAATGGAGAAAATAAAAACCTTTCTTAAAAAGTTTAGAGCCAGCGAACAAACAATTAGTATGGTTTTGGGAGTTTTGGTTGTTTTGGTGGTTGGTGCTTTGGTAATCAATTACTTCCGCAATGTCCGGACAACAAAAGAAATCCAACCAACCAGCGAAGAAACATCTCCACAAGAATCAACCCAACAGCCAATAAAACTTGAGGAATTACCCACTGTTTATACTGTAAAAGCCGGTGACAATCTTTGGAAAATCGCGGAAACTATCTATGGTTCTGGCTACAACTGGGTTGATATCGCCAAGGAAAATCAGTTAAAAAATCCCAATCTTGTTTATGCCGGTCAGGAATTAAAAATTCCCAAAGCCGAACCTATTATTCCCAAAATTAGCCAACCAACCAAAACTCTTGAGCCTATTACCGGAGACGCCTACACCGTGGTAAAAGGAGATAATCTTTGGCAAATTGCCCTCAGAGCCTATGGCGATGGCTATCAATGGGTGAAAATTGCCCGTGAAAATAAACTAGCCAACCCAAACTTGATTCATCCTGGTAATATCTTTAAAATACCAAGATAAGGAAGGTTGGCACCTTTAATTTGCGGGAGTAGCTCAGTTGGCAGAGCGGTTGCTTCCCAAGCAACAGGTCGCGGGTTCGAATCCCGTCTCCCGCTCAGTGAAAAAAATTAATCTTTTTCTTCTTTTAGTTTTCTTTTTCCTTTTCCCCAAAAATATCTTTGCCGAGGGGAATAAATTTGGCATTCATATTTTAGAACCCAGCGATTTACCAAAGGCGGCGGAATTGGTAAATTCAAACGGCGGCGATTGGGGATTTGTCACCATCGTTATTCGCCAAGACGATTTAAATTTTCAAAAATGGCAAGATTTTATGGATTTTTGTCGGGAAAAGCATCTTATCTCCCTGGTTCGTCTGGCTACCCAGCAAGAAAAAGACTTTTGGACTGTTCCCTCTCCTTCCGATTCTCAAAAATGGCTAGATTTTTTAACCAACTTAAATTGGCCTATCAAAGACAAATATATTATTGTTTTCAATGAACCAAATCAGGCAAAAGAATGGGGAGGAAAAATTAACCCCGAAGAATACGCCAAAGTTTTAGCCACCTTTGCCGAAAAATTTCACCAGGCAAATTCTCATTTTAAAATTCTTAACGCCGGTTTTGATTTAGCCGCCCCAAACTCAAAAACAACTATGGATGTCTTCCGTTTTTGGCAAAGAATGGAAAAAGCGGTTCCCGGGATTTTCAACCAGCTTGATGGCTGGGCTTCTCACTCCTACCCGAATCATGGCTTCCGTGGCAAGCCAACCGATAGCGGAAGGCTCTCTGTTCGTGGCTATCAATGGGAACTAGCTACTTTAAAAAAATATTTCAATTTAAAAAAAGATTTACCTGTTTTTATCACCGAAACAGGTTGGGTGAAGGACAATTTAAAATTTAAAATTGAAAAAGGAAAAAGTAAAAAGTCGCCATTAATTTCTCCGGAAAGGGTAGCGGAGTATTTTAAACTTACCTTTGAAAATCTTTGGCTAAAAGACGAGCGAATTTTTGCCGTCACCCCTTTTGTTTTAAATTATCCTCAACATCCTTTTGCCGAATTTTCTTGGCTTGATGAAGATGGTAATCCCTACCCCCAATATCTGGCTATTCAGGCTCTTCCTAAAAAAAGCTGGTGGCCACCTCAGGAAGAAAAATATACCTTAGGAGAAATCATTATTCCTCCCTTTATGCTTACCGAAAGTAGTTTTCAGGGAAAAATTTCCCTTAAAAATAGTGGACAATCAATTTTAGGAGAAAAAACGCCTTTCTTTTTCAAGTCATTTACTGATTCTTCAGAAATTCTTCTTACGCCAGCAACTTTATCCGGAAAGTTAAAACCCGGCCAAGAAGGCTTTTTAGAATTCCAAATCAAAACCGCCAGTAACGCTGGGGAATTTAATTTAGGTTGGGAAGGAATTGGTGGTTTCCAAATTAAAGTTTTTGCCCCTTCAGTCCTCAAAAAAGTAGAATATTCATTTTGGGAAAAAATTATCCTTAATTTCCGCCAATATTTAAAAAGGCTTGGTTTTTTGCTAAAATAAAAAGGCTGGTGTAGCTCAGGGGTAGAGCAGGGCTTTCGTAAAGCCAAGGCCGTGGGTTCAAATCCCACCACCAGCTCCGATGAAAAATAATTTTTACCGCTCTCGCTTACTTAAAAAACAGGAGGAAAAAAGTCTCCGTTTGGCAATTATTTTCATCATCCTCAGTTTATCTTTAATTTTTGGGGTTATTTTTTTTGGTCCTACGGTGTTGGTGAAACTTTCTTTATTTTTTGCCAATCTTAAAAGTTCTTCTCAACCTCCCCAGTCTGAGGACAAAATTCCTCCTGCTCCGCCTCAGTTGGTGATTCCCTTTGATGCCACCTCAAGTGCCAAAATCAACTTTTCCGGTTTTGCCGAACCAGGGGTAAAAGTAGAAATTTTTCTCAACGGTATTTCCAAAGAAACTCTTGTTGCCGATAATGATGGAAATTTTCGGATTTCCGATTTGGAAATTGGCAGCGGGGAAAATGAAATCTACGCTGTTGCTACCGATAATGCTGGCAATATCAGCCAGCCCTCGCCAAAGATTAGCGTTGTTTTTGATAGCACTCCACCAAAATTAGAAATTAGCCAACCTGAAGACAAAGCTACCTTTTATGGTCTTTCAAAAACAATTGAAATTAAAGGAGAAACCGAAGAAGAGGCTACTGTTTCTGTTAACGATCATTTAGCAACAATGGAAGCAGAAGGAAAATTTCGCTATTCTTTAACCTTAGCCCCAGGGGTAAACAATGTTAAAATTGTTGCCACCGATAAAGCTGGTAACCAAACCGAAAAAAACCTCACAATCTTTTTAGAATAATTACCAACCAACCCATCACCCAGGGATAAAAAAGAGTATTGTTAAAAAGAGAATGAATTAAAATCGCTACTAAAGAAGCAAAAACCAAAGGTGATTTTTTAAAAGAAATGGCAAAAATCTTTCCCAATAGCCCCAGCAACCCAAACAATCCCAAAATTCCACTCGTTGCCAACACAAACAAAAAACTATTATCCACCCCCCCACCAGAATGAGAAGTTTGCCAATCTTCTGCCAAAAATCCATATTTTTTTTGGGCATAACGATAAGTATTAAAACCAACGCCAAAAATCGGCTTATCCTTGGCAATAATTAGCGCCTGCTGCCAACTGCCAATCCGTGACAAAACCGAACTTACTCTTTCCAGCTTTACCCCTTCCCCTCCCGGTCCTCTCGGCAAAACCGCAGCGGTTATAATGATTATAAAAATTATAAAAATTATCGTTTTTATTCCCCTCTTTCTCTCTTTCAACCAAAACCAACTTCCCACTCCTCCCCAAAAAGCCAACCAGGAAGCCCGGGAATAAGTTAAAGCCAAGGATAAATAAAGAATAATGAATAACAAATAGTGAATAAAGGAGGGCTTAAATTTTGAAATCAGTAAAATTATAGTCAGTACTAAAATTATTCCCGTAAAATTAGGGTCTAAAAAAGTTCCTGCCAACCGATAATAATGGGGATCCCAGCCTAAAAAGGTAAAAGCATTTAAATCCGGCCAGGCAAAATATTGTACCACTCCAAAAACTGCCACCGCTCCCCCACAAACCAAAAGCAAATCAGACAAATTGGACCAATCAGACCAATTGGACAAATTAATCCAAAAATAAACTCCAAAATAAGCCGCCAACCTTAACCAATATAGCCCGCCAACCAAAATTTCTTTTCTTCCCCAAAAAGGAATATTTACCAGCAAAGATAAAGCAGTAATCCCCAAAAAAACTAGCATCGGTTTTGCCAAAACCGGCATTTTTTTCTCCCTAACCGCCCTAATCAGCCCAATCACCCCCAAAATCCCCACCAACAAATCGGTTAAATAAAAATTCACCTCGGGAAATTCTCCTATTTTAAGTGGCAGTCTCGTCAACTGGCCAAAAGGATAAAAGGCCAAATATAAAAAGAGCAAAACTTCAGTTATTTTTTTCATTTAAGGATTTATTAACAGAAAATTTATCATTGAATAAAAATTTAAGGTTATAAAAATTATAAGAATTATTGCCTTTATTCCCCAACTTTTAATTTTTTCCAAAAAAGCTCCCATTCCTAAAATAAAAAACGGCATTAAGCTGATAAACATCCTTCCTCCATATGCCTGACCTCCCCACCAGCCATGCCAGCTACCAACTACATAAGTTTGAATTAAAAATAAAAAAGCTCCTGCTTTTGCCCACCACTTCCCCAACCGCCCCAATATCCCCAATAACCCTAAAATTAAAATCGGCGAATAATAAAAAAGGCCGTTTTTCTGACTAAACAAGACATTTAAGATCTGGGGGTTAAGCCAATAAAATCTTTCTCCACCAGCTAAATAGGGGTTGGTAATTTCTCCGTATAAATATTTCCAAATCAAAACCTGGGGCAAAAACCCCAAAATTATAAAAATTATGAAATTTATGAAATTTATAAAATCTATTTTCTTTTTCAAAAGGTAAATTCCTATTGGCAAAATAAAAATTAGATCTTGCATTCTTATCATTCCCAAGACTCCCCCCAATATCCCTAATACCCCCACTTTCCCTAATTTCTTCCCAAAAACCAAAAAAACCAATAAACTAGCGACAAAAAAAGAAACCGGATGAGAGTTTATTGGGTCAACCGCCGTATAAAAAAACAAATTTGTCGCCAACCAAATACTAAGAGTTGCCCAAAGGGAATTTTCTTCTGAAAAATAAAAACAGGCGGTTCGCCAACAAAACCAAAGCCCCAGCATTCCCCAAAAAACCGAGCTTAAACCAACAAACACCTGATAAAGATAAGAATAACCATTACCTCTGGCAATTAAATGAGCAAGCAAAAACCCGGGCAACCAAAAAATTGCCGGGCCCACCGCGTATTTATTAGCTGCCATCCCTGTTTTAGTTAAAACTACCGGCTCACCAAAATATCTCATTTCATTAGTAAAATTCAAATCGCCATCAATAACCAAAGAACGAACGTAAGCATAATAAAACCGGCCATCTCCCCAAACCGCTGACCCAACTACCCACCAATGGGCAAGAAAAACCACTACTGCTAACAAAAAAGCTAAGAAAAAGAAAAAAATGTATTTTTTCTTCATTCAAATTAGACCCATCAGTCCAATTGGACAAATTTAGCCAATTAATATTTTAATTCCCCTTACCAACCAAAAACCCCAAGCTAAAGGTCTTCTCCACCAGCAAATCCAGCGATTAATAAAAATTAAATTACTTTTAACTGCCTCCCACCTTTGCCACAACGGTTTTTTCCTTCCTTCTTTAAGATAATGGACAATTACCGATTTTGGTTCAATGGCAATTTTAAACCCGGCTTTTTTTGCCCGTAAACAAAAATCAGCATCCTCAAAATACAAAAAATATCTCTCATCAAAAAGGCCAATCTTTTCAAAAACCCCCCTCCTTATCATCATCGCACACCCACTCACATAGTCAATTGAAAATTGAAAATTGAAAATTGAAAATTTTTCAATATGTTTATTTCGCCCCAACCACCAATTTATTCTTCCCCCAAAATCATAGACCCACTTACCCCCTCGGCGGAACTTAATCACCGGTCCCACAATATCCGCCGGGTTTTCCAAAAGGGAAAAAAGAAAATCTTTTTCCACTTTTGTGTCTTGATTTAAAAGCAAGACCGCCTCCGCTCCCTTTTTTAACGCCTCTCTTATCCCCACATTCACTCCCCTGGCAAACCCCAAATTAGTTTTACTATTATCCACTACTATTATTTTTATTTCCCATCCTTTCGGCACTTTAATTAATTGGAGCGATACCAAACACTTTTTAATCTCTTTTTCGCCGTTAAACTTTGGAATAACAATAAACAATTTTTTCACTTTAATTAATTAAAAAATCTAATTTAATTAATCAAATTGGACCAATCAGACAAATTAGACCAATACCTTCTTATAAACTTCCTCTAATTTTTTAGCCCCAATCTCAATATCAAAATATTTTACCGCCCGTTCTCTGGCTTTTTTCCCATACTCTCTCCTTGCCTTAGGATTTAAAATAAAATTTTTAATTGCCCTGGTTAGGGAGAAAAAATCTCCGGGTTGGACCTTAACCGCTGCCTCGCCAACTACTTCTTCAATTGCTCCCGAAAGAGTGGTTACGATTGGCAAACCGCAAGCCATGGCCTCAATTAAAACCATCCCAAACTGCTCCTGCCAATGGCGGGTAATTAAAGATGGTGCTAGGAGAATATCTGCTTTTTGATATTCCTCCGGCATTTTTTCATAAGGAACAACCTTGTGAACCAGCCATTTTTCAATTCCCAGCCTTTTTTCCAAATCAAAAATCTTTTTTTCCTCCCCTCCCTCACCAACTAAAGTAAAATTTAAAGAATAATTTTTCAACTCTGGGTCGGTAAGTAGTTTTTTGGCGCTAAAAATTACCTCATAAACTCCCTTACTCCACTCCATTCTCCCCACAAATAAAATGTTGATTAGTTTTGAATTTTGAATTTTGAATTTTGAATTTATTTTGGATTTTGAATTTTGAATTTTGAATTTTCTAGTATCTATATGATGGCCAATGACGGTAATTTTTTCCTCCGGGCAGCCTTCTAAAATCAACGCTTCCTTTGCTCTTTGAGAAATAGCAATAAAATGGTCTACTTCCTCCAAGGCTCTTTTTTTAAATTTTTTCCTTCCCCAAATTCCCTCGTTGGCAAAAGGAATATTTTCCGAAACGGTGGCCACCACTTTTTTAACATCTCCCCTTTTTTTGGCGTTCAAACACTGCTGGGTAAAATGCATATAAGTTTCGGCGCTATGGGCAATATCAAATCCCCGTAGTTTTTCCTCCAACCCCAGCAAATATTGAGCATCAACAAACAACCGGCTCAAAATTGGCATTTTATAAGGGAAATTTGGCAAATCCATTGGGGAAGGAAGTTTAACTACAGGAAAAGCAAATTTATCATGGATTGGAGAAAGACTGCCAAAACCAACCAGTTTATGCTTCCTTACCAGCGGCTCATAATACTGCATCTCATACTTGTTTAAGTATTTTCCCCGGACTATCGCTATT
>Ga0272448_1002422_pt1 | contig 23342 bp, 18 predicted proteins | sample YNPCB0191_FD_202220 | JGI IMG/M metagenome (GOLD analysis project Ga0272448, IMG submission 202220) | Hot spring sediment microbial communities from Yellowstone National Park, WY, United States - YNP-CB-019-1 | ecosystem: Environmental > Aquatic > Thermal springs > Hot (42-90C) > Sediment... | reverse complement strand
GATCGTCAAATCTATTGTCCTTCATCCCCTACGGGGAAAGAGCGTAAAGCGCAGAGCGTAAAGCGTAAAGAAATGGTGTTCATCAATTTATTCTCTGCTTAACGTTCTACCCAATTGTTTACTCGGGACCGAAAAATCTCAAATCTAAAATCACAAATCACAACTCACAAATCACAAATACCAAACCACAAACCCTGCGCGCAAAGCTCAAATCAAAATCAACAATCGATGAACGAAAGATTTGTGATTCGAGATTTCTGATTTCTGATTTTTTTGATCCTGAACGAAAACAAATAAAATCTCAAATCAGAAATCACAATTCACAACTCACAACTCACAAATTGAACTTAAACACCCGAAACGCTGGAACTTTGGAACATTGGAACCCTGGAACATTGGAACCATGGAACTCTTGAATCCTGAAACCACAGGACTCTCCCTTCTTTGTCTTTAACCTTGAAATGCACTACCTTTGCTTTTTTGCATTAATGAGGAGGTTTTTCATGCAGGATAAGTTGAAATGGCCGGTTGTGCTTGTGCTGGCATCGGCAATATTTCTTTTTCTCAGTGCAGGTAGTGAAGAAAACGATCTCTGGTCAGCCCGTTTTCAGAAGCAATATGGTGTGTATGCCCTTCCTCTTCCTTCAACGCTCGATTTCGCAGGTGAAAAAGTGCCATTACAGGATTATGATATCAGAGAACGGCTCGACAGGGAATTGCTGGTTAATACCTATTTTCAGTCACAAACCCTGTTGTTCCTGAAGCGGGTCAATAAATACTTTCCTGTAATTGAACCCATTCTCAAGCGAAATGGTATTCCTGAGGATTTCAAATACCTGCCCCTGGTGGAAAGTGGTTTGACCCATATTGTTTCTCCGAAAAATGCGGTTGGTTTCTGGCAATTTATTGAAAGCACAGCCAGGCAATACGGTCTGGAGGTAAATGCCGAGGTTGACGAACGGTATCATATTGAAAAATCAACCGAAGCTGCCTGCCGGTTTCTGAACGATTCTTATCGTATGTACGGAAGCTGGACCATGGCCGCCGCTTCCTACAACATGGGGCGCAAAGCCCTGAACCTTCAGTTGCAGCGGCAACGGGTAAACAATTACTATGATCTTTTGCTCGGGGAGGAAACCTCACGGTACCTCTTCCGCATTCTTGCCCTCAAACTGATTCTTGCTGATCCGGAAGCGTATGGCTTTCACCTGCGGAAAGAAGATTTATATCCTCCTGTTGCCTACCGGTTTGTTCCGCTTGATTCATCGGTAACCGATTTTACTGCCTATGCACATCAGTTTGGTATCAATTATAAGATACTGAAACTGCATAATCCCTGGCTGAGAAACAACAAGCTTACAAATCAGTCCAGGAAGAAATACATCATCAAAATTCCTGTTGAAGGATACGGGGAGTATGAATATCCCTTCCGGCTCAATTTTGACAGTCTGCCTGTTAACGGGAACGATACGATTCAGTAATTATGAGCGGAACAAGAAAAACAGCCTCTGAAAAGACGGGCAGTGAAGCGGCTATCAGGGTACTTGGCGCGCGTGTGCACAACCTGAAGAATATTGACGTACTGATTCCCCGAAACAAGCTCACGGTGATTACAGGCCTGAGCGGAAGCGGCAAATCTTCCCTTGCCTTTGATACCTTATATGCTGAAGGGCAACGTAGGTTTATTGAGACCCTTTCATCGTACGCACGACAGTTTATAGGTACCCCGGAACGACCGGATGTGGACAGGATAACCGGTCTCAGTCCGGTGATCGCCATTGAGCAGAAATCAACCACACGTAATCCCCGTTCCACTGTCGGAACGATTACAGAAATCTATGATTTTCTTCGTCTTCTGTTTGCCCGGGCCGGCGAGGCATACTCCTATGTTACGGGCGAAAAGATGGTAAGGTACACCGACGAACAAATCATCGGATTGATTCTGCGCCAGTTTGCCGGTGAGAAGATTCTCCTGCTGGCGCCTGTGATCAGGGGTCGCAAAGGGCATTACCGCGAACTTTTCGAGCAAATCAGAAAGCGCGGGTTCCTTTATGTCAGAATAGACGGGCAGATAACCGAACTGAAATACGGGCTCAAGGTTGACCGGTACAAAACGCACAACATTGAAATTGTTGTCGACCGTTTGCTGGTAAAGGATGAAGAAAGAAAGCGCCTGCGCGATTCTTTGCAGACGGCCATGAAACATGGCAAAGGCATTGTGATGGTGCAACGGCACGAAAACAGTGAAGTTACCTATTTCAGCCGGCGTCTTATGTGTCCGGTCAGCGGAATATCATATGATGAACCGGCTCCCCATAGTTTCTCCTTCAATTCGCCGCGTGGTGCCTGCCCCAGATGCAATGGCCTGGGTACTGTTAACGAAGTTGACCTGCAAAAGATAATCCCTGATCCGCTGGTGAGCATCCGAAAGGGAGGAATCCAGCCTCTGGGACCCTACAAAAATTCGCTTATCTTCTGGCAACTGGAATCCATTGCCCATAAATACGGCTTTACGCTGAATACCCCCATTGCTGAAATTCCTGAGGAAGCCCTTCAGGTTATTCTTTACGGTTCAGAAGAATCGTTCAAACTTGTCAACAGTCCTCTGGGCAGTACATCCAATTATTTCCTCAGTTTCGACGGAATTGTCAGCTACCTGGCATCCCATCAGGAAAATGGGGAAAATGGCAACGGCGAATACGATCAGTATTACCGGAAAGTAGTATGTCCCGAATGCAATGGCACGAGGCTGAAGAAGGAAGCCCTGTGGTTCAGAATTGCCGGGAAAAATATTGCCGAACTCTCGGCCATGGATATTGATGAGCTGTATCGGTGGCTTGAAGAAACAGAGCATACACTGCCTGCCCGCCAGAAAGCCATTGCCGGTGAAATATTTAAAGAGCTCCGCACCCGTCTTGGCTTTCTGCTCGATGTAGGGCTTTCGTATCTGAGCCTCAACCGGCCTGCTGCAAGCCTTTCGGGCGGAGAAAGCCAGCGGATTCGTCTGGCAACGCAGATCGGGTCACAGCTGGTAAATGTACTGTACATTCTGGATGAACCCAGCATTGGACTGCATCAGCGCGATAACCTGCGTCTGATTGAATCGTTAAAAAAACTGAGGGATCTTCCCAATTCCGTAATCGTGGTCGAGCACGACAGGGAAATGATGCTCTCGGCCGATTATCTTATCGATATGGGGCCGGGAGCCGGCCGGCACGGCGGGGAAATTGTCGCCGCCGGAACACCGGCTGAGATCCTTGCATCAGATACCATAACAGGTAAGTATCTTTCGGGCGAAAAATGTATTCCTGTACCTTCCGTTCGAAGAAAAGGCTCCGGTGCATACCTCACAATCAAAGGGGCCAGAGGAAATAACCTTAAGAATGTTACCGTATCCATTCCCCTGGGAACCTTTGTCTGTATTACCGGTGTTTCAGGAAGCGGAAAATCTTCTCTCATCAACGATACCCTTCATCCTGCCTTGTCAAAACTTTTGTACCGTTCCGGTGCAGACCCCTTACCCTACGATCAGATGGAAGGTACTGAACACATTGATAAGGTGATCGAGGTTGACCAGGATCCGATTGGCAGATCACCCCGTTCCAATCCAGCCACCTATACCGGTGTTATGAACGATATCCGTTTGTTGTTTGAACAGACGCCTGATGCAAAAATCAGGGGATTTAAAGCAGGGCGTTTTTCTTTCAATGTAAAAGGAGGCCGCTGTGAAACCTGTCGGGGAGCCGGGGTCCAGGCCATTGAAATGAATTTTCTGCCCGATGTCTATGTAACATGCAAAGATTGTAACGGAAAACGCTATAACCGCGAAACCCTTGAAGTTAAGTTTAAGGGGAAAAGCATCAGTGATGTGCTGGATATGACCGTTCATCAGGCTGTTGAATTCTTCCGCAGTCATCCGTCCATTTACCGGAAGCTGATTACTCTGGAAGAAGTCGGACTGGGATATATTACCCTCGGTCAGCCTTCCACAACCCTTTCGGGCGGAGAAGCGCAACGTGTGAAGCTCGCTGCCGAACTGTCACGGCGCGATACAGGCAGGACTCTTTATATTCTCGATGAACCAACAACCGGTCTTCATTTCGAAGATATAAGGGTGCTGATTGACGTGCTCAATAAACTGGTTGACAAAGGCAATACGGTTGTGGTGATTGAACACCAGATGGATGTGATCAAAGTGGCTGATTACATCATTGACCTTGGAAAGGAAGGCGGGGCCGCCGGAGGCGAAATCATCTGTACCGGCACTCCTGAACAGGTAGCCCGCTGTGCCGGGAGCTATACCGGCCAGTTTCTTGCCAGGGAACTGACCGCTTTTTATGAACAGAAAAATACCACGTGAACACCGGTTGAAAAAATTTTTATTCTGTGCATAAATTATTTATACTTTGCAAAGCAAAGCCCGGAATTGTGAAACGGTAAAACCTTATGGCTAATTTAAATATGTTTCGTTTATGATGTCAGGTGAAGAGAAAATTGTATCGGCTTTTAAGAGCAAGGACTGGCAGGAAATCAAAGCCGAGGATTCATGGAAGATATTCAAAATCATGTCGGAATTTGTTGAAGGTTTTGAAAAACTGGCCCGTATTGGTCCTTGTGTTTCTATTTTTGGTTCGGCCCGCACTACTCCCGATAACAAATATTACAAGCTGGCTGAGGAGATTGCCTATAAACTGACCCAGCGGGGATATGGTATTATTACCGGGGGCGGCCCCGGGATCATGGAGGCCGGCAACCTGGGTGCCAAACGGGGTAAAGGCAAGAGCGTGGGGATCAATATATCCCTGCCCTTTGAACAGGAACCCAATTTCTTTATCGACTCAGACAAGCTTATAACATTCGATCATTTTTTTGTCCGCAAGGTAATGTTCATGAAATATGCGCAGGGATTTGTCGTTTTGCCGGGTGGTTTCGGAACCTTTGATGAGCTTTTTGAGGCCATTACCCTTATCCAGACCGGCAAAATCGGAAAATTCCCTATTGTACTGGTCGGGAAATCATACTGGGAAGGCCTGATCAAATGGATACGGGAAGTTATGCTGGAACGCGAACACAACATCAGTCCCGGCGACCTGGATATCTTCACTGTGGTTGATACATCCGACGAAGCCGTTGAGATTATTGATACCTTCTATTCAAAATACATGCTCAGCCCGAACTTCTGAAGAATTCATATATTTGTATGTAAGCACAGAAAAAATATTCCTATGTTCCGGTCAAAAACGATCCTGCCTGTTGCTCTCCTTTTTCTTTCCATCTCGGCTGTATCCCAGACACGAGAGGTAAAAGTAAAAATGGATGTGCCGGGCTCGGTTACAGCCGGAACATCGTTTCCGGTTAAGATTTTTTTCAGTAAGGGAAACCTACAGAGTTTCAGCAGGCTTTTTCAGGATCTTCCTGCCGGTTTGCAGGCTGTTTCAGTTAATCCGGCCAATGCTGATTTTTCCTTTCAGGACAAAAGGGTTCGCATGATATGGTTCCGTTTGCCCGAAACTGATACTTTTTCTGTGGTTTATTCCGTACAGGTCGATTACCGTCTCAAAGGGAAATTCACTCTGGGTGGCAGTTTCTCATACGTTGATAATGGGGAGAGGAAATCCATCCAGCTTCCTGCAAAGGAAATTACCATTCTTCCGTCACCTTCAACCGATTCCCGTTTACTTGTTGATATCAATGATTTCGAGAAAAAGGTTCCTTCTGCAGTGACTGCCGTTTCCGGCCCCGAGGTTTTCTGCCTCCGCAATATGGAACCTTCCAATAATTTGCCCGGAGAGGAAATTATTACCTTGCTGATTTATAAGGGCAATCTGACAAGTTTTGGCAAGCTGGAAGACACCATACCGGCCGGATATACTGCTGTAGCCGTTGAAAGGAAAGATGGACTGTTTACCCTGCGCGATGGCATGGTGCGGTTTTTATGGATGAATCTTCCGGCCGATCCTTGGTTCACAATATCCTATCGCCTGACCCCGAAATCAGGAGCCCCGGGCGGAACCATCCAGCTAAAAGGTGCATTCTCCTATACAAGCCAGAACCGGACATTCTCTGTACCCGTATCGCCAACCGGCCAGCCATTGGCCAGGCTTGACAAACCTGCACTTTCTACACTTGTTGACGCCATGGTATCAGGCAAAGGGGAAATGCCTCTTCTGGCTTCGGAAGAAACAAAACCTGCCGGTCAGGCAGCTTTACCTCCAACTACCTCAGGCGCCGGCAAAGAAGAAAAGAAACCCTCTGTTCAGCAACCTGCCGTGCCAACTGTTACTGCTGTCAGGAGCGAGGAAAAGAAAGCCTCTGCGGAAAAAACTCCTTCCTCTGTTGAGAAGCTTCCTTCGGTTGCGGCAGAAAAAAAGAACAAACCTGCTGTTACTCCGTCGGAGAGTGGGTTGCCGGAAACGGCCCATGAGCTCTATCGCCTGCTGCCCGAAAAAGGAGTTTACTTCCGGGTACAGATCGCGGCCACCAGGAATAAAATCAGCGTACCGCAGCATTTCCGGAGGCTGAAGATTACTGATGAGGTGCGTATGGAAGAAGCAGAAGGCTGGTACAAATATACGGTTGGATCGTTTCATACATACGAGGAGGCCAAAAAATATAAAGAGGAATTATTTACTAAAACTCTGCTGAAAGACGCGTTTATTATTGCCTATAATAACGGAAAACGTATATCGGTTCAGGAAGCCCTTGCACTGACCCATTCATCCACGCGATGAACACAGAAAAACATAGGGGGATTCTCTTATGGTTCCTTGCAGGTTTTCTCCTGCTGTTTGGTAGTCCTTTTGCTCTGTTGGCCCAGGAAGATGTTTGGGAAAAAATGCTGAGGGAGGAAGTTGAGGTTACCAATCCTGTATATAAGCCCGTCATAGGATTGGGTCCCGGGTATCTTCATTTTACCGGGGATGTTAGGAACAATATTCATAGTCCGCTCGTAGGAAACATGGGGGTTAAGTTCAATGTTTCAACCTTCCTTGACAACAAGCACTATTACATTACCAATTTTGGCCTGACCTATGGAACCCTCACCGGAAACCAGCGCTCTTTAAGTGATCCGGCTAAAAATCTGAATTTTCAGAGTTCTCTCATTGCTTTTGCCCTGAATCTGGAATACCGGTTCGGACATTTTTACAAAAAGCCTCCAATCCTGAGTCCCTTTGTTTCAGTGGGTGTCGAAAATTTTCAGTTCAATACCAAAGGAGATTTGTACGATGCCGGCGGCAATCTGTATTTTTACTGGAATGACGGAACCATAAGGAACCGGCCACAGGATGTTTACCCGAACCGCCTCCTTCAGCGTGACTATGTTTATGAAACCGACCTGCGGGAACAGGATATCTATGGAAAGGGAAAGTACCCCGAAAACGCCTTTGCCATTCCCCTTGATGCAGGAATTGATTTTCATGTTTCCAATCGCCTGACAATCAGGATGGGGCATTCGGTGCATTTTACCAATACCGATTACCTCGATAACCTGGGGGGGACTGACAATACATCAGCCATTGGAAATGCGGGAGGCAACAAACGCAACGACCGTTTTTCCTTCTCTTATATAACCATGCAACTCGATCTGTTTTCTTCGCCGCGAAAAAAGGTGGTGGAAAAAATGTTTGCCAGCCTGGATGATTATGATTATTCTCTGTACGAAGATGAAGACAATGACGGTGTATTTGACGGATGGGACAAATGTCCGGGTACACCGTCAGGAGTTCCGGTTGATTCAACGGGTTGCCCCTTTGATGCTGACAAAGATGGTGTTCCTGATTACCTCGACAGGGAACCGGGTTCGTTACCCGGTGCCATTGTTGACAAAAAAGGTATAACGATTCCTGACAGCGCAGTTGACAATTTTCTTGCTCTTGAAGCTGTGGGCAGAAAAGATGCTGAATGGTACTGGGCTGTGGCGCAGAAACCCGTAAAAGTAAAAACGGTTATCCCCGAAAAATTCCGTTTTGTCGATACTGATCAGGACGGATACCTGTCGTTTGAAGAAGTAATTGCCGCTATTGACGCATATTTTGATTATAAAAACAACCTTACCCTGCCAGACCTTTATGAGTTGCAGGATTTCTTTTTCAGTCAGTAAAAGCGCTATTCAACGGGAGCAGATTAGTATTTCCTGATCCGGTTGCGCTCCATGTCCCTTTTCAAATCCCTTTCCCTGATCGTTTCCCGTTTGTCATACTCTTTTTTCCCTCGGGCGAGGGCTATTTCCAGTTTGGCAAGACCTTTTTCGGTGATAAAAAGCCGGGTGGGGACAATGGTAAACCCTTTTTCTTTTGTTTTGCGCAGGAGTTTCCTTAGCTCTGCTTTTTGCAGGAGAAGTTTGCGGTCGCGCATGGGGTCATGGTTGTTGTATGTGCCATAATCGTAAGCTGCTATATTCATTCCCCGCACATACAGTTCCCCGTCTTTGAAAAGGCAGTAGGTATCAACAAGACTGGCTTTGCCCATCCTGAGGGACTTGATTTCGGTTCCCGTAAGGACAATGCCGGCAATATATTTCTCAACGAGTTCGTAATCGAAATATGCCTTTTTGTTTTTTATCTGGATATTGTTCTGAAATTCCATGCTTTGCTTTTCAAAACGGCTGTAAAGGTACTCAAAAAAAGGATGTAAGCTGGTTATATGGTTACGGTTACTTCATTTTCAAGAAGGCCGGCAAACAGGATTCCGAGAATAACAGAGGCAATGACAAACAGCACCAGCATGATGATCACTGAAATAATGGTAAACCGTATCCTGTTGTTTTCAGGAACGGAAAGCATGGGTGAAATTCCGGTGTAATAAAGATAAACCGAATAAAGGGAACAGATGTAGAACAGCACGTTGAGGGGAAAAAGGCTCAGGATGCAGGCGAGGGCATAGAAAAGAAAGAACGCCGTCCAGGAATAGGACGCCAGACGGACGGAAGCATCCAGATTTCTTATGCCTCCGAATCGCTCAGCGGTTTCGTTAATGAAATAAGCAGACAGATACATAACTCCTCCGGAAAGTGCCAGAGAAGTTACGATGCGGGCAAAAAGGTATCCGAATGTAAGGTGGTAGCCGGTGTGAAACAATATGCTCCCGATGAAGGTGGCAACGAGAACGATCAGCAGCATAGGCCATGCGTATTCACGCAGAACCGTTGTGCGGGGCAGGTTCTCTTCCCTGATTATTGTCCATTCCTGTTCAGGCTGATACAGCATGTTTTTTGCCCGTTGGTAAACTTTGCTCCAATTCATACTCCCGAAATTATCCGCCAGCAAATGTAGATAATTTTTAATGCAGGGATATAGAGAGGTGTATCTTGCTTAGAGTAAAGCGTAAAGAAATGGTGTTCATCAGTTTATTCTCCGCTTAAGGTTCTACCCAATTGTTTACTCAACACTGGAAAATCTCAAATAACAACTCAAAAATCCCCGGGAATTTCCTATTTCCAATTTCCTATTTCCTGTCCTTGATCACGCTATAAAAACCAGAATACGTTCATAGGAAATGGGAAATCTTTGGAAATTTCCTATTTCCAATTTCCTATTTCCTGTATGAGATCACGTTATGAAAACAAGAGCACATTAATTGGAAATGGAAAATCTGAAATCGGAAATTAATTAATCGGAAATGGGAAATGGGAAATCGGAAATTCATTAATGGGAAATCGGAAATCACTGAAAATTTCCTATTTCCAATTTTTAATTTCCTGTAAGAGATCACACCATGAAAACCAGAACAAATGAATAGGAAATGGGAAATGGGAAATCGGAAATCCTTGGAACCCTGGAACTCTGAAACCCTGGAACACTGGAATACGATTCCATCCCCTGCGGGGAATTAGATTTAAATTGTTTTTGTCTATGGGTCTTCCTCCCCTGGCGGGGAAAAGGGATTATTCTTCGGTGAATCTGTTGTTCCTCATTCCGTTTCCGGGAAAGAGAAAAGGGCAGATTTTATTATTCGCCGGGATGGAATATTTTTGATGTCGCAATGCATAGGGAAGAATGTCGGATCACTGCATAAAAAATAATCCGTTATTGGTAATCCTTGGGCCTACTGCCAGCGGCAAAACCCGCCTTGCGGCGCTCGTTGCCCAAAGGCTCGGCAGCGAAATCATCAGTGCTGATTCACGCCAGGTGTATCGTCGAATGAATCTGGGTACAGGAAAGGATTATGATGATTATGTTATTGATAATAAACAGATTCCTGTACATTTGATTGACATCAGGGAACCGGGGGAGAAGTATACTCTTTTCGATTACCAGAAAGATTTCCTTCATGCATGGTCTGAGATTGCTTCAAAAGGAGTTATTCCTCTGGTTTGCGGGGGAACCGGGCTGTATATTGAAGCGGTTATCCGGAATTACCGGCTTCTCAATGTTCCGGTCAATACAGAACTTCGCAAAGAATGGGAACATAAATCCGATCAGGAATTGGCTGAAATGCTGGCAACTATTACACCTCTGCATAACAAGACCGATATTGAAACCCGCAAGCGGATGATCAGAGCCCTCGAGATTGCCGTTTATCAGCAAAAACATCCTGATCTTCCGGGCTTATTGCCAAATTTTGACACCCTGGTGATAGGGGTAAAGTATGATCGTACCACCGAACGCCGGCGCATCACAGAGCGACTGGAACGCAGGATGAAGGAAGGTATGATTGAGGAAGTAGAACAATTGTTAAGAGAAGGTATTTCTCCCGATGATCTGATGTATTACGGACTGGAATATAAATGGATCACCTTGTACCTCCTGGGCAAAATAAGCTATGATGAAATGTTCCAAAAACTGATGATAGCCATTCACCAGTTCGCCAAACGACAACGGACCTATTTCAGAAGGATGGAACGAAACGGAATTAAAATTCACTGGCTGAGAGGAGAGGAAGGAACAGAAAAAAATATGCAGAAGGTACTGGATTTGGTGTACCAAAAATGGAGTGTCCGGTGATCAGAAAATCCAGTCGGTTATTAAAATCAGCAAGACCAGATATGTGGCTGCCAGCAGGTTGGCAGAGGTTATGAGAACATTGTACTGCGTTCTCCATCCATGAACTTTCCGTCGCAACAGCATTCCAAAGTTGGGAATCAGGAATGTGAGCAGCAGCAAAAGGTATTCATAGCGAAAAACCCCTTTAACCGGCGCAGAAGCCGGAAGCATATCATCAACCGGAGGTTCCTGATAAAAAAGAAAAAGATATATATACGCGAGGAAGATAAACAAGTAAACCAGATAGGAGAGTTTCAGCAGGAGAGTTGAAATTTTACGTTTCTGATGCAGTCGGAACGGCTTCAAAACAACAATTGCCAGAATGTAAAAAAAGGCGAATGTGCCAATGAAAACCAGATGCAGAAGAACCTGCGAAAAGTTATTTCCTGTATTAATCTGAATCATAATTTAAATTTAAATAAATTTTTAATTCCGGCAAAAACAGGAAAGAGATTCTGTTCTGTTGAAAAATAATTAAATAAGCCGATTGGCGCCAGGCTCCTGGAACCAACCGGCTTATTTACAATTCATTCAGTTCTGAGAATTATTGATTATGTCTTTTAACATATTTATCAAGCCATCCGAAGAATTCCCTTTGCCATAGAATGGAATTCTGCGGCTTGAGCACAAAATGGCTTTCTTCAGGGAAGAACAGCAGACGTGCAGGCAGGTTACGCAATCTGGCCGCCGTAAATGCCTGAAGGCTTTCTGTATAAGGTATGCGAAAATCGTTTCCTCCTGTTATAATCAATATAGGTGTGTCCCAGTTTTCAACATAGAGGTGGGGCGAAAACCGGTATGAAGCGGGTTTGGGATTTTTCCACGGAGGTCCACCCAGGTCATGATTCGGAAACCACAATTCTTCTGTCGAAGCATAATTACTCTCCAGGTTGAAAATCCCGCAATGGGCAATGAAGGCTTTGAAGCGTTTGTTGTGATGTCCGGCAAGCCAGAAGACGGAATATCCTCCGTAACTTGCACCAACGCATCCAAGCCGCGATGCATCCACATAGGGCTCTTTGCTGACGTTATCAATGGCACTCAGATAGTCCTTCATATTTTGTCCGCCATAATCGCCTGCAATCTGATCATTCCATTCCTGTCCGAATGTCGGAAGGCCCCGCCGGTTAGGAGCAACGACAATGTACCCGTTGGCAGCCATGATCTGAAAATTCCAGCGGAAGCTAAAGAACTGACTCACGGCACTCTGAGGCCCGCCCTGACAATATAAGAGAGCAGGATAGGTTTTGGTCGAATCAAAATCGGGCGGATAAATGACCCATACCAGCATATTCTTTCCATCGGTTGTTTTTACCCAGCGTTCCCTCACTTCACCCATGGGTATGTTATCGTAAATGTTTTTGTTTACAAAGCTCAGCTGGGTCTCAGTACCGTCAGACGGCCGGATGGAAAAAATTTCCGGTGCCATGCGGATGCTCATTCGGGTTCCTACCAGCACATCCCCTGCAATGGCAAGGGAAGTGTAATCGTGCGGACCTGAAGTTATTTGCCGGATGGAGCGGGTTGCCGGATCCATCTCATAAACCTGAAAGGTTGCTTTGATGCCGCTGATGAAATATATTTTGCTTCCATCCCTGCTCCATACCATGCTGGAAACGCTCTGATCAAACTGTTCCGTCAGGTAGGTTTTTTCACGGGTAAGCAGGTCGATGAGAAACAATCTGTCTTTGTCAGCCTCATAGCCCGGTGTGGCCATACTGGTCCAGAGAAGTTTCTTTCCGTCGGGCGAGAATACCGGATTCCGGTCATATCCCGGCATACCTTCTGTAAGGTTTTCTGTGGCGCCGGTCTCAAGGGAATACAGGTATATGTCAGAATTCGTGCTCACAGCATATTCTTTTCCCTTGAGTTTCTTTGAGGTGTAGGCAATGTATTTCCCGTCAGGGCTCCATGCAATTTCCTGGGGCTCAAAATAGGGAGAAAGAGGGGCGTCCCATTGTTCTCCGGGCATAATATCCCTGATTTCTGTAACGGTTCCTTCCTTATACCTGGCGGTAAAAATGTGGCTGTAGGCATAATCGTGCCACTGATTCCAGTGCCTGGCCATCAGATCGTCGTATATCTTTGCATTGCTCAGGGGCAGATCAGGATAAAGATCCGAAGGGGCCGTATCGGTTTTTACTTCAGCGGTAAAATAAATTTTGTCGCCGGTTGGGGCATACTCAAAACTATTGATGTCGCCCGAATAAAATGAGACCTGCCTGCGGTTTTTCCCATCAGGAGTGATTTCCCAGATCTGGGAAGTGCCGCTTTCTGACGAAAGAAAGCCAATCTGATTTCCTGAAGGATGCCAGCGGGGATTCGATTCCGATTCGTCTGTGCTGGTAATCCGCAAGGTCTTTCCGTCTGAAAGATTCAGCAGGAAAAGATCGGTGTTTCCTTTATTGGCTTTTATGTCGTAACGGGTTACCGAATAAAGAACTGTTTTTCCGTCGGGTGAAACCTGCATTTCACCAATACGGCCGAATTTCCAGAGGATTTCGGGTGTCAGTTTTTTGCCTGCTATTTCTTCAGGAGTAAGGGTTCCGGAAAAATCGGCCGTGGATTTTTCTTTTGCTTTTTTATTGGGTCCGGAACAGGAAAAAACAAGGGCACTGACAACAAAGGTCAGGATAATAAACCGTACGTTTCTCATAGGGGGAAGATTGTATTCTGAAGCAGTTAATTTTTAGAGGATTCCTGCAGAGATGCAATGATTTTCCGCTCAATTTCGGCTGTCAGTTCGGGATTGTCGCGGAGAAGCTGCTTAACGGCATCGCGTCCCTGTCCGAGCCGTGTATCGCCATAACTGAACCAGCTTCCGCTCTTTTTTATGATATCTTTTTCGGTTGCCAGATCGATGATTTCTCCCAGGCGGGAAATGCCTTCTCCGAAAATGATGTCGAACTCAGCCTTTTTAAAAGGCGGAGCCAATTTGTTTTTCACAACACGCACCTTGACCCGGTTTCCGGTGGCGTCTTCTCCTTCCTTCAACTGGTTGATCTTGCGGATATCAATTCGTACAGAAGCATAAAACTTCAACGCATTGCCTCCTGTCGTGGTTTCGGGGTTGCCAAACATAACCCCGATTTTTTCGCGCAGCTGATTGATGAAAATGCAGCAGGTATTGGTTTTATTAATGTTGGCGGTAAGTTTGCGCAGGGCTTGCGACATGAGCCGTGCCTGAAGGCCCAGCTTCGAATCGCCCATTTCTCCTTCAATTTCTGCTTTGGGTGTCAGAGCTGCCACCGAGTCGATGACAATGATATCAATTGCTCCCGAACGAATCAGGTTGTCAGCTATTTCCAATGCCTGTTCCCCGTTATCAGGCTGCGATATCAGAAGGTTTTCCACGTCAATACCCAGCTTTTCTGCATAAAAACGGTCAAAGGCATGCTCGGCATCGATAAAGGCAGCAATACCTCCGGCTTTCTGGGCTTCGGCAATGGCATGCAACGCCAGGGTAGTCTTCCCTGAAGATTCCGGGCCGTAAATTTCTACAATCCTGCCGCGGGGATATCCGCCGATCCCCAGGGCAAAGTCGAGAGCAATTGACCCCGATGGAATTACAGGCACATTTTCAACGGGATGATCTCCCAGCTTCATGATGGCCCCTTTCCCAAAATCTTTATCAATCTTGTCAATCGTTGACTGAAGTGCTTTCAGTTTTTCCTTGTCAATTTCTTTTTTCTGTGATTTGGTTTCCTTTTCCATAGTGGTATTTTATGTTAATGTGTGCCGAGTGCCTCAAGAACCTGGCGGGCGTGATCTTTGGTATCTACTTTGTCAAGAATCAGTTCAATGGTACCATCTTCTCCTATTACAAATGTGGTACGTTTTACCCCTTCGTAGGTTTTTCCGTACATCTTTTTTTCTCCCCACACACCGTATGCTTTTACAATCTTCTTTTCAGTATCTGACACCAGGGTGAAAGGGAGTTCGTATTTGTCAGCAAATTTCCTGTGCGAAGTCACAGGATCGGTACTTACGCCAATTACCACAAAACCCTTTGAAGTGAGCGTGTGGTAATTATCGCGCAGATTGCATGCTTCGGCAGTACATCCGGGCGTGTCATCCTTTGGATAGAAATAAAGAATAATCTTTTTCCCGGCGAACTGTTTCAGCGAAACCCGGTTTCCGTTTTGGTCCTGTGCCTCAAAATCAGGGGCTTTGGATCCTTTTTGCAGTGTACTCATAGTTGTTCAAATTTAACGTTTATTTTATTTATTTTTACCGCCAACAAGGGGCGATTATTCATTATTTTTCAATGTTTTTTCAACACCTGAGGCATACGGGAAGGAGCGGGAGGCATATGTTTTTCTTTTTTACCCCATACCCTTCGAAGTGTTCCTTAATAACAGTTTTAAGCCTGAAAAAGTTCTGTCCTTTCCTTTTTGCCGTCTTTCTGTTTGTGAACTGCGAAAAAAGTCAGGCCCAGGAAATCAGGCTTTCACCCGACCTGTTGCGGTCAAGATCAGTAAGTGCTTTTGATTCAGGAAATTATGCCTCGGCAGCCCGCTATTATGATGCACTGCTTGGGCTTTTTCCGAAAGATCCTGCCTACCACTATTACCTGGCACTTTCCCTCATCCGGGGAAATATTGACCCGGCCAGAGGGATTGAACTGCTGAAATATCCTTCCGTGGCGGAGTTCTATCCTGATGCACTCTACTGGCAGGGAGAAGGGTACCGCACCCTTTACCGTTTTGATGAGGCCATATCGGTATATACCTCCTGTTTGGCTGACAAGCAGATTCCTTCAGCAATAAAAAAGAATGCTCTGCTGGCCAGGGCATGGGCTGATTCGGCCCGAAAAGCAGTTCAGACACCTGTTAATGTAAGAATATACAAAGAAATTTTCCTGGGATCAGGTCCTCCCTGGCCTCCTTTTATAAGCGTGACGGGTGATACATTCGTCCTGCGTACGTTACCGGAAATCTTTCTGCAACGGTATTCGCTGCAGGAAATTCCTCCTGTATGGATTGTGCCGCTACGTCCTTATGACGGATCCCGGCTTGTTTTTTCCCTTCCGGGCCGCTGGCCGAAAAAATACGAGCAGTGGGAGAGTGTCTTTCACCAGGCAACGGGTTGGGATGATTTCCGTCCGGCAACGGAAGAAAAATCTCCGGTACCTGAATTTTCATCCGCCTTTTTCTCTCCCGCTGATTCGGTATGGTGCGTTTCCACTTCAGCGATGGGAACGGGACAACACGATATCTTTTTCTCGAGGAGGAACAATGGAAAATACCATGCTGAGAGACTGGCTTTTCCGCTGAACAGTGCGGCCGACGAAGTGGCATTTTTCCTGCATCAGGAAAAGAAAATGGCAATTCTTGTTTCAAACCGCAAGTCCGGCGGGCGTTTTCTTACAGCGTATGAAATGGCCTGGCCTGTGTCTGAAGCTCAATCCCTCCCGAAGCTGAACGATCCGGTTACCCTTTCCCATTTTCCTGAACGGGTACCTTATATTACCGGGGCATCAGCAACCGGTTCGGAAAAGGAAACAATCCGGCAGGAAAAGAAGCCGGAAAACGGAAGGAGCAGAACCCAGCCTGCAACACCACCTGTAGTAATGTCAGGGGAAGATCAGTCAGGGTATCTTGCCCTGCTGAACGAAGCATTGCGACTGCAGTTGAAGTCCGATTCCATACTGAGGGTGGCCGAGGAACAGAAGCAAAATCTTTCAGAGGTGAAGGAACCTGCCGAGCGGACCCGCCGTTCCCGTCAGATTTCTGCTCTTTTCAGCAAAGCCGACAGCCTGCAGAACCTTGCCAATGTGCGGTATTCGCTGGCCCGGGAAATGGAAATGAAATACCTGCAGAAGGAAATTCCCAGGTACCGGCCTCCTGCTAAGGAACCTGCCGGAAATTCATCAGCGGGCGAATCTGCTTCCACCATGAAGAAGGATTCAGAAAAAACAAAGGTGGCCGATCCGGCGCAGAAGCCTTCCTCCAGGGACACTCTATCCGCTGTTCCGCCGGTTAAAGCAACTGATACGGGAGATGTTTTCGAAATCAGAACGGTTTCGCCTTATTCGGCAAATTCTCCTATTCCTCTGGATTTGGGTTTTCCTGAAGGTGTGATTTATCGCATCCAGATCGGTGCTTTCAGCAAACCGATGAAGCCCGATATGTTCCGGGGATTGTACCCGGTTACAGGCGAGCGTGCACCTGAATCAGGCATCATCCGGTACTATGCCGGATCCTTCCGTTCCATCAGTGCCGCTGAAAAAGCACTGAAAAAGGTGAAGGAATACGGGTTTCCCGAGGCGTTTATTGTTTCCTGGTTTCAGGGCAAACGCATCTCGCTCATCAGGGCAAGGGAACTGGAACAGATGATGCAGAATCCATAAAACCTCAAGAAAGTTTAGCCTTTTTTATCCTGTTCCTTGGGGGCGTCTTTCTTTTCCGGCCCTTTTATTTTATCCTCCTTTGAAAGACCCTCCAGCACCTGAATTCTGATTCCGTCCGAAAGTCCTGTTTTGATAAACCGTTTTTCAAATACCTGTGGAGCGGCAGTTTCAACTTCCACATAAGCAGAATCTTTTTCGAACTTGAGCAGGGATTCCTCCACAGCCAGCACACTGTCGGCCCGCTCCAGGACAATGTCGGCATTGGCGCTGTAATTGGCTCTGATGAAGGATTTATCCTTGAGTTTGACCGCTGCCTTGATTTCAAACTGAATGGCCCCGTTTTCTTCCTTTCCTTTGGGGGCAATGTATTCGAGAAAAGCATCAAAGGTTTCGTTTTCTATAGCGCCTATGCGCAATACCAGCGGCATTCCGGGCTTCAGTTTTCCAACCTCGGTTTCATCCACTTTCCCTTTGAAAATCATTTCCCCCATGTCGGCTACACTGGCAATGGTAGTGCCTTCGTTGAAATTGTTGGCTTCAATTACCGAATTCCCTACTTCAACCGGTACATCGAGTACCATGCCGTCAATGGTGGAACGGATCAGGGTATTGGTTACAGTCCCTGCCTTTTTCGAAACCCCTTCGCGAATCAGCTGAAGATTGTTTTCAGCGGCTTCCAGCTCTTCCAGCGCATTGTTGTAATCACGACGGTACTGCTGGAATTCAGCTTCGGGTATAACTCCCTGTTCATAGACCTTCTTTTGCCGTTCGTAAACCATTTTGGCATCTTCCAGGTTAATCTGTGCTCTCTTTAGCCTTGATTCCGCATTGTTGAGCGTTACCATGTCGGGAATAATCCGTACTTTGGCAATCAGATCTCCTTTCCTGACCTTCTGTCCGGCTTCAACATACAATGCTTCAATAATACCTGAAACCTGGGGTTTTATGGCCACTTCTTTTCTGGGAACAACCGAACCGGTGGCTACAGTCTTTTTAACGATGTTCGTAATTTCCGGGTTCTTGATTTCATACACTACCGGCTTTTTCCTTGATTTTGAATACAGATAGGCAAAGGTGGCCACAAACAGGGCGACAAAAACCAGAACCAGAGTAATGCGAAAAACTTTTTTCATAATTTGTATTTGGTTTAAACGTTCATTTTATTCATAGCGCAATGCGTCAATAGGTCTCATGCTGACAGCCTTGCGGGCAGGAATCAGTCCGGCAATCAGGCCGGCAACAATCAGGATGACCAGGGCTGCTATTCCTATATTGAGTTCTACCCCCGGGTTTTTAAACATGGTGTCGCCGCTTGTCTGCGTTCCCATAGCCTGATTAACGGCAGCGAGCACACCTACGCCAAGCATAAGACCAAAACTTCCGGCAATGGCTGTAAGAGTAACCGATTCGGTAAGCACCTGATTGATGATGCGCCACGGAGTGGCCCCAATAGCCCGCTGAATCCCTATTTCCTTTGTCCGCTCCTTGATAATGATCAGCATGATATTGCTCACACCAATTACCCCGGCAAAAAGGGTTCCTATGCCGACAATCCATATTAGCACCCGGATACCAGTAAACAAACCGGTCATCTTTTTAAATTCTTTTTCCATATTAAAATGACCAAAGGCTTGTTCATCCTGTGGCGAAATATTGTTTCGTTCCCCGAGAATGCGTAGGCATTTTTCCTCAACCACCGAAGCCGGTGTGCCTTTTCTGGCAGTTACCATAAAGTAGTGCACCACATCGCCGAAATTATAGGCTACCTGCATGGTGGTGAAAGGAATATGAATCGATTTTTCCTTGTCCCCCCCGAAGGAAATGTTTTTGTTTTTGGGTTCAAATACTCCAATAACCTGAAAGTATATTCCCTTGATACGGATGTATTGTCCCAGAGGATTTTCTTCCGGGCCGAAAAGCTCGGCTTTTACCCGGTTTCCTATGACGGCCACTTTCCTTTTTTCCTTGATATCCACATCATTAATGAACCGGCCCTGAATGATATCAACCGGGTCAATGCGGTTAAAGGCCGGATAATCGCCGAAAATGCTATAGGATGCTGTTTTAAGTCCCCGCACCACATTGTTGTCTCCGTTTCCACCCCATGGTTGAAGCCGGGGAGCAAGCACGTCGATTTCCGGAATGTTTTCCAGAAGCGCCTGCATATCGGAGTTGTGCATGTTCCAGTAACGGCCGCGGGGAAATCCTTTGTACGGAATGGTTGTCTGCCGGGTGAAAACGAAGGCGCTGTTGGTCGCAAAATCAGCGAATCCGTCGAATACTGCATGCTGGAGTCCGTTGCCCGAGCCCATCATTATGATGAGCATAAAAATGCCCCAGAAAACCCCGAAAGCAGTAAAGAAGGTGCGGAGTTTATTTGCTTTCAGCGAACTGTATATTTCGTGCCATTTGTCTCTGTCAAACATACCGGGAATGTTTTTATTCGTCTTTCAGTGCAAGTACTGGTTTAATGCGGGCGGCACGAAGAGCCGGAAAGAATCCGGCAATGACTCCGGCCAGGACAAGAATCAGCGTGGCGCTGACGCCAACAGAGAAATCCACCTCCGGATTTCTGAAAAATTCAGTAGCCGGCATATTGGCCGAAATCAGCTCCAAAAGGCCGATTCCGGCTACCAGTCCGATATAGCCTGCCATTGCAGTTATTACAACCGATTCCAGCACAATCATCAGAATTACTGACCAGGGTGTTGCTCCTATGGCTTTTCGTATGCCTATTTCTTTTGTGCGCTCATTTACCACTATGATCATAATGTTGCTAACCCCCACAATGCCGGCAATGATGGTGAACAGGCCAATGATACCGACAAAGATTTTTATCCCCAGAAAGAGATTCTGAAATTGCTTGTATTCTTTGAGCCGGTTTCCTATGTACAGGGCGCCCATATCATCTTTATCAAAACGGTGTCGCTGGGCCAGCTTTTCCCTGAGATTCTTTTCCAGTTGCTCGCTTTCTTTTGGCGAAAGGTCAGTGGTAAGTGTAAGATTATGAATGCGGTTTCCTCCTCCGAAAATCATCTGTGTGGTGGAAATGGGCAGGTAGATACGTTGCTCATCGCGCTCATACTGATCGGTAAAAACACCCACTACCTGAAAAAGAACGCCGTTCACTTTAATCAGTTCTCCCAGCGGGTTTTCGCCGTTCTTGAAAAGGGCTTTCTTAACGGGTAACCCTATAACGGCTACCTTTCTGTTTTTCTGTATGTCGATTTCATTCAGGAACCTACCCTCTGTAAGCGTCGGATTCTCTATTACCTGCATATCGGGATGCACACACAGCAGGTCGAAGGAACCATATTCCTTTTTGTACGATACAATGCGGTTCTGCCAGAGAAAATAACGGGCAGAAATTTCCTTCACACCCGGAACCATGTTTTTTACAAAATCGTAATCCTCATTGGTGAAATTAATCTGCCGGCCTGCCTGCATGCCTTTATAGGGTTTGGTAGTGGTTCCGTTCCATAGCCAGAGGGTGTTGGTGGCATCGCTTTTGAACTGATATTCAATCCCATTCTGCAACCCATTGCCGGAACCCAGAAGTATCATCAGCATGAAGATGCCCCACGCAACACTGAAACCTGTCAGGAATGTGCGGAGTTTATTCTTCTTAATAGTTGAGAAAATCTCCTGCCAGTTATCAAAATCGAAAAGTCCCATGGTACTAAACGGCAATATGTTCAACGGAAGGTCTGAGGAGGATGTTTTCGCCGATAACTCCGTCCTTTATGCGGATAATCCTGTCAGTGCGCTGGGCAACATCCTGTTCATGCGTAACGATGATGACGGTAATTCCTTTCCGGTTTACTTCCCGGAGCACTTCCATTACTTCAATGGATGTCTGTGAATCCAGGGCACCCGTAGGTTCATCGGCAAGAATTACCTTCGGTTGTGCAATCAGTGCCCTGGCTATGGCTACCCTTTGTTTCTGACCCCCGGAAAGTTCGCTGGGAAGATGATCTGCCCATTCCCTAAGACCAACCTGCTCAAGGTAATCCAGGGCAATGGCGTTACGTTTTTTTCGGTTTACCCCCTGGTAGTACAAAGGAAGAGCAACATTCTCAAGAGCCGTTTTGAATGCAATCAGGTTGAAGCTTTGAAAAACAAATCCGAGGGTACGGTTTCTCAACCGGGCCGCCTGGGTCTCATTCATTGCTCTTACCAGTTTCCCTTCCAGATAGTATTCCCCGGCATCGTAGGTGTCAAGCAGACCAATGACATTGAGTAATGTTGACTTTCCTGAACCCGAGGAACCCATAATGGAAACCATTTCGCCGGCTTCAATGGAAAGATCAATCCCCTTGAGTACATGCAGACTGTTGTTGCCCATAATATACGACTTATGGACTTTCTTCATCAGAATCATCAGCTTTGGGTTTTAGTTGGATATTTATCCACAATTATAATGCCGGAAATATTAGAAAGCAGAATATTAGATTGTTAATCCATTTTTCCTTTTGAAAGAAGAAATGGGAACTGTTCAGAAATGATACAAGGAATGTTCAAAAACGGACACCGGAAAAGCCGTTTCAGATTCTGTATAATAAGTTGCCCGGAGCCTGGAAGCGCATGCATCAGAATTTATAGGCTAATCCAACGGCAAAGGCTTCCTTGAACTGGATGCGGGGCTTTTTTTCTGACGGTGCGATTGTTCCGTCATTGTTTTCGTCTTTTCCTATTTTAATATCGTCGTCATAGATAAGCTGGGAAGAAATGTTGGCTGAGAGATATTTATTGATTTTCATACCCAGCAGGATCTGCCAGTTAACATCAACATTCTCGGGATTCTTAATGTAGTTGCTGAAGAGATCAACGGAAGTCTGCAGGTTTACATTCTCCATTATGTTTCTATTAATGGCCGCTTTAAAATACCCTCCGAACTCATATCGTGTCTTTTTACCTGGTTCAACTCCGAAAGCTCCCTTAGCTGAAAGACTATCGTCGTTTACAATAGTTATCCTTCCTGATACCGGGGAGAGGTAAAAGGAGAATCCTTCGGCAGGTTTATAGTCCATACCAACCGCCAGGTTGATGTAGGCCGGGGCGAGGAAGTTGGAAATGATTTCTTTATCCTGCGGTGATTTGTACCCGGGGGCAAACTGGCTTCTGAAACCGAAAAGAAACGTATAAAAGAAGGTGCTTGTGGCTTTTCGTCCGAATTTGGAGGCATATTCGATTTTATCATCGCTTTTAACGGGTTTTTCTCCGTTTCTCTTGAGCTGGCCATAGGTCAGGTTCAGGGTATTTTCCCATGCATTTTTATCTTTGGTATAGTTGGCGGAAAAATTGAACAATGCTGTGCCCGACAGGGAGCTTGTACCCCCGGCAGCCCAGTTGGTCAGGCTGAGCTGGTTGAAGTTGAGAGCGGCCAGTCCGCTGGTTTTCCAGTGCTTTATGGAGTCCTGCGCAGGCGTGGAAATTGCGGTAGTCAGGAACAAAACAGACAGCAGATACCCTTTGCGCATAGGTGTTTTTGTTTTTACAATAATAACGAAATGTTCATTTATTTATTCAGTGTCCTGGTCATTTTCCGTTGATCGATGATCTCGCAAAGCGGTTATTTCCCCGGCCGCATGCAGATCGCTCATTTTCATGCTGGGCGTAAAGCGTAAAGAAATGGTATTCATCAGTTTATTCTCCGCTTAACGTTCTACCCAATTGTTTACTCGGGACTGGAAAATCTCAAATTAAAAATCACAACTCACAAATCACAAATACCAAACCACAAACCCTGCGCACAAAGCCCAAATCGAAATCAACAATCGATAACGAAAGATTTGTGATTCGAGATTTCTGATTTCTGATTTTTTTGATCCTGAACGAAAACAAATAAAATCTCAAATCAGAAATCACAATTCACAACTCACGAATCAATGTCGTTTAGTTAAGCTATAATCTTTTATAATTCATATGATAAAGTTTTTTCGGGTGCTGTTTTCGTTCATATTTCCTGTGAGGTCTTATTATTTCCCTTGTGTTTTTAACGATTTTAT
>Ga0272448_1002417_pt1 | contig 23373 bp, 19 predicted proteins | sample YNPCB0191_FD_202220 | JGI IMG/M metagenome (GOLD analysis project Ga0272448, IMG submission 202220) | Hot spring sediment microbial communities from Yellowstone National Park, WY, United States - YNP-CB-019-1 | ecosystem: Environmental > Aquatic > Thermal springs > Hot (42-90C) > Sediment... | reverse complement strand
AGGTGCCGGACCGGGGCCGATGGAGGATCTGCGTTAGCCCGGGAGCCGGCCCCCATCATGGGCGCCGCACTGGTTTCGATTCTGGGGCGGCTTTGAGCCGCCCCAGCCCCTGCCTGTTACCCCCGCTTCTCGATCACTTACAAATACCAGAAAATAAATAAGAAAGCCTGATTCGTACGGGAGGCATCCGAAAGCCCGCCTGTCCCGGCCGCCAAAACAATCGAACGCCCCCGGAAATTTTCGGTGGGCACTTTTCGATTTTTTACGTTCTTGTACATGTGCAAAGCAGGACATTTGTCCGTGCCGGGCGCACGTGCGCCGGGCACCCGCATGAAAATCGGGTTTTCGGCGGTGCGACTCTTTGTTTGGTGGAGGGGACGCGAGCATGACATCGGTCCGGGTGGACGGATTCTTTTGCCTGGCTTCGGACGGCACGATCGAGGAGTGCAACCAAAAGTTTTGCGAACTCACGGGATACAGCCGGGAAGAGCTGCTTTCCATGCGATACTGCGAGCTTGCGCCCTCGGAGACCGTAGATCGGTTGCATGAGCGCCTCTCCGGGGCCGCCGACCGGCAGGGAGCCGTTTACGTCATTGATTATCTCCGCAAGGACGGGCTGCGGGTTCCGCTGGAAACCGCTCTGGCATTTTTTCACGGGGCGGAGTTTCCGCACTTTGCAGGTTTCGCACGGCCTGTGGAGGCGAATGCAGAATCGCCGTCGGGGATCGATCGGCGGTACCGCGACCTGGTCGAGTCGCTCCCTCAGATCGTGTTCGAGACCGACGAACAGGGCAACCTCGTCTTTGCCAACGGCGCCGCCTTCCGCGCGTTCGGTTACGGCCCGGAGGCCCTGGTGGCCGGTTTCAATGTGCTCGAGGTATTTGCTCCGGAAGATGCAAGCCGGGCTGAAAGAGATTTCCGTCAGGCGCTTGCCGGGGAGAACCGGGGGCCGAACGATTACCGGGTGCTGCGCAAGAACGGAAGTTCTTTCGAAGTATTGATTTATTGCACCCCGATCATCCGCGGGGGAAGGCCGTGCGGATTGCGCGGAGTTATGGTGGATATTTCCGATTCGAGGTCGATCGAGAGGCAATTGCGCAAGCTTTCGGCCGCGGTCGAACAGAGCCCGGTTTCCGTGATCATCACGGATGCGGCGGCCAACATCGAGTACGTCAATCGCAAGTTCACCGAGGTCACCGGTTACAGCAGGGAAGAGGTAATCGGCAAGAATCCGCGTATCCTGAAATCAGGGGAGATGCCGGAGGAGGTGTACCGCGACCTCTGGAGCAAGATCAGCTCGGGCAGGGAGTGGCAGGGCGAGCTGCTCAATCGAAGAAAGAACGGGGAGCTGTACTGGGAATTCGCATCGATCTCGCCCATGCGCGGGCCGGACGGCGCGATCACGAACTACATCGGGGTCAAGGAGGAGATCACGGAAAGGAAGCGCCTGGAGCAGCAATTGATCCAGGCTCGGAAAATGGAAGCCATCGGCCGGCTGGCAGGCGGCATCGCCCACGATTTCAACAATCTCCTGACCGTGATCACGGGATACAGCGATCTGCTTTCCAGCCGGCTGCCGCCGGGAAGTCCGGAGCGGGTCGAGCTCGATGAGATCCGGAAAGCCGGCGAAAAGGCGGCGTCGCTGACTTCGCAATTGCTGGCCTTCAGCCGCAAGCAGCTGCTGAGGGCGGTGCCGATGAACCTGAATGACTGTGTCGGCAACGTACTCAAGATGCTCGACCGGCTGATCGGGGAAAACGTCGAGCTGGCGACCGCCCTCGAGCCGCGGCTCGGCCTTGTGAGGGCCGATCCGACACAGATGGAGCAGGTGATCTTGAACCTGGCCGTCAATGCCAGGGACGCCATGCCCGAAGGAGGAAGACTCAGTCTGTGCACCGCCAACGTTTACCTGGACCAGGCGTACGCCCGGGCCCACAACGTGGAGCTGGCGTCGGGGCCTTACGTCATGCTGGCGGTGAGCGACACGGGCAAGGGCATGGATGCGGAGACCAGGGCCAGGCTTTTCGAGCCTTTCTTCACCACCAAGGATGCCGGCAAGGGCACAGGCCTCGGCCTGTGCACGGTATACGGGATCGTCAAGCAGAGCGGCGGCTACGTCTGGGTGTACAGCGAGCCCGGCCACGGCACCACTTTCAAGGTATATCTCCCGCGTATCGAGGAAACCGAGCCGCGCGCGCACGCCCGTGTCGAAGGTGCGCGGGCACTCGGCGGCAGCGAAACCATCCTGCTCGTGGAGGACAACGAGGCTCTGCGCAAGCTGTGCCTCAGGGCCTTGGCGAAATACGGATACAAGGTGATCGAGGCGGCGAGCGCCGAGGAAGCGCTTGAACAGGAGGAGCGCAGTGCGGGGAGCATCGACCTGCTCCTCACGGATGTTGTCCTGCCCGGCACCTCCGGAAAAAAGCTGGCTGAATTGCTGAGAGCCCGCAGGCCGGGAATACGGGTTCTTTATTCCTCGGGCTACCCGGAGGACACGCTCTCGGGAGGGACGGAGGAAGGGGCCCAGTTTCTCCAGAAGCCGTTCTCTCCGGAGATGCTCGTAGGCAAGGTGCGCGAGCTGCTTGACGCCGAGTAGCTACCGCGCGCCGGTAGGTCCCGCGCGCCGCGCGGGACCGGTAACTTGGAGCAATAAGCTCACGGTCCGCCGCGGCGCCGCGGACCTACCGGCCCCGGCAAGGCCCCGAGCGGGTAGCCGGGGGTGAGCCGAAGGCGAACCCCCGGAAAGGGGCATACCAGCGAACGAAGCCCCGGAGGGCCGACAGACCGCGGTTTCTGATATATCCTTCTGCCGGCCCTTCGGGGCTTGTCCCGTGCCGCTCCCCTTTCTCCAGGTTCGCTTCCGCTCACCTGGAGCTACCAGCTTCCGTCCCTCCGGGACGGATGCAGCGAGGCGGACCTGCCAGGCGAGCCGGGGCTGCGCGTGCGGGATGCGCCGGCAGTGCGCACCTTTCGATCTTGCGGCCGGCTCAGCTTTCCTTTGCCTCTTCCCACAGCGCGTCCATCTCCTCGAGGGTTGCATCCTTCAGATCCTTGCCGGCCGCCTTGATCGAGGACTCGACGTGCTGGAAGCGGCGCACGAACTTGCGGTTGCTGCGTTTGAGAGCGCTTTCCGGATCGATTCCGAGGAAACGTGCGATATTGACGGCGACGAACAATAGATCTCCCACCTCGTCGGCGATGTCGCGCGCGCCCTTGTGCCTGTATGCCTCGAGCAGCTCGGCCGACTCCTCGTGCAGCTTGGACACGATGTCTTCGAGGCGGCTCCAGTCGAAACCGACGCGCGCCGCTTTGGCGGTCAACTGGTATGCTTCGTAAAGGGCGGGCAGCCTCGAAGGGAGGCCGTCGAGCAGCGAGCGCGCCGATTCAGGTTCACAGGCCGAGGCCGATCCCTTCTCCGAGGCCTTGATATCTTCCCAGTTTTTCAGGACATCCTGGGCCGTCTTGAGGTCCGCGTCGCCGAACACATGCGGGTGCCGCCGGACCATCTTTTCGTGGGCGCGGTCGACGATATCGGCGAGCTCGAATTCGCCGCGCTCGCGCGCGATCTGGGCGTGGAAGACGATCTGGAAAAGCAGGTCGCCCAGCTCCTCTTTCAATTCCTCGGGGTCGGGACTGTCGAGCGCGTCGAGGACCTCGTATGCTTCTTCGACGAGCATGGGCTTCAGGGTCTCGCGGGTCTGCTCCCGGTCCCAAGGGCAGCCCTGGTCGCCGCGCAGGCGCTCGACGAGGTCCACGAGTTTCTGGATGTCGCTCTTCCTGGCCACCGGATCCGCCTCTCTCGCGCTGCAGCCGGCCCGTTTGGACTTGAGCGATGCAGCCGCGGGTGATAGGATTGATTGCTCCAAATCGGGTAAGTCTATCCGCAGGACCAGCCTATGTCAAAAGAAGAGCAAGATCAGGGATTCAAGGTAACCGACAAGCGCTTGTTCGGGGAGGACGGGCAGCGACGCCCGGAAGTTGCCGCCCAGGATGAGGCCAAGGAGAAGGGGGGCGAGAAAGAGGCCCGCGCCGATCGGGCGGCGGGCGATTTGGACCGCCAACCGGAAGAGATCGGCAGGATCGACTTTCCCTCGTACATCCTTTCCTACTACACCCAGGGCCTGGTGCTTCTGGGAGAGGTTCCCAATCCCTACACGCAAAAGAAGGAAGAAGACGCGGAAGCCGCGCGCCACACGATCGAGATCCTGACCCTTCTGCAGGAAAAGACGCGGGGGAACCTCACCCGGGAGGAAGAACAACTGCTGGGAGGGATTCTTTACGAGCTGCGGATCAAGTACATGGCCAAGACCAACCGCATCAAACTCTAGTCCGGCGAGCGCGGCATGAAGGTAATTTACGGCCTCGAGGAGCTTCCGCACGGGTACCCGCGTCCGGTCGCGACCATCGGCAACTTCGACGGCGTCCATCTCGGCCACCAGCTCCTGATGCGGGAACTGATTTCGCGGGCGGCTCAGGTCGGCGGCACGCCGACGGTCGTGACCTTCCATCCCCACCCGCTGCAGGTGCTGGCGCCCGGCAATGCGCCGAGGATGCTCCAGACGCTGCGCCAGAAGCTGGGCGCCATCGAATCGCTCGGAATTCGACTGGCGATCGTGCTTCCCTTCGACCGGGAGTTTGCGCGCATCAGTGCCCGGGATTTTGCCGCCGACATCCTGTGGGAGCGACTGCAGCTTCATGAAATCCATGTCGGACCGAGCTTCGCCTTCGGCTATCGCCGCGAGGGAAGCTTCAATCTGTTGCGCGAGGTGGGCATGGAGCTCGGCTTCGCGGTCAACAAGGTCGCGCAGGTGCAGTTTCGCGGCAGCCGCGTTTCCAGCACCGCCGTGCGCCAGGCGCTCATGACCGGGCAGGCGGCCCTGGCCAGGCGGCTGCTGGGCAGACCCTACGCTCTGGAGGGAGAGATCGTGCACGGAACGTCCCTCGGCGCCGGATTGGGTGTGCCCACCGCGAATCTGCGCACGGCGAACGAACTCATCCCGCGCAAGGGCGTCTACGTCACCCTGCTGACTGTCGGCGGGCGGCGGCACGCGGCCGTGACCAATATCGGCGTGCGACCCACGGTGACCTCGGGAAGCCCCGAGGCGCCGGTCACGGTCGAGACGCATGTGCTCGATTTTCACGGGGACATATACGGCGAGGAGGCCACGCTGGAGTTTCTGTTGCGACTGAGGGACGAGAAGCGCTTCACGGATGCCCAGGCCCTGGTGACCCAGATTCGGAAAGACGTCGCGCGCGCCCGGCGCTATCTGCAAAAGCTGGAAAGCGTTACGGCGTGTGTCCGGCAGGCCGCCGGAGTGTGACGCGCGCAGGGCGGTCATGAGCGTTACGCGGGAAGAAATCCTCAGAATCGCCGAGCTGGCCAAGCTGCACTTCGAGGAAGAGGAACTCGACGCGTTCACGGTGCAGTTCCAGCGCATCCTGGATTACATCGAGAAACTGCGCGCAGTTCCGATCGAAGGGGTCGAGGACGCCGCCCATGTGCCGGCGAGCGCGGGCCCCGCCGGGCGCATGCTGCGCGAAGATCGCGTGACGCCCTCGCTTGCGGTCGGCGAGGCGCTCGGCAACGCGCCCGATTCCGGCAGGGGCCACTTCAAGGTTCCCAAGGTAATCTGAGAGGAGCGGCCGGGACCCATGCCCGCTCAGGCGGCCGGCCGCGCGCAGGCATTGAGCATCGATAGCGCATACCGGATCAGGGAAGCCGTCCATCGCCGCGATCGGTCCGCGCGCGAAACGGCCGCTGCGGCCCTGGCGCGCATCGAAAAGGCCGACCGCGTGCTGCGCGCCTTTCTTACGGTGGAGCCGGAGCGGGTGCTCGCCCGTGCCGATGCGGTCGACAGGTTGGTGGCGCAAGGGGGGGCACCGCTGCCGCTGGCTGGAGTCCCGGTGGCCGTCAAGGACAATATATGCACGCGCGGTCTGCGCACGTCCTGCGGCTCGAAAATCCTGGCAAATTTCATCCCTCCCTACGACGCTACCGTAATCGCGCGCCTCGAGCGCGCAGGCGCCGTCGTGCTCGGCAAGACGAACTGCGACGAATTCGCCATGGGATCCTCGACCGAAAACTCCGCCTTCCAGACGACACACAATCCCTATGACCTCGATCGTGTGCCGGGAGGGAGCAGCGGAGGCAGCGCCGTGGCCGTGGCTGCCGGGATGTGCCCTCTTGCGCTCGGTTCCGAGACCGGCGGGTCGGTGCGCCAGCCGGCGTCGTTCTGCGGCATTCTGGGCCTGAAGCCGACCTACGGCAGGGTGTCGCGCTACGGCCTGGTCGCCTTCGCCTCCTCGCTCGATGCCGTCGGGCCGATGGCCAACGACGCGCGCGACATGGCCCTGATACTCTCCGTAATCGCCGGGCACGATCCGGCGGACGCCACCTCGTCGGCCGTTCCCGTGCCCGACTACCTCGCGGAATTGCAACTCCCGGTCAAGGGCATGAGGCTCGGCATTCCCAGGGAATACTTCGGCCCGGGGCTCGACCCTGCCGTCCGGGAAATCGTCGAGGCGGCCTTCCGCAACGCATCGGCCCTGGGCTGCGAGATCGAGGAAGTCAGCCTGCCCCATGCGGAATACGCGATCGCCGACTATTACATCATCGCTCCGGCCGAGGCGAGTTCGAACCTGGCGCGCTACGATGCCGTCCGTTACGGGTACCGCGTGCCGGACGCCCGCGATCTTGCAGACATGTACCGGCGCAGCCGTCGCGAGGGTTTCGGCGCCGAAGTCAAGCGGAGAATCATGATCGGAACCTTCGCCCTTTCTTCGGGATACTACGAAGCCTACTACGGGCGGGCCATGAAGGTGCGCCGGCTGATCCAGGAAGACTTCCGCCGGGTTTTCGCCTCGGTCGACGCGCTGCTGGCACCGGTCAGCCCGACCCCCGCTTTCAGGATCGGCGAGAAGGTGGACGATCCGCTTGCCATGTACCTGTCGGACATTTTCACGGTGACCGCGAACCTCGTGGGAATACCCGCGATTTCGATCCCGTGCGGCAATACTCCCGAGGGACTGCCGGTGGGCCTGCAGATCATGGGAAACCATTTCGCGGAAGCGGCCATACTGCGCCTGGCGCACGCATACCTGCAAGCCTGTCCCGTCGCCCGCCCGCCCCTGCAGGCTTGATTTTTTCGCTCACCGGAGCACGCCGCCGTCAGAATTGTGTGGCGCCGAGACGATACATTCTTGCATTGGCCGCGGCCTTGCTGCCATGGCCGGCATGGAATGCCGGAGCGTCGCAATCCCTTGCCGACCTTGCCCGCAAGGAGGCCGAGCGCCGGAAGGCGCTTCAGGAACAAGGGGTCGCAGGCAGGGTGGTCGCGCCCGATGATCTGCAGGGCCGGACCGGTTCGGGCAGGATGACCGTTTCGGATGCCGGCACGCCGGCGCCCACCGCGCAGTCCGATACGGGACGCCCGAGCAACCGGGGGAAGCCGGATGCGTACCGCACGCGACTGCAAAGCCTGGACCGGCAGATCCGCGAGGATCAAGAGCAGCTGCAGTTGCTCGAGCAACGCATGGCGGCCGAACGGTGGGCCCTGCCTCGAGCCGGGCGGATCGTGCGCAATCGGAATTATGGCTCCCCTTACGAAGATCTGCGCTGGAAAGCGGAACAGCTTCGGGCAAGGCTGAGCCGGCTGCGCGAGGAGCGCCGGAAGGTTTACGAAGAAGGCCGCAAAGCGGGCTTCCTGCCGGGCGAGCTGGAGGGCAGGCGCATCACCCCGTAGCCCGCAAGCAGGTCCGCCGCGCCGCGGCGGACCGTGAGCTTATCGCTCCAAGTTGCCGGTCCCGCGCGGCGCGCGGGACCCACTCGCGCGCGGGACCTACCGCGTCTCTTCGAGCAGGCGGCGGTAGGCCTCCCGGCGCGGGATGCCGAGACGGCGCGCCACAGCCTTGAGCGCTTCCTTCCTGGTCGCTCCGGTCGTGCGCATCTCCTGCTCGACGCTCTCGCCGATCGATGCCGTATCTTGGGCCCGACCGGCTGGGGATGGGCCGCCTTCGACGACGAGCGTGATCTCTCCCCGGACTTCAGGCCGGGCGAGGAAGGCGTCGAGGATTTCCCGGAGGTTGCCGAAAACCCACTCCTCATGGATCTTGGTGAGCTCGCGCGCCAGGCAGGCGCGCCGCGGGCCGAGGATCTCGACCATGTCGCGCAGCGTGCGGCTCAGCCTGTGCGGCGCCTCGTAAAAGATCAGGGTGCACGGCAGCGCCGCCAATTCCTGCAGCCTCTTTCTGCGCCCGGCGGCGCGAGGCGGCGGGTAGCCGGCGAAGCAAAAGCTCTCCGTCGGCAGGCCGGACCCGACCAGGGCCGCGAGCGCCGCCGACGGGCCCGGCACGGGTACGACCGGGATGCCTTCGTTGCGGCACGCCCGGATGAGCATGAGCCCGGGGTCGGAAATCGACGGCGTGCCCGCGTCGCTCACGAGCGCGACGCTCTTGCCCTGGCGGAGCAGGGAGAGCAGGCGTGCCGTGCTGCGGGCTTCGTTGTGCTCGTGATGACTCTCCTGCCGCGTGCGGATGCCGTAATGGTTGAGGAGCTTGGCGGTCCGGCGCGTATCTTCGCTCGCGATGCAGTCGACCTCGCCGAGGATGCGCAAGGCGCGCAGGGTGATGTCTTCCAGGTTCCCGATCGGCGTGGCCACGACGTAGAGAGCCGCTCGGGCTGTTGTCTTCCACGGTTCCTGTTGCTCCACGGTGCTCCCGCTCAGGCACGGCGTCCCATGGCGACCAGCATTTCGCGCACGGCGCGTTCGATCCCCACCAGGGCCGCCCGGGCGATGATGTTGTGTCCGATGTTGAGTTCCTCGATCTCGGGGATTTCGCAGATCAGGCGCACATTGCGATAGGTGAGCCCGTGGCCGGCGAGGATCTTCATTCCCCGGGCCGCGCCGAGCCGTGCGGCTTCGCGGACCTTGGCCAGCTCGCGCGCGAGGGCCGGCCCGGCCAGATCCGGGCTGCGCGGGCAGGTTTCCGAGTATGCCCGGGTGTTCAGCTCGATCATCGGCGCTCCGAGGCCGGCCGCCGCCTCGACCTGCGCGGGATCGGGGTCGACGAAAAGGCTGACCTGGATGCCGTGTTTCGCGAGCTCCCGCAGAGCTTGTTCCGCAGCCGCCTTGTTCCTGACGACATCGAGCCCTCCCTCCGTCGTGACCTCCCCTTCGCGTTCGGGCACCAGGGTGGCCTGGTCCGGCATTAGCTCGACGGCAATGCGGGTCGCCTCGGGTGTGGCGGCCATTTCGAGGTTGAGGCGCGTCGTCAGGCAGGCGCGCAAGCGCCGGACGTCGCTCTCCTGGATGTGGCGCCGGTCGCCGCGCAGGTGCACGGTGATGCCGTCGGCGCCCGCGAGTTCGGCCAGCAGCGCAGCGGCTACCGGATCGGGTTCGGGTGCCTGCCGCGCCTGCCGGATGGTGGCGATGTGGTCAACGTTGACACCCAGCTTGGTCATCTTTTTCCCTCCTGTGGCCGGCGGCTTCGAGCCGGCGCACGAGACGGCGCATGCGGGCCAGCGTGCGCTCGCGCCCGAGCGCCTGCATGACGTCGAACAGCCCGGGTGCGACCCCCTGACCCGTCAGCCCCACGCGCAGCGCATTGATCAGCACGCCGGCCTTCACTCCCTCATGTTCCGCCAGCGAGCGCAGAAGCGCCTCGGTCGATTCCGGAGTGAACGCGCGGTCCTGCTCGTAGCGCTCGATCAGCGCAGCGACAAGCCCGGCCAGGGCCGGCTCCTGGAGATACTTCTTCGCCGCCTCCCGCTCGTAGGAAAAATCTTCCGTGAAGTAAGCGCCGAAGCGCGCGGCGAAGTCGCGCATCGTGCGCACCCGGCCCTTCAGCAGCGCGATCAGCCGATCGAGGGACTCGCGGGGCAAGGGGTCCTCTTCCGGCCCCCACAGGCCGCTGCGCCTGAGTTCGGCGATCACCAGCGGCCGCAGTTCATCGGCCGGAGCGCGGGCGATGTACTGGCTGTTGAACCACTCGAGCTTTTCCAGGTTGAAGACGGCGTTCGCCTTTCCCACGCCTTCCAGGGTGAACAGATCGATCAGCTCCTGCATGGACAGCAGCTCGCGGTCATCGCCCGGCGACCATCCCAGCAGGGCGAGGAAGTTCACGAAGGCGGCGGGCAGGTATCCCATCTCCGCATAGGCCATCACCGATGTCGCGCCGTGGCGTTTGGAGAGCCGCTGCCGGTCCGGGCCCAGGATCAGCGGCAGATGGGCGAACTCGGGGAGCGGGCGGCCGGCCGCGCGATAGAGGAGCACCTGTTTGGGGGTGTTCGAGATGTGGTCCGCACCTCGGATTACGTGCGTGATATCCATCTCGATATCGTCCACGACGACGCCCAAATGGTACGTGGGGATGCCGTCCGAGCGCAGGAGCACGAAATCCTCGATCTGGCCGTTGTCGACTTCGATGCCGCCGTATACGGCGTCGTGGTACGACGTACTGCCCGGCGGCACGAGGAAGCGCAAGGCGTTGGGTTCGCCCGCGGCGGCGCGCCGTTCGGAAGCTTCCCGCGCTAAGGCGCGGCAACCGCCGGTGCAGCCGCGCGCAACCGGCTGGGCGGGCCGGCCGTTCGATCCGGCCTGCGCGCCGCAAAAGCAGCGGTACGCCTTGCCCCCATCGAGCAGGCGGTGGGCGAACGCACGGTATTTCCCGAGATCGCCGGACTGGAAGAAGGGCCCCTCGTCCCAGTCCAGCCCCATCCAGCGCAGGGCCGTGAGGATTCCTTCGACCATCTCCGGGCTGGAGCGGCGGTAATCGGTGTCCTCGATGCGCAGGATGAAACGGCCCCCGTGGTGGCGTGCGAACAGCCAGTTGAACAGGGCCGTGCGCGCCCCGCCCACGTGCAGGTATCCGGTCGGGCTGGGCGCGAAGCGGACGCGCACTTTCAGGGGACGCTCCTCCTGCATAACCTTACGATTATAAGGCAAACCCGCAAGTCCGGCGCGGGCGGCCCGTTCACAATACGGCGAGCGCCGCGCGCTGGCGGGCGATGCGGCCGGCGCGCTCGCGCGCAAAGCGCACGATCCCCTGAAAGATGCTCTCGGGATCCAGCCGCGCCTCGGCGATCACATCCGCCTCGGTGCCGCCCGTCCGCCAGCGATCGTCGAAATCCGCGTACAGGGAATACTCCTCGGTCAACGGCCCGAGATCGGGAAGCGGCGGGACGCGCTTGGTCATGGTGCTTACCACCATCGAATCGAAGCGGGCGCTTTCCGGGTAGATATGGTCGCGGTAGGCGGCCGGTTGCCAGGAGAAGAGCTCCGGGCTGATGACCGCCGCGATGCGCACGTTGATGCCTTCGGCTTCCAGTCTCGGGATGATGCCCACCAGGTTGACGGTGGAGCTGGCCCCCTGGACCCATACGGTCCCCATGCGCGGGTTGCGCGCATCGTACTCGCGGATCAGGTAAATCCCCTTGGCGGCGGCGCGCAGGTCCGGATCGGCGAAGCTGCTGCGGTCGGCGACGGGGAAATCCGGCCGGGCCACGTGGATGACGATGATGCCGATCTCCCTGGTCAGGGCGGCCCGGCGCGCGGCGGCGAAGTATCCCGGGGCGACGTCGTTGTAGTCCCAGAAATAGAGGTTGATCACCTGGCCGCGGGGGAGCAGGGTCCAGACCTGGGGGGCGAAAACCCCGAAATGCGTGCGCGCGTCGGCCGCGGTCTCGGGGCCGGAGTGGGCGGCCAGGATGGTGAGGACGCCCAGCGCGAAGGGACTGTCCTGGTTCTGCTGGCTGAAGACGCGCGCCGGTGTGTACATGAGGGGCGTGAAGGCGCCGTAGGTGCCCGACAGGCCCCACAATCCGGCAAAGCGCTCCGGGTCCGGAGAGATGTTCTGGCTGATCGCGCCAATGATGGTGGACACGTTGACGGCTTCCTGGATCGGCGCCTTGAGCCTTGTGCCCGCGGGATTGGCGACCGGGTCGTAGTGGCCGAAGAAGTGCGCGTGCTCGACGTTGATCGAATCGGAAAGATCGGCCGCGATCGTCAGGAACCGGCCGCCGGTGACGTAGTTGAGCCATTTGCCGATTTCGCTGATGGCGCGCCGCGTCCCCTTCTTCTCTCCCGGCGGAAGGAAGAGTCGTATGGTCTTGCGCACCTCTTCGCCGCTGTGCGGGTTCTTCAGGGCGACCTCCACCGGCCCTTCCGGCAGGTTTTCCACGCGCAGGCGTTCGTCCTGGAAGGGATCCGTATCGGCGGGTATGCACAGCCGGACTGGGCGATCCAGCTTGCCGGCGGTCTCGATCAAGCGGTCGGCGATCCAGCGGCACAGTTCCGGGCGGCGATCGAGAACCGAAAGCGCGACATCGATGTTGGTCTTGAACTGGATCAGGCGGTCCGCCTCGCGCGCCGGCTTCGGGTCGCGGATCCCCTCGAACCTCACGCCGTATTTCTGCTCGAAGGTCGCCGCCAGCGCCGCGAAGTAGGGCGAGTTCATCGGCAGCGAATAAGGATGGCTCGGGTAGCTCACCAGCTGATCCCCGTCGCCGGGAATCTTTCCGTTTTGCGCCGCCGGCCACCACCCTTTGACGGTGCGGCCGACGACGATCATCGGCCGGCGGTCTGCGGCCGGCCACTCTTCCATGGTTTTCAGGGCGCCGAAGATGCGGGCGAAATCGTTGCCGTCTTCCAGGGCGAGGACGTTCCAGCCGTAGGACACCCACTGCTGCGCGATGTCGTAGTCGCGGAAGTGCGGCTTGACGATGCTGCCGATCAGCTCGTCGTCGATCCCGGCATTGTTGAAGGAGAGCAGGATGCGCAGCCGTTTGCCTACCTGCTGGGCGACGGCCGCGGTCTTCAGCTCCTGCGCATGGCCCTCGGTCATGGCGAACTCGCCCTCGAGCGCCATGATCTTCGGCGCTTCGCCCGCGCCCGCGATGTCCCAGAATGCGGCCTTGCCCGCGGCGGTGGCGATGCCGACGCCCGAGGGCCCGCCGTTGACGTCGTTGGTCACGTCGGTCGATTCGGCATGGCCCGCCAGGGCGCGGATGCCGCGCAGCGCGGCCTGCCGGAAAAGCGGGTGGTCGGCGAGCCCGTTGTCGGCCAGCAGGGTCCGGACCGCCCCGGCGCTGCGCCGGAAGCCGAGGGCGTCTATGGACAGAACGGCGATGCGGGGATCGAAGTTGTAGGCCGGATTGCCGGTCTCCTCGTAGCGGCGCGCGAGCGCTTCGTACAGGATCATCCACAGGGCGTAGCAGGTGGGGATGCAGTGCCCGCCGGCGAGCATGAACCTGTCGGCCAGCGGGTGCTTGGGCCTGCGGATGTCGTAACGCAGGGCCCCGATATCGGGCCCGCCGAGATGGACCGCCACGTTGTAAGGCGTATAGGCCAGCGGTCCGCCGTAGTGCCCTGTCTGCGCATAATTGCCCAGCAGCACGAGGATCATGGCCGTCATGAAGGCCGTATCCTCGTAAGGCTCCAAATCCATGCCGCCGAGGGAGACCTCGATGGGCGACAATCGCTGCGTACCTGATACCGAGTGGATCACGACCGATTGCGCCTGTCGTGCGGATTCGATCTGCATCGTTTTCTTCCCCTGTTGCGCGAAGTCGTGCAGCTGAAAAATCCGAATTTTAGCGTGAAAACGAAACCGGTGTAAGGGGATGTCGTTGTACCATCAAAAACCGTGTGCTTCTCTGAGGAGCGTAGCGCCTATGCACCATTGCCGATTCATGGTGATACTGACCGCCGCGGGGTGTTTCTTCGGGTCCATGCTGAACGCGCAGCCGCGCGCGGCCAGGGCCGTGGCCGCCCAGGAGCGCGTCCGCATCGACGGCAGGCTGGACGAACCGTCGTGGCGCCTGGCTCCGGCGATCGGCGATCTCATCCAGGTCGAGCCCAAGGAGGGCGCGCCGCCGACGGAAAGAACCGAAGTGCGCGTGCTTTACGATTCCGACGCCCTTTACTTCGGCATCATTTGTTACGACAGCTCACCCTCGGATATCGTCGCCACGCAGATGACGCGCGACGGCGATCTGGACGTCGACGACAGCATCTGGATCGGACTGGACCCCTTTTTCGACCAGCGCAACGGTTTCTTTTTCGGGATCAATCCCGCCGCGGCGCGCGCGGACGGCCAGATCTCCAATAATACGGAGCATCCCACGCTCGACTGGGACGGCATCTGGAATGCCGCAGCCCGCATCACGGCCGAGGGATGGGAAGCGGAGGTGGCCATACCGTTCAAGACGCTCCGCTTCAAGCCGGGCCAGACGACCTGGGGTCTCAACATCGAAAGGCGCATCAAGCGCCGCAACGAGACCGACCGCTGGTCGGGCGCGCGCAGGGATATCTGGCCGACCAATCTGGCCGAAGCCGGGATCCTGGAAGGACTGCCCGTGATCCGTCAGGGCCACGGACTCGACGTACGGCCCTACGGCCTGGTGCGCAAGGAGGGCGAGGACTGGAAGCTCGACGGCGGCCTGGACGTCTCGAAGAACCTGGCGCCGAACGTCAACGCGTCGCTGACGGTGAACACCGATTTCGCCGAGACCGATGTCGACGCGCGCCAGGTCAACCTGACGCGCTTCCCGCTTTTCTATCCCGAGAAAAGGGCTTTCTTTCTCGAAGGAGCAGGGGTGTTCGAAACCGCGGGGACTTCTGCGCAGAGCCCGGACCTGCTGCCGTTCTTCAGCCGCCGCATCGGGCTCTACAAAGGCCGCGAGGTGCCGATCGCGGCAGGCGCCAAGATCGCGGGACGCCATGCTCGATACAACATCGGGCTGCTCGACGTGCAGACGCGCAGCACGAAGATCACCGTCGATGAAGGGGAAACCCTGGAGCTCGGGAGCCGCAACCTTCTGGTCGCGCGCCTGAGCCGGGATTTCTGGCGGCAATCCTATGCCGGCGTGATATTCACCAACGGCAACCCGGGCGGCGCGGGGAGCAACCGGCTGGTGGGCATCGACGCGCGCCTGGCCACCTCGAGCTTCCGCGGCGACAAGAACTTGAGTCTGGACCTTTATCTTTTCCACACGCGCGACCAGGCGAGCGGGACCTCCGACTTTGCGGGCGGTTTCACCGTGGACTATCCCAACGATCGCTGGGACGCCGTCTTCAGCTGGAAGCAGATCGGGAGCGACTTCAGGCCGGCACTCGGTTTTGTGCCGCGGACCGGAATCCGCAAGGCGCGCGGCGGCTTCGAATTCGCGCCCCGGCCGGAGCGCTGGGGCATCCGGAAGCTGAAATTCGAGTTCCGGCCCACTGTAATCACCGATCTGGACAACGTAATCCAGAACTGGAGCGTTCGCGGCTCGCCCCTGGGCATTGAATTCGAGTCGGGCGACGAGGTGCAGTTCAGTATTTCTCCCGAGTTCGAGCGCCTGGACGAGGCTTTCGAGATCTACCCCGGCGTGGTCCTGCCCCCGGGTTCCTACACCTGGCATCGCTTCGATGGCGAGTTCCAAAGCGCCAGCAAGCGGCCTTGGGTCGTCGAAGCGAGATACGGCTGGGGGACATTCTACTCGGGCACGCGGCGCAACTACGGCCTGAACCTGACGCTCAAGCCCAGCCGTCATCTCCTCTTCGGATTCGAGGGTGAGCGCAACGACGTGCGCCTGCGGCAGGGCAACTTCTTCACCCAGCTCTTCTCGGTCCGGGCCAACTACAATTTCTCGCCCGATGTTTCCTGGACGAATCTCGTGCAGTACGACAACGAATCCAGAATACTGGGCGTGCAGAGCCGCCTGCGCTGGATCCTGAAACCGGGAAACGACCTGTTCGTCGTGCTGAACCGCGGCTGGTACCGCACCTTCGCGCACGCGTACCTGTCGGGATTCGACCGGGCCACGATCAAGCTTCAGTATACCTTCCGCTACTGACAAGGCTCTTTCCGCGCGGCGCCGCCGCGGTCCGGTGATAGAATCGCCGCCGCGATTCCGGAAGGAGGTGCCGCATGACGAACAGCCGTGGATGGCAGGGACGGAGGCCTTTCCTGCAGAAGCTGATGGTCATGACGGGGCTGTCGGCAGCGCCCGCCGTGGCGCGCGGGGCGCCGGCGGCGAGCGCCGCAGCCCCGGCTTGTCTGCCCGACTATGTTCGCGCGCAGAATTACAGGTCGCTGAAGCAGTCGAGCTACGACCGCACCGGAGGGAACGCCGACCGCTGGGTCCTGGCGCCGGGACAGACGCAGGAATTGTTCCGGGCCAGGGGGCCGGGAATGATTTCGCACATCTGGTTCACGATTTCGGCGCAGAGCCCGAACCACCTGAAGGAACTGGTTCTGCGCATGTACTGGAACGGCAGTGCGCGGCCGAGCGTGGAGAGCCCGATCGGCGATTTCTTCGGGCTCAATCTGGGCGAGTATGTCATCTACGAGTCCCAGTATCTCGCCTGTTCCCCCGGGCGCTCGCTCAACTGCTATTTCGCCATGCCGTATGCCGGCGAGGCCCGCATCGCCGTCACGAACGAAGGGAAGCAGAATGTCGGAGCTTTCTATTCCAACATCGATTACATGGAGCTGCCGTCGTTGCCGGACGACATTCTGTACTTCCATGCGAGCTATCGCCAGGCAGCGCCCAACAAGCCCGTGGTCGGACCGGACGGGAAGGACGTGCCGAATCCCGACGGGCGCCTGAACTATGTCTACGGCGAAACCCGCGGCCGCGGCCATCTGATGGGGGTTACGCTCGGGGTTTTGCAGAACAACGAGTTCTGGATGGGCGAGGGCGACGAGATGATCTTCGTCGACGACGAGTCGCGACCCCTGATCGTCGGTACCGGCTCGGAGGATTACTTCCTGGGGAGCTGGAACTTCGGGGGGCGGGACGGCGCGCGCGCGTTTTCGCACCGCATGTACGGAGCCCATTACATCCAGCTGCCCGAGCGCACCGGCGGCCGTTACCTGTGCTACCGCTGGCACGGCGACAACCCGGTGACCTTCACGCGCTACCTGAGGCACACGATGGAGCACGGGCACGCGAACAACCGGGGCGACAATTTCTATTCGTGCTGCTACTGGTATCAGAGCGAGCCGTACACGGATTTGCCGCCGCTGCCTCCGGTGGAGGAGCGTATTCCGGTATTGCATGCCATGCCCGGGCCCGGCGGGGTTCGTGCGGGGTAGGCCGCAGGCGCTATGCTTCCAGATCCTCGGGCGTGCAGTCGTCGTAGCATTCGAACGGGATGCCGAGTTCTTCGGCGAGCGCCTTGAGCCGGGCCAGGTAATCGCCGCATACCGTCATGGGGTGGTTCGAATTGAGATAGTGTTCGATCCGGCCGCAGAGCCTCAGGTACCAGTGGGGCCAGTCGGGGCTGCAGTTGCGCGAGCGCGCGCGCCACCCCTCCTGGGTGGGCACGTCGGTCACGCCGCGCGGCTGTCCGGGACTTTCTCGGCCATCTTCAAGAGCCGCAGGCCGTCGATGCCGATGAAAAGCATCTCGTTTTCTCGGCCCGCCGCTCTTGCGGCCAGGTAGGCTCCGTGGGCGCCGGGATCGTTGTGCGCGTAGACGAGATCGATCCGCTTGTACACGGCCAGCGCGGATTCCATCTCCTTGCGCGCCTCCGGTTCGAGCCATTTCATGTCGGCTTCGAACACGATTTCGAGGCCGCTGCCACGGATGCCCTCGAGGAACCCGCTGTGCCGTTCCTGCGCCGGCGTGGAGGTCATCGCCGGAAAAGGACAGGTGAATGTCGCGCGCGCTGAGGATCATGGCCCGTGCGCCATTCCTATATCATATTCCGGTCGCGCGCGGCCGTGAAATCTGCGCGCACCGCAGGTCCGCCGACGGCCGACCGGGCTCCGGCACACCGGCGCATCTCGGGCCAGGGCCGGAGCGGCAGATCCCGTTCGCGCCCGCAGGGGTAGCGCGGGCGCTGCGGATCGGCAAGATCCGGCAGATCGCGGCGCAGGCCGGATCGGTGTCCCGCCCGCAGGCGGCTCGCGACCGGGCGTGTCGAGAACCGGGGTGCCGAAAAATCCGAACATCGCTATGGGCGCCGAAGCTCGGGTCAGGTATACTTCAGCAAAACGGAAACCACGGGCGTGCGGCGGCCGGCGATTCTCGGGGAAAGCCGGTTGCCCTTTTGCAACAGGAGTAGAGCATGACGGATATCACCCGCAGGGACTTTGTAAAGACCGGAGCGATCGGGACGGCCGCTGTGCTGGCCCGTGCCGGGAGTCGGGCGGCGGACCCACCGATGCCGGAACGTCGTTTGGGCAAGACGGGTCACATGGTCCGGCTTTTCAGCCTCGGGGGCCAGGCCACGCTGGAGCGCCCGGGTACGCACGACGAATCGCTCGCGATCATCCACCGCGCACTCGACCTGGGCGTGAACTACATCGATACGGCGCGCTACGGCCAGGGAATCAGCCAGAAGTATATCGGCGAGGTCATGAAAACCCGACGGCGCGAAGTTTTCCTGGCCACCAAGACGCGCGACCGGACGCGCGACGGTTCTCTCAAGCTTCTGGAGGAGAGTCTGAGTTCGCTGCAGACCGACCGCCTGGACCTGTGGCAATTGCACAACATCACCAGGAAGGAAGAACTCGATCAGATCTTCGGCAAGGACGGAGCCATCGAAGCCTTGATCCGGGCGCGCGACGAGAAGACGGTCCGCTTCCTCGGCATCACCGGGCATTACGATCCGGAGGTGCTGATCGAGGGCATCAACCGCTTCGAGTTCGATACCATTCTCCTGGCGCTCAATCCCGCGGATCCGCATATCGAGTCGTTCCAGACGAAGCTTCTGCCGCTGGCCGTGCAGAAGGGGCTGGGCATCATCGGGATGAAGATCCCGGCGCGCGGGCGGATGTTCCGGCAGGGCGGCGTCACCTCGATGAAGGACGCCATGAGCTACGTGCTTTCCAAGCCGGTCCACACGGTGATCGTGGGCTGCGACAACGTGCGCCAGGTGGAAGAAAACGTGGAGATCGCCCGGACCTTCCAGCCGATGAGCGCCGAGCGGATGGCGCAATTGGAGGCGCTTGCCGCGCCCTATGCGGCCGACGCGCTCTTTTTCCGCAAGGGCGCGGCCGGTTTCGGTGCCGGCGAGGATCATTGACGGGATCGCCGGCTCCGGCCGCCGCCGGCGACGGGCGGCGGCCGGAGCACGCGCGTCGCTATTTCACCTGCGAGCTTTCGGTCGGCTTTTTCTCCGGCTTCTTCGGGTTCTTGACGTACTGGTCGAGCCACGCGTCCCAGCGCGCCCACATGTCGAGCAGCGTCTCTTTCATGGCCGGCCCGTGGTCTTCGTACGGGTAGCTGTAGAGAGCCGCCGGCTTGCCCAACCCGTTGAGCGCGTGGAACAGGCGCTCGGAGTTGATGGGATCGGTGCCGTTGTTGGCATCGTCCTGCCCGTGGTACATCAGCAGGGCGCCGTTGATCTGGTTGGCGTAGAGAAGCGGCGACATGCCCAGGTAGACGTCGCGCGCGTCCCAGAGCCAGCGGCGCTCGCTCTGGAAGGTGAAGGGGGTGAGGGTGCGGTTGTAGTTGCCGTCGCCCGCGATCCCGGCCTTGAAGAAGGGCGTGTGGGCCAGGGCGTTGGCGGTCGAAAAGGCGCCGTAGCTGTGGCCGCCGATCGCCAGCCGGTCGCGGTCGATGTAGCCCTGCTTGTCCAGGGCGTCGATGACGGCCCAGAGGTTGTTGCGCAGGTCGGGGACGTAGTTGTTGTTCATCTGACCCTGCGGCCCGATGATCGGGCAGTCGGGCTCGACGACTGCGTAGCCGCGCAGGATGAAGATCTGCATCGAGCGCGTGCCGATGCGCGGGAAGCTGTTCTTGTTGTAGCGCGCCACGGACTCGTCGTAGGCCCGCTGGTTCTGGTATTCGCGCGGATAGAACCAGAAGAGCGCCGGCAGCCTGGTGCCGGCGACGTAGTCCGCGGGCAGCGTGATCGTCACCCAGAACTTGATCCCGTCGACGCGCTCGACCTGGAGGCGCTTGGTGACGGCCCGGGTGATCTGCGGCGCGTAGTCCACATTGTCGGTCAGCTTGCGCAGGTCTCCCGTGCGCAGGTCGCGCACGTAGGAATCGGGAACCGTCGTGCGCGTCTCGCGCGTGGTGAAGATCACGCCGAGATCATCGTCCGCGGCCGCATTGAAGGTTTCGTAAACATCTGCGGCGCTCTCGAAGATCTTCTTGCTTTCGCCCGTCATGTAATTGACCTTGCTGATGAAGGGGCGGGGAGCCTGCTCTTCGGGATTCTTGAAATACTGCGTGCCGCTCAGGTAGATGCTCTGCCCGTCGGAGGCCACGCGCGCGACGGTGACGCCGTTGGGCAGGCGGCGGGTCATCAGGGAGCCCGGGTCCGTGTATATGTCGGTGGTCCGGTGCTTGAAGATGGTGTGCTTGGTCTTGGGATCGTCGGCCCTGACCGCAAAGAGATGCTCTTCGCCCGAGACGGTTTCCGTCATGAAGAGTGTCTGCGCGTCGGGGGAATATTCGAGGCTGCCGATGCGGTCCTCGTTTTCGTAGATCACCTTGATGCTGTTGTTGTCGAAGGGCGGCAGCCACTGCATGACGCGGTCCTTGCGCTTCTGTTCGGCGGCGCCGGGGGCGGCTTCTTCCTGGGGCTCGTCGGGCGGCCTTTCGCCCCGCGGGCGGGGTTCCAGCTGCAGGAAGCTGAGTCCCTGGCCGTCGGGCCTCCAGGTGACGTTGCGCCGGTCATCGGGCCGGCCGCCGCGGCCGCCGAAACCGGCCCCGGGACGCTGGCCCGGCGCCGGAGCGGGGCCGCCGCCGCGCGTCACCGTGCTTTCGCGCAGCTCGCGTTTCACGATGTCGGCGAGCTTCTTGCCGGTGAAGTCGTAAACGGCGTCGAGGGTGCCGAATTCGCTGAGGGGAACGTTGTAGGAAAAGGGCTTGAGCAGCGTGGTCGCGCGGAAATACTTGCCGTCGGGCGATATGTCGAGTGAGCGCCACATGTCGGGATTGCCGATGTTCCTGGCGGTTCCCGTGGCGACATCGATGAGAACGAGCTGCCCCGTGGCCAGCCACTCGAGCAGGTCCTTGTCTTGCTGCGTGCGCAGCAGGAACCGGTACGTGCGGTTGGCCGCGGCGCGCCCGGAGCTGATCTTGATTTCGGGCTCGTCCGGCGCGCTCCCCACCGGGGGCATGGGCTTGCGCCCGGCGGGCGGCACCACCGTCAGGATGCCCTTGCTGTCGGGAGTCCACTCGATGGAGGTGACCAGGGTGGCCAGTATCGGCATCGGCGACACCTTGCGCGGCTTGCCGTCCCTGACGTCGGCGACATAGATGTGCGTGGCGTCGTCGGTGTGCACGAAATAGGCCACTTTGGAGCCGTCGGGCGACCAGCCGGAAGCGGTCTGACCCCCGGGCCCCATCCCCCCTCTGCCCGGCATACTGAGCCACGCGCCCTTGGGCGCCATGATTTCGAGCTTGGCGCCGGTCTTCCAGTTGATGAGCTCGAGCGCCACGTCGCGGCGGATCGTGAACTGCCGCGCCCGGTTGGCCTTGTAGTCGAAGGCGGTCTCGCCGAGATTCACGAAAGGCTTGGAATATTCTGCCAGCGTCGGTATTCCTTCGCTGCGCACGAACAGGAAATGCTCGCCGCCAGGGCCGAGATTGTTGAGCGTCACATTCAGATGGCGCGGCGCCGTCACGATCTCCATGATTTCCTTGGGCGGCAGGATGTATTTTTCCTCGGAGAGCGTGACAGCCTGCCCGGATGCGTACGGGCACCATAGGGCCGCCAGGAGCATCATTCCGGCCGGCAGCATGAATGGAATCGCTTTGATCTTCATCGTATGTCCTCCGGCTTTCCGCGGGCCGCGCGCACCTGGCCGCGTGCCCGGCGATCGCCATCGACGATAGACGCATCGTGAAGGGATTTCAACCGAATTGGTCCGGCCGAAAACTCGGCTTTCCTGCTCTCGCCCCTTCTGCTAGTATTGCGTGCGGCACGGCAAGCGGACACTCGGCTTGCGGCGCGAATCGACCGCGGAGAGGTGCTGGAGTGGTCGAACAGGGCTGCCTGCTAAGCAGTTACACTGGCAAAACCGGTGTCCGGGGTTCGAATCCCCGCCTCTCCGCCATCCGATGGACGACGGAAGAACCGCTCAGCGCGCCTGCGCGCGGTAGATGCGGCGCAGCTCGGTGAAGAATCCGTCGTACAGCCCGCTGCGAAAGTCCGGGTAAGTCCACGGGAAAGAGCGCCACGCCCCGCCCTCGTAGTGCATCGTCACTTCTGCGTAGATCCCGTCGGCCAGCAGGATGCGGTGGTAGTAATTCTTGGTGGATGCCATGACGATCTTGGACTGCTCGATATAGCCCGGATCGATATTGACGGGCCGCGCAACCCGCCGATGGCGACCGGCCGCAAGAGCCTCCAGGTCGTTGGTCCGGATCTTGATCGCGGCAAGCCCGGCGGGGGGGATCAGTTCCCGGAAGCCCAGGAACCAGCGAAACAGGGGAGTTCCCATCTGTCGGTCGTAGTAATGCGTGAAATCGAAGGGAAAGGGTCCGGCCTTCAGGTCCGCGGCACCGCACAAGGCCGTGAGGTCGCCTTCGACTTCGGCGACGATCTCGGGCAGCGAGGTGATGATCCCGGCGAATAGTTTCACCGGGTCGGGCTCGAGGACTGTTCCCATGGGCGCCTCATGGAGCATAGGGTGTCGGGTCCGGGATGCCGGCCTCCTGGAAGCCGCGCCGGCGCAGGATGCAGGCGTCGCAGCGGCCGCAGGCCAGATTCTCCGGAGTCGGGTCGTAGCAGCTGTGGGTGAGCGAGAAATCGACGCCCGCCGCCAGGCCCGCGCGGACGATCTCGGCCTTGCTCATGTCCAGCAGCGGTGCATGGACGCGGTAGCGCGACCTCCCTTCGACGCCGGCCTTGGTGGCGGTTTGCGCGAGCCGTTCGAACTGCTCGATGAATGGCGGCCGGCAATCCGGGTAGCCGGAATAATCGATGCGGTTGACGCCGATGAAGATGTCTTCGGCGCCCAGGGTCTCGCACCATGCGAGCGCCAGTGCCAGCAGGATGGTGTTGCGCGCAGGCACGTAGGTGACCGGTATTTCCTGGGCCGCGCGCCCGAGCGCGCGGTCCTTGGGCACATCGATATCGGCGGTGAGGGCCGACCCGCCGAAAGGGCGCAGATCCAGCTCGACGACGATGTGGCGCGCGGCGCCGAGCGCGGCCGCGATCCGGCGCGCGCAGGACACTTCGGCGCGGTGGCGCTGGCCGTAGTCGACGGTCAGGGCATGGGCCTCGAAGCCGCGCCTGCGCGCCAGGGCGAGCGCCACGGCGGAATCCATCCCCCCGCTCAGCAGCACCACCGCATTTTTCGAAGGCTCCATGACCGCCTCCCGAGGGCCCGTGCGGCCCTGTGGTAAAATCTTACTTCCAAACCGGACGATCGGGAACCGGAGTCGGTTGCGCCGCCCGGTGATGTCACCGGAGTGTCTGA
>Ga0272448_1002416_pt1 | contig 23377 bp, 14 predicted proteins | sample YNPCB0191_FD_202220 | JGI IMG/M metagenome (GOLD analysis project Ga0272448, IMG submission 202220) | Hot spring sediment microbial communities from Yellowstone National Park, WY, United States - YNP-CB-019-1 | ecosystem: Environmental > Aquatic > Thermal springs > Hot (42-90C) > Sediment... | reverse complement strand
GTCCAAACCGACCCATTTTTGCTCATGCAACCCTTCGATTTCGTAAAGGCCCGTTCCGCCAATTATTCCGATACGATGCACCCTTGCCACACCTATCTTTCGCCTGACTGTTTTCATCAAAACAAGTACTGAATTGTGTTGTTCGCCCGGCGCATAATACCACTCCCCCGCTGCAGTTGCGCCTTTCCATCATCCTGCAGCGGCGCTCGACAGCCTTCGCACCCCCCACGGCGGCGGCAGCTCCGTCCCCCTCTTCGAGAGCCTTGCGGCACCGGAGTGGCAAGCCGAAATTTGTCGTGTCCGACCGTTATCTTTGTGCGGTAAATATAGCCGGAACGAAAACCCGGCTAAAGCGGGTTTTTCAATCTGTAATCAACACCTCAGCCAGCCGAAAAAATCCGATCAAGCTGCGCAGACACAACATCAAGCTCGCCCTCGGTCCACACCACGTAATCGGCCCGCGCCATCTTTTCATCCACATGCAACTGTGCCACAAGCCGTTGCTCGATTTGCCGGTCCGTCCAGCCGCGCGCACGCAAACGCGCGCGTTGTGTCTCCGGGCTACACGCAACACAGATCACCGCGTCAAACTCAGCCTCGGCACCTATCTCATACAAAAGAGGAACAACAACCACACCAAACGTATGTCCGCTTGCACGCCACGCAACTATTTGCTCACGCCACATTTGCCGAATGCGTGGATGCAAAATGTCCTGGAGCTGCCTGCGCGCTTGCACATCTGAAAAAACTATCTCAGCAAGCCCTTCCCGGCGCAACCTGCCGTCCGGCCCAATGACAGTTGCACCAAAGGCACGTGAAATCTCTTCCAAGGCAGGTTCACCCGGCTGGACCAACCGACGCGCGTACTCATCCGCGTCTGCGACTGGAATGCCGCGACGCTGCAGCAAATCAGCCACGGCTGATTTGCCCATGCCCATCCCACCTGTCAGAGCAAAAACTTGCATTGCGCAATGCAACTCCGCTTCGCGGAGAAGGAATACGCCACCATCGAAGTCGAACCAAGTTAAAGGAGAAAATCTATCAGACGGCCTCGTGCTTATTCCACCGGCACAATTGCGCGATAGAATCTGGTCTGGTTCGTAAGTGAGCTGTAATCAACCACACGGAAGAATCCGCCCAGCGCCACATTGGTTGTAATGTTCTGCCACGTGACCAAGTTGGTTGAAACCTGTGTTATGTATGACTGGTTGGCTTGGCCAAATCCCTCGATGTAGAACACACCGTCCGTGGTACGGTTGATCGTCAACCGTGCACGCGCGGTGCTATCCGGCTCAACAACAACCGGCAACATAACATTGTCAATGAACGCTGCATCCAAGCCAACACTTCCGCTTGTGTCCTTGGTGTATCGCCACTCAAAAGTGTGTGTCCCAGGCGTTAATGGGAATTCGTACGTTGCCCAACCGACCTCGCCCGACCATCGGCTCGACAGCAGCCCATCAACGTAAAACTCAAGAAAATCAAATCCCACCTCAGAACTTACGTAGTAGGCAAATGAACCTGTACCGCCACGAACTCGGGCTGTTAAGAACAACGAACTTGTCTGCGAATCAGTAATCGTGCCTGAGCGCGCAGCAAACTGGCCTGTGGCAACGTTAGTGGACTGAACAACCCACGGTTTGGCGCCCGTGGTAGTCCAACCAAGCTGTCGCAGATCCCCGCTCTCGAATCCGTCGGTAAATTGCACAGGCTGAAACTGCGCTGTAAGATTTAGGTCACGATTAACCAACAAATTCAGTGGGTTATTGAACAACAAAACGTCGCCGGTCCAACCGTCAAACAGGTACCCGGCATCTGGCACCGCTGCCAATAAGGCGGTCGTATTTGAAGGTACATCAATTATTTGAGGCAAAATCGTAGTGCCAACTGCAACGTTCACGACACCACCCGGTGTGCTGCTCACCGCCAAGCTGCATACAGGCGATTCTGTAAATGACCAACTCAATCTGACGGTGCCGCTGGCGCCGTCGTATCCGTCCACGGCAATACGGTACGTCTGATTGGAACGGACAGCATGCGTAACGCGGCTCCATCTAACGCCGTCATAGGCATCGTCATTGGCACAGACAAATGCGAGCGAATCAACGCGGTCGCCTGTGTAAACAGCCAGTACAGTGTCGAATGTCGAGTTACTGGTGGAAAGTCGCAATATGCCGTCTGCAGGTGCAGTGAACGACCACCATACGGACTTGCCACCCAGGTTGCCTGCATGGTTGGGTTCGCCAACTTCTTTCGTGGCATTTACATTGGTGATCGCCATGCTTCCGCTACTGTTTGTTAAGACAATTGCATTTGCAAACAGGTCATTAACGGGATTCAAGACTATGCAGTAAACCTGTAGCGTAACGTCGGGTGAAGGGTTGCCAGCCGCGTCAAATGCTCTAACTTGAATTACGTTCACACCTTCGCGCAGCACAGCCAATGCGGACCAGTTTGTTGTTCCTGTAGCCGTGTACGGCAGATTGCCATTGACGCTTATTTTAACCTCCTGCAAACCGCTTACATTGGGTGGCGGGTCCACCGCAGTCCCGACAACGGAAACAACATCCCCAATAACAGAATATCCATTTGGCGGGGTGGTAACAAAAACCGCCGGTGGAACAGTATCCGGCTCTCCACCCGGGGCAATCCGTGTTTGTATAGATCCGAGCATGTTTGTACCGTTGCTGGCCACTGCGATGCGATAAGTCTGGCCTGCTTGCGCATTAAAGCTAAGGTATGCCTGTTTCTTTTGACCAACGTCGTTTACGGCGGCCACGGGCTGGAGACCGATCAAACTGTTACCCGTATAAACAGCCACAATTGTATCGACACCGCTGCCCGTCGTGTCTACAAACACATTGGTGTTATTGGCAGGTGTATAATCCCACCACAATGAGCCTGCACTGGTGACAATACCGGCGTGTGCAGGCTCACCCGGTTCTAATGACGCAAACCGGTTGTTGAACTGATATGTTGCGCCAGCCAGAGGCACCTTGATTGAATTTGTGAAGTGATCATTGGGCGGCGGCGGCACGATCATATATTCCAACACGTTGGTCAAAGGAATTTTCTCAGGCGCAGTCACAACAAGGACCATCTGAACTGGGTAGTTCGTGAGGTTGGGCACCCTGAAAAGCGCGCTGTAAATGGCATCGCTTGCAACCGCGTCCGGATACCGGCCATCGTTGGCGAAAACGAGATTTGTGATGCCTACAACCGTTGCCGTGACCGTGGCATTCACAACTGAAAACGGGTCCTTGACTTTGACGAAAATTGGCTGCTGAGACCCGCCGAGCAAGAATGATTTAGTTGGCGGGTCAACTGTAATATATAACACCGGCCCTCGACCGGTCATCGCAAGCGAGTTATACGCATTGAGCCTGCCACCCGTTGTCGTTCGGCCTTGTAATGCAGCCGTGGGAACGGTTCCCAGCAGAATCCGCGCCCGAAGCTCCTCCAAATCAGCATCGGGATATCTGCTCAAAATAAGGGCCGCCACACCGACGACATGTGGTGTGGCCATACTTGTGCCGTCCCACACCTCGTAAGAACTGTCCGAGTCGGCTGTGGAAGAGTAGATCTCGACTCCGGGCGCACCCAAATGGACGGTCTTAAGTCCGTAATTTGAAAAACTCGCAAGGCGGTCGCGCCGGTCAATTGCAGCAACAGAAATTATGTTCTCCAACGGATATGACGCAGGGTATGCAGGAATGATATCATTGTTGAGCGACTCATTACCGGCAGCCGCGACGAACAGCACGCCATTAACCCTTGCACGGTCTATCGCTTCGTAGAGTGCGCGGGAATAGCCATACCCGCCCCAACTATTGTTAAGTATTTTTGCACCCTTGCTAACCGCGTAATCTATGCATTCAATGGCGTCACTGTACGTGCCACTACCGTCTGCGCTCAGAAACTTGCAGGCCATCAGCCGCACCCGCCACGCCACGCCAACATGGGGGTAACCATTGTTTGCCGCTGCCCCGATTGTACCGGCACAATGCGTACCGTGACCGTGATCATCGAGCGGATCGCCCGAGCCTGTGATTGCATTTATGCCAAATACATCGTCAACGTAGCCATTGCCGTCGTCATCCACATTGTTGCCCGGTATTTCACCCGGATTGCGCCACATCTGCGTTGCCAGGTCCTGATGCGTGTACCGGATGCCGGTGTCTATTACCGCCACTACCACGTTGGTCGAGCCTGTCGAAATGTCCCACGCGTTCGTTGCGGAAATGTCGGCCCCGGCCACACCACCGAGCTGGCCTACGTTACGAAGTCCCCACAACCAGCCATTGGCAAATGCCGCGTCGTTTGGTTCCAGGAAAATTTCAGCCGCGTAGTCCGGCTCGACATACTCGAACAGGCCCGATGCCTCCAACAATTGAATCCTGTGCAAAAGCCGATTTCGCCTCGCCTCCTCTGCAGCCCCGACAGGTGGTAATGCGCCCGGCAGTTCATCCAGCACAACTTGCCTGGAGTCCAACTTCGAACGCCGTATCATCCGGGACGCAAATTGTTTTTTCTGGTCTTCAGTAAGCGAAACCGGGATGCTTTCCTTGAACTTTGCCAAGATTCGCGTCGGATGCGCCTTGGCGCGACCGATAGTGACAAAGTTTGTGTCTCCGCCTGCGCCAACCTGCGCGCCCCAAACAAACGATACAGAAAGCACTGCAACGGCAAAAACAAGCGCCTGGACGTAATTGGCGCAAACGGGTCGCCGAGTCATTCTTCCTTCATTTGGCATAACACGCTTCAGAATCACGGAATCATCAGCAGGACACTCAACATTTTCCATTTTTGGCCGCCTATTGCTCTTGTGCCTGGGCCATAAACAGAAACCTGCACTGCTTGCTACGGAAGTTGCTTCACCCGATAAAACTTCCGCTGCGCACCGGCCGGCGCATTTGTGTCCCATACTGTCACCACACGGCTTGCCGGCATTTCGTTTGTGTAAACCAACAACGGTTGCCAGCCAAACAACGGAAAGTTTGTCGTGTATTCAACCTGATACGCCGTAAACGGCTGCGCTTCCCACGAAATTGCCAATACAGATTTGGGCGGCTGATTGGTCTCGACGAGCGACGCAGCCAAACGCGGCGCCGGCGGATCGAATGGATACGGGTCGTAGTAGTTTGGAATACCGTCACCGTCAGAATCCAAAATCCGACTGGTCCGCAAGGCTCGATTAACCACGATTGAAACACCGTTGCTGATCACGTACGCCGAACTGCCGGGGCCGGCAAAGCTGCTCACCCACCGCAACCGACCGCCAAACTGGCCGTCGAGGTACTCCTCAGGTTGCATCATACCAGGGGGTGTGAACCCGACTTTTGCCGCAGCAAAATAAACGGTCAGACTTGGGTCAATAACGAGCTGATTCGCGTAGTTCGGCCCGAGTGCACTAATGTCGAGCACGTCAACGTAAAGTGCGTTGCTCGCACCTGTCCCCCGGAAATAAAACACCAAATCGCGTCCATCAGCGGCAAGCACAAGTTTCCCAAGCGCAACGTTGTCAACAAACCCTGCCCCGGTTGGTCCGCGGTCAGCACCTGCCCAGGTATGTTCGATCCAACCAAAATCAGGCCCGGTACTGTTGACCGTTGTACCAAGAAGGTCTCCGGTCTGTGGTTTGACCGAAAGATAAAATCCGTCTCCACAGGTGATAGCGTTACTTGCGCCGTCGCCCATGTCATACAACGAATTTGTAATGCTCAAGTACAGCTTGCCACCGACGGAAATCTTACCCCTGTGAAGCTTAAATGTGTTGCCGCCAAGCCAGGTGTCATAGCCTGAACTAAGGGTGCCGCCTTCGAGCTTGCCCGAGCGAGTCGAAAGCGACAAAAAGCCTTGAGCCTGATTCAGTCCACTGATCTCGGTGTAGTCGCTGTTTATCTCCTGACCAAAACTCAAAATTGTGCCACGGTTAACAAATGCTGCATACGGCGTGGGACTGTCCGAACCAAAATATGCCTCATTTGGAACTGTGAAAGTGCCCAAGTTGGTGAAAAACCGCAGGTTCGGCGCCAAGCCAATATGCCAACTCTGCAGACCGTAATCTAATTCAAGTGCACCTTCGATTGTCATCGAACGTCCTTCAACCAAGAAAATGTTGGTGACCGTCATGTAATCACGGATCACCAAGTTTGTGCTATGGGAGAGAAAATTGAACACGTACGAAGGCTGCAGCGCCGCGCTTAACAAGCTTGCATCCAGCATCAGGACATGCAGTTGGATTGAAACACCGTTTGTAATAAACGCTGGTGTGACCACAGGCGGGTTTGTGGTATTGTCCACGGCATAATTTGTCACGATGACCGTGGCACTATTGCTCCATAATCCGCTCCAGGCGTACGTGTACCCCTTGAACCTGAGCACACCGGACGGCACAAGGTTTTGAATCGCCAAAAACCCGTTCGTCGAGCCAAGGTTGAAGCTCAGATGCTCGCTGTCAACCACTGCATTGGTGCTGCTTACCAGGTGGCGCGTTTGAATGTCGATCAACCCCTCGGCACGCACCCGTGTCCTCGTCAAATCCAAACTGTCAGCAATGATGGTTACTCGGCCGGGAATATTGGTAACTGCACCTCCTGGCACAGCGGGTGGCCGGGAAACCACATTGTCAATAAAAGCAGCGTAACCCGAATACTCGCCTGAAACGAAGCGGTTCGAATAGCTCGAGTCGTACAAAAAATTGGTTGTGAGTTGGGCGTTTCCGGGTCTGCCTATTGCAAATTCATACGGCATCGTCCGTTGTATAATGTAATTTACCGGTCGGGCAGTAAGCCAATCGCGTGTATTGGAAACGAGACCCCTATTTGTCTCGGAAGCCAGCGTATCAACAAAGTAAATGGCACGCAGGTCCGAGCCACCAGCAGCATTTGATACGGTAGTGGTCAATCCAACGGCGACCGTCTGCATCATGTTTGTCGGGCTTGAACTGGGTGAAAACCGGATTTCAGTAGTAATACTCGGATCTGCCACGCCAACAAATACAGCTTGCTTGACGATATTCGTCGGCAAAAAAATTGTTTCCGGATTACCGTCTATATTTGTCACCGTGATTTCCATAACGTCGAAATTCGTGTAACAACCCCAAAGCGCGCTAAAAGGGCCTACCCGCACGTACCCGCCCAAACCGCCTGGGTAATACACAAAGTGAGAAGGTGACACTGCAATAACAGTTTGCCCGTACATTGTGAAAAGGCTGCTGCTATCAAACCGGTTGGTGCCGATGCCCCAATATTCGTCATAAATTGCTACATCAGGGTCAAACGAGTTGGTATCACCAATGCTCCCAATGCCCTGCACAGGCACCACACGCAACGTGCTGTAACGAAGATCAACATTAGTGCCGATCAGCTTCATTTCGCCATTTGCGCCAATTGACAACAAACCTTCATTAACGATGTTGGTTGCCGAAATCCACAAGTAATTCGGATAATACGAACCGTAAATATCGGGGCCGCTTACCACGGAACCATTTCTGCGGTTGTGGAAATTTGCAGCCAAGTACCGCTTGCCGGTGCCAGCCGGTGCATTGTCGAATCTGAACCCGACCGTGCAGTTCATTGTACCCGCATTTGTAAAATTGCGGTTGTTTGACATGTCAAACGGCCACGGGTAGGTATCAATGTACCAGTAACCGCTGTTAAGCACACTAATCGCGTCAATCTGCGGCGGGGTGGTAATCGTGCCTGTGATGTTTGTGTATTGCAGTGGTGTCGCGTCAACCCACACAACTGCACACAGACTAACCAAACCAACAAATACGAATTGTCTCATATACAACATCGCAGGGTTATGCTTGCTAGTGCCCGCCCAAAATAAGTTGTTCGAGCATTTGTATTGACGTTCCGTTGGGATAGACTACAGGTGGATTTGTTGAACCGTCAAACGAACCCCAAACCCAAAAAAACCCTCGGTAGGCCGACGCTTCATCAAGAAAATACGGCCAAACATTGTTAAACCATTCAGGACTAACCTTGTTAAACGCTATCCAGATTGGCCCTTGGATTTGGCCCGGCCCAGATAAACTCCACGGCCCCGAATTATTTAGGGCCGAGTTGTTTTGCCATCGTTCAGTCCCTGGCGACCGCATAAGTAACGCTGGAACGGGACCTTGCGATTGGATGAGTGGACCTGCAAAATATATTGTCCAAGCTGCTAGGTCAGCCGCACAAAAAATTATATCCGGCTGGGTTAGCACCCTCTTGACGGTCTGCGTTTTGACCGTGCCATTGGTAATGTAGGTGTCGGTATATTGCTGGGTGACCGTAATGAAATTCCCGATTATTGATTCACGAGGCATGTATTGGAACACAATTTTGTCGACCCCGGGTCGCAAGGCGGTATTCACGAAATTTGTCTGGCCTACAACGTTCGTCGGGTACACGGGCGTCCACGGACTGCTTATTCCTGATAATATGTTAGTTGCCAAAGTCTCCACGTTAACGTTGCTGTACCGGTAAATATAACGAAGACCGCCTACGTCATCCCTAGTAAGACCTATGAAAAACTCGCCAGCGCGTAGCTCGACCATGCCCCAGGGCGCCGCTGCTGAAGCCACTGCTGTCGGGCTAAACGCCAAGGGATCAACTACGACTTCAAAAGCGTCTGCTAACATCGGATTACCGATATTATCCTCTATCATGTACGTATAAAGCGTGCCGTTAACGTACCGTGTTGGCAACCACGTAACCGGGTCGAAGTTGCGCATAATTACCATATAATTAGTTGTGGGAGGCTGCGAAGACGTCGCCCGATACCGGATTGTGAATACAAACCTCTCCGGATTAGCCAACCCAAGCGTTTCCAATAGGTAAGCCAGCACATACGATTTTAGGTCACGCAATCCCAAGGCAGAAGCACGGTAATTCACACGTTTCGTCTCTAGCGGGAACTCCGAAAGATCGGCGCTCAGCTGCGACATGGGCGGCAAGGCGTTCAAGATTGCAACGGCCTCCATCACCGCCGCAGTACCACGCGCACCAAAGTAATCCAGAAATGATGGGTCAAATCCGTAAGTCAAAGTTTTTACATTGAACCGATATTCTTCACCGAGGTTTAGCGGCCCACCCACGCTGCCTATCTCATAGCACAGCTCAGGCGTCTGCCAGACTGCATTCGCACTGTCAACTGCATAAGGGCCAAGCAGCGAAAAAGCCGAAGCCGGCATAACGGTACCGGCTATAACTAGACTCAAAAGTGCTTGTGCAAAAAATCTTTTCATATACGAACTCATTGCACTCGGATCACACGGAAGAAGGCTGCATTGTTACTTGCCGGTATGGTCACGGAATCGCTAAACCCGGTGGCTGTCCGTGCCGCACCGTAATTGCTCCAAGTCGCGTAGTTTGTGGATGTTTGAACCTGATAAACACTGCCCGGCTTTGTGTTCCAGCTCAGTACAATACCCTCTTGGGTTGGCGTTAACTCGAGCCGGATCAGGTCGTACTGCCGGGCAAACAAATCAAAACTGGTACCCGCACCAAATGACGTCCACAGCACCAAAAACCGGCTAACACCGTCTGTGGTAACAGTTGGGTGTATCTGCCGGCTAATCGGCGTGGTGTTAACCTGAAACTCCACGCCTTCGAGTCCTCCACTGCTTGAAACAAACTGGCCGAACACACCTTCCCAATGAGTGTCCTGACCCAAGCTTGTCCAGACAGCCAGGTAATTCGGGCCAAAAGCGCTTAACTTCGGTGCAAATTGATCGCCAAACCGCCACGTGTTCAACAGAAACGGACTCGTCATCGGGACACCGTCGGCATTGTAAATCCGCATGAACACGTCCCAACTGTTTGTCGAGCGCCTTGTGGGCACCCCACTTACAACAACGCCATCCCGACTTCCCTGGGTCAAAGCCACGTTGTCATTTTGGCCCCAAACAATCGCAAACCCACCTTGAGGCGAGCCGGCAACTGCAGGATTAGCACAAATGTTTGATGTGGTGAGGTTAATCGGGAACTCGTTACTAATTGGCACGCCTGTCGAATCAAACAGGCGGGCGTAAACGTCAATACTGCTCGAAGAACGCTGCAGCTCTGAAACCCATGTCACAACAAAATTACCATTTGCAAGTGCAGCAACTGCAGGTGTGCGTTGGTTACCGTACGGCCACTGGTTGATTTGGAATTCGCCCCCAATTTTCGTGCCGCTGGGCGAAAACAACTGCCCAAATATACCCTGCAAATCACCGTCTTGGCCGTAGCTTGCCCACACAACAATCACGTTCCCATTCGCAAGTGTTGCCACATCAGGGGTAATCTGAAATTCATTTGTGTAGGTGTTAACAAGAATGTCTGTTGTAGTTGTGAAAGAGCCGGCGGCATTCAGGAACCGCGCGTAAATTTTTTGGTACCCGGGCTTGCCGCCCTGCCAGACAAAAACCGCACCGCCGTTGTTGAGCAATGCGACCTGTGGTTTCTCATGCTCGCCAACAGTTTGCGCATTCACGCGGAACGGTGTACCGGCCTGCCCGAGTCCGGTGCTTAACCGGACTGCACGAACATTGAATCCATTTGTACCGATCGAATTGTCCTGCCACACAAGATATCCGCCATTTGTGTTGATCGCGGCATTCGGCCAGACCTGGTCACCGGGGAGCGAGCCAACTATCTTGTAATCCGGGCCGCCGGGTGAAAATGCGTTTTGTCCAATTGCAATGACCGGGATGGCCATCACAAGCCATGCCAACATCCAACCCGACCTCAACCTCTGTAGCAAAAGTAACATAAAGTCCATGCGCACTTTACCAGGCGATTCGGCCTTTGTCCACGTTTTTCGCATGTTCAGCGCGTCAATATAACTAAACCCTGACACCACTGCAACTGCAAAACCGGCTATAACCGGTGCGATGCAGCCCAACCTTCCAACGGCGCCAAAACTGCACTTCCAAGTTACAGCAACATTACCTGCGCACTTGCAACAGGCTGCTCGCGCGCAAGCTCAGCTAACAACGACCTAAACCCCCAACGCATAAACAACTCACGTAGCCGGCCGTTGTCAACCGGACGCGCCCGCAGTTGGTCAGGGTTAAAATCACAAGGCAAATCGTCCTTGAGCCGGATTAACTGCTGATTGCGCAACACAATCTCACGCGCAGACTCGAGTGCAGCGCGGATTTTGTCCGACTTAACCTCGTCAAGGCGGTCGAACAACGTTTTGACCGAGCCGAATCGGCTCAGCAAGTCGGCTGCCGTTTTTGGCCCGATCCCGGGCACACCACGAATGTTATCCGAACTGTCTCCGACCAAGCTCAACCAATCAACTATCTGGGCCGGCTCAACACCTGTCTCAACCCGAACCCGCTCGGCTGTCCAAGGCGTTTGTGACTTGTCGTTTGGGTTAACAACCATGATCTGCGCCGAAACAAGCTGCATGAAATCCTTGTCCGAGCTGGCGATGAAAACCTGCATGCCGCAGGCTGCAGCACGCTTTGCAATGCAAGCTATGTAATCATCGGCCTCAACACCCGGCTCTCTGAACGATGCGATACCGGCTGCGTCAAGGTACGCGCTGATCTCAGTCAGTTGCGCTGCAAGTTCCGGCGGCATGGGCGGGCGTTGCGCCTTGTATTCAGGCAAAGCGCGGGTGCGTTCGGCGCTCAAGCCGCCATCCCAAACAACCGCAATGTGAGTTGGCTTAACAGTCTCACGCAACTTTGCCAGCATCTTGATAAAGCCAAAAATTGCATTGGTCGGCTGCCCGGTCGGTGAGGTTAATCGTTGGATGGCATGAAAAGCCCGGTAACTGTACGCATGGCCGTCAACGAGCAACAACCGCGGCGTCGAATTCACAACCGATCTTGGTTGGCTGGCATTTGGCACGGCCTATGTTTGTCTAACGGTTCAATTGCTTCTCCAACGTGGTTTGGCCCCCTTGGCGCACACGCGGCACGCCAGGCCAAATTCACAACTGGCATATAGTCTCACTGGACACCCGTCACAGGTTGCGCCGGCTGCGGTTGGGACTGAACCGTGCCAACTACCTGTCCGCCACCCGATTGCGACTGGGCCGACGGCTGCGGTTGCGGTTGCGGCGGAAATGAAGTCCGGGCAAACGGCATTTCCTCTTCTGAATGCAACCTGTTCCCAGCCGGATCAATAATTGTCGGGGTCACAAACACAACCAGATTTTTCTTCTGCGTGCTGCGCGATTCCATGCGGAAGAACCGCCCGAATAACGGCAGGTCGCCCAGCAACGGCACCTTGTTTTTTATCCGTTCACCCTTCTCGTACAGCATGCCGCCGAGCACAACTGTCTGCCCGTCCCAGACGTTTACAGTTGTAGTCGTCTGACGCACCCGGAACCGCGGCAATACAGTTGGCACAACAATCGCGTTTTGCGGTACCTGGCCGAGACCGACGCGAACGTTTTTGGGCTCGTCGTAACCGACAAACTCGACCAACGACGGTATCAGGGTCAGGTTAACCGTGTACCCGTCCGACAGCACGTATGGAATAACATCCAATACCGGGCCGACTTCGAGCGGCTGCGGCATTGGATAAATGAACGGCGCGCCAATTTGCTGCTGGACGATCTGGCCGTGGCCAACCGCTATTGTCCCCCCTAAGACAAATGCCGTAACGAGCCACCGTAGCCTAAGCTGAATTTTAACACGAAGTGCTTTCATAACACCTGCAAATCTATTACGCATACGCATAAAACTGTTGTCACTGCACTTGCTCTCGGATAACTGTGCTTAACACATGCTTTACGTTTAGAAGCCGCCTGCACCACCAACGCCACCTACACCACCACCGTATCCGCCGTAGCCACCCATGCCGCCAACTGTCTGGCTGAAGCCGTAATACATGATGATGTTCTGCACATCGGTGGCTTTCATTTGCGCCTGGCGTCCGCTCAACACGGTTACTTCGGGCGCACTCAGAACTTCAACGCCAGTGCGTTGTTCGAGCGCGCGCATTACGACCCTAAACTGCGGATCGGTCAAAATGCCTGTCATGGTGAACACCGCCGGCCAACCCGACGCATTTAATCCGCCTGTAACAAGCTGGTCAGACGCAGTCGGCGTCAGCGCCGTGCCACCGAGCGACGAACCCGGAAACACACCTTCAGGATTTGCCGTAGTTGGTTCGCCCATAAAAGACGGCGCTGTGCCACCCTGCAAGCCAATCCTACCGTTGTTCATAAGGAAATTCCCAAGGTACCAGTCGAACCCCAACGCTTTAAGGTCATTTTGTTCGATTTCAATAAACTTTGCCTTGATATTGACTTGAGGTGGAGCTGCATTGAGCACCTGAATTGCCGCTTCGATTATGTCAAGGTCCTGCAGCGTCGCGCGCACAACTAGTAAGCCAAGTCTGTCATTGAAAAAGACCGACTTGTTTGTGCCGGTGGCAGAAGTGAAATCAATTCCGTTTGCAGCAAAGAAATTCCTGACTGCTGCTTGAAGGTCTGCCATGGCATTTGTGCCGCGCACGGTTATGTAAGTCAGCCCGGCGCCGGTTTGCTGGCCGCCACCGCCTGCACCCGTGCCGTAACCACCGCCCATGCCACCAACCTGACCGCCAACAACATCAACTCGCGCAACGTATGCACCAACGGCGCCGCCGCCGTAACCGCCCATGCCACCCATACCCATACCGCCCATGCCCATGCCACCCATGCCCATGCCACCCATGCCCATGCCGCCATAACCGCCGCCGTAACCGCCCATGCCGCCGTAGCCGCCCATGTAAATGCCCAATGGCAAATACCCTACACTCTCGAGGCCCTGCACGAACGTATTAGGGTCAACCTTGAACGTCCGTATGTAAAGCGGTTCAGGCTCGGGCCGCTTGGCCGAAAAAACCACTGCATAATCCTCGATCGAATATTTTATCGGTTGGTCAGCCGTCTTTGTGATTGCATCCAGCACATCTGCTGCACGCACATTACTTAGAGGCGGGAAAATCCTGATCCGGACCGTGCTAAGGTCAATCTCCTCGGTTTGCGCCGATACTGTAATCTGTGGTGTCGCCATTGGTACACCCTCGCCCATGGAGCCGGGTGCAGTTGTGGGTTCTACCACCACAGGCGCAGCGTGCTCGCGCATGATAAGGAAGTTAATACCCTCTTGCTCCGGGTCGCGTCTCTTGATTTCAGCCGCAAGGTCCCTGAGCACCTCGCCAAGCTCAAGCCCGTCGTATTTGACCTCATTAGGCGGCTGACCGAGTTTGATCCGATTCAGTTTACTGATAATCTTTTGTCTGCCTTGGCCGGTGTGCACCAGGTTCGTCCGCGCGTACGGATTCGGCACCGGAAGCGACTCGCGTTTGAGGGGTTTTTCCCATGCCTGCTCGACTTCAACCATGTAACTGCGCGCGTCGGTGTCGTGCGCGCGTGCAGCCCGGGTGAACCGCGATTCTTGCACCAGATTAAGGTAATACGAAGCGGTTGTGTTTGCCGGGTCAAGCTCGATTGCCTTGCGCAATTTCGCCTCGGCCTCGTCCAGTTGGCCCATGTCCCAGAGCAGTCTGCCCTCCTGCACAAGTGTCGCCGCAGCAACCCTGTTGCTGTGGAAGCTCGGCAGCATGTCAACCACTTCACGCCCGGGTCGCATACCCTCGGTGTCAGCCAGTGCCTGGTCGTTCCTGCGCTTGAATGCGAGCACAGCCTCGTTGTTGGGATCAACTCGCAAGGCCGCCCTGAGTTGAGCATCCGCTTCGGGATAATCGCTGCGGTTGCTTGCCCGTTTCGCCAGTTCAAGGCGCACTGCCACAAGCCGCGCGATCACGGTTTGAGTTTCGGTCTCAACACCGGCGCCGATGTTTTGTGCCAGCTCATAGCATGCCTCGTAAAGTTTTGCTGCGGTTTGCAGGTCATTGCGTTGCTCGGCACGCTGCGCTTCATCGAGTTTTTGGCGCAACTCGACCGCGCGTGCCTGGCGGTGAACAGCTTCACGCACGGCGCGCTGGGTATCGCTCATATTTGCCCCCGCTTGCCCAAGCGCGACAGTTGCACTCAAAAATGTTATCAGACCAACTATTGTTAGAGTCGTTCGCAACATAAATTTACTCTGCAACTAATTTACTCTGCAACTTTGTACCTTTTGGTCGTTTTCTTACCTGTTGACTTCGACGACAATACAACTTCGAACTCGTTTGTGGCAATCGCATTAATCGAGGTGATTGTAAACTCGTCGCCGGCAAATGCAATTGTGTTGCCCTTGCGCCGGTTTGACCATACTCGACCGCCCGACCCGTACCGAAGGTCAGCCGCATAACCATCAACCCGCTTGAAACCGCGTTCAGGTGTTATGGTCACGCGTTCACCGGTTTCATTAATCTCGACCACAAGTTCGGTTGGCTTGTCGGGCGGTCCTTTGACCTCGCGCAGTGTAATCAAATCTGTCTTTTCCCCAACACCAATGTACCGCGACACTGAACGTTTGCTTGGTGATTCCTCGGTCTCCTTGACAACCTTGATCAGGTAATTGGTTGTGGCAGGACTGACCGACTCAAATGTTACCGCTAAATACAGCGGCGTGATTTTCACTACCTCGATTAGCTCGGGACCTTCAGAAGCTTTTGTCATCCTCACCCATCTGCCCTCGGGTGTTTTGGTCCACTTAACTGGGCTGAACAAGTTGTGTTTTTCATCTGAAAAAACTGGTGTAACAGGTGTTTTGGTGCGTTCAAGCGCAGCCCAAGCTACGCTTAAGTCGAGATTCGTCAATGGCTTAGGCGGTATGCGGGTTATCTCATTACGCCGGCGTTCGATCTGTTCCTGTTCACTGGCAATCATGATTGGTAACATGGCAACCGCCACGACCAAAATCAGAAGCACAACAGCCAACAGAATCTTCTCGTAATGCTTTTTTATGAACGCAAGGTTCACAACACCCTCACTTTGGCAGGTTCAGTTTTACCACGTCAACCCTGAGCACAACCTTGAACAGCGTTTCATCCAGCAGCGGTTGCGGCCCGGTCCGGCGCACGCCAGGTGTCGGTGTAGGTGTGCCGACGCCAAACTCTGTCCCCCGGCCATAAATACCGCGTTCGTAAGGCGGTCTGCTGTAACCGGGCGGCACGGGCTGGTACGTTTCTTCAGGCGGAACCGCCCGACCCGGATAGCCGGGCGCCATTCCAGGCGCGTACCCTTCAGGGCCGTAAAACCCTTCCGGACCCGCCCCTGCTGCAGGGCCAATGTCAACGTGTTTGATCACAAAACAATACGGTGAACTTCCGAATCCACCTAGAGCAGCGGCAAGTTCACCGCTAAAACACCGGAAAGTAATCTCATACGGAGTCAACACCGCAAGCTCGTTTGTCACAGATTGCCGGTCCAGATAATCCGAAGGAACAGTTTCAGGGCTATCTTCGGGACAAACTCGCTCACGGCGCAGATTGTCCAGCGAATGAATCCGCGCGCGAAAAAGCACGTCACATATGGCCTTTACCTCGCCCAGTTGCACAGCAAGCAGCGGCAGACTGTTCGTCGAAAATGTCACACGACGTTTGATTGACTCGAACGTGAAATTGTACTTTGGGGGCAACGCTACGCCGGATGCCGTGGCGTCACGTTGCATTTGATCAATTGCGCGATTCAACTGTGCGGTGAACTCCTCGGTGGTGATTTCAGGCGAATTCGGTATCGGCGGCACCGGCACGAACCGTTCGGCGGCCTTTTCGATGTATCCGCGCAACTGTTTCTGTTGTTCCTTGGCAATTTCGATGTTGTTGATCTTTTCCGTGCCCGGATGCGGGTCCATCTCAAACAACTGTTTCAGTTGCACCAGCGCGTCATCAAGCTGTGTGAACGCGCGTTTGTTGGCCATATAGCCCGTCACAGCGTAAATAGCCGCAGCCACAAGCAACCCGACTGTTGCCAAGCTGGTCAGCAAAAATGTTAAATGGCGCCTGATCCAAGACATATCAAAGTTTCAGCGGCCGCTTGAGTTTCCAACTCACACCGAAGCTAAACGTTCCTTTCTCTTCGTTTTCCTGAATTTCGGTGAAAAAGTCCGTTCCCTGCGGGTCGGTCAACTGGCTTGCGCGCAGTTCGTTCAAAAATGCAAATGCAAGAGCCGTGTCAGCAGACGGGTCAACCGCCTTCAAACTCACCGCACTGCACACAAGGGTTATAACCGATACTTCGGTCGGTGCAACGGCACCAGGCTGTCCGGTGCCCGGTTCACCTGTGGGCATAGCCTGACCCTCTGTAGGGGGTGTGCCCGGTTCTACGCCTGTTCCGAAACCGTACCTGCGTGCCTCCGGCGGCAGCTCGCCCACCGGGCCGGTGATTTGCCTCGGTCCACCCAAGTCAACCTCGGCAGACCGCCTTTCCCAAGGCGGTACTGTGGGGCCTCCCGGCCACATCTCGGCAGGCCTCACCATGACCTTAGCAGGTTCATCTGATACAAACCGTTCAACCCAGATGCCCGCATCAGCGTTAAACTTGAGCTTGGCAGCTTCTTCAACGCGCAACATCACACGCCGCAGCTCACTCATCACGTCAACCCAGTAATATTTGTCCTGTAACCACGCGGCAAGCTGTTGGCTCTGCTGCAAAAGCCGCTCGCGCTCGCGCATCACCTCATTAAACTGGTCCGCTTTGGCCTTTAGCTCCCACAGACCGGGTTCGTTCCGCGCAGGATCGCCACGCTGCACAAGCTCGAGCTGCGCATGTTTAACTTTCGCAAGCTTGTGGAACAGGTACCCCGTGGCAAATACAACCGCCGCCAAGCTCACCACCGTGAACACCAAATAAGGTTTCTTTTGCTCGAATGCTTGCCAGCGGCGCGTGCCTGCGGGCAAAAGGTTAAGTTCGATCGGGCAATGCGCAAGGTTCCGCAAGCCCACCCCTACAACTTCGCCAAATGCATGTGCAACGTGTGAAAGCTCTTCCAGGTTCACCGCCGGATCAATCTGAACGCTCCTGAACGGGTTGAAGTATTCGACCGGCACATTGAGCTTTTCGGCAAAAAACTGTGCTGTATATGTCATTATCGAACCGCCCCCAGCAAGCAACACACGTTGTGGCGCAGAGCCGCCCTGCTGGCCCCGATAAAACTGCAGTGTCTGATTGATCTGGATGTGAAGCCGGGTCATGAACTGGCGCGCTATTTTCGCTATTGCGGCCTGATGCGGGTTTTCGGGTTCTTCATATGCGCCGCCCAAACTGACAAATCCCTCGGTTATTTTCAGCCGCTCGGCTTCGGCAAAGGACAGCTTCGACTCATGCGAAAAGTCTTGCGTGATTGCGTTTGCGCCGACGTTGATTGTCCGGGAAAAAAACCTGTTTTTCTCAAAGAACAACACATTGCTTGTCTTTGCGCCAATATCAAGCAACATCGTGCACTCGTCGGTCTCGCCGTAGTTGTACCTGAACGCATTACACAATGCCGCTGGGGATGCATCGGCCAACTGCACACGTAACCCAGCTTTTTCAGCCACACGGAACAACACGTCCACCACGTCCGTGCGCACAGCCACAAGCAACACTTCCAGTTCGTTACCCGGTGTTGTGCCAAGAATCTGATAATCCCAAACTACTTCCTCGAGTGGGAACGGCACGTTTTGCCGTGCCTCGAACTCGATCATCTTTGTAACCTTGCCGGTCTCGACTGGCGGCAGCTTGATGAACTTGGAAAACACCTGCGACCCCGGCACGCAGATGTTTACCTCTTTTGGTGCACCGGGCATTTCATTCATCAACTCCTGCAGCGCTTTTTGGAGTGCAGCCTCGCGTTTCGCCTCTTGCGACCCCTCAAGCCCCAGCGGTTTCATACCAAACCGCCTCAAGACAAGCCCACCGGCTTCGCTCAGCTCAAACTCGGCGAGTTTGACACTGCCAGCGCCGTAATCAACCGCCAAAAACGGCTTCATAATTAAAACTTACCAGTTGCAAAATCGTGCCTGCCGGGATAAATGTGCCTCTCAAACGACCCAACAATGCAACGGTCCAAACTCCTTACTACAAAGCGCAACCCTGGTCAAACACAAAATATTTTTCGTGACTGCGAACGCGTGCACTGATAGAAGTCTGTTCTAAAAAGAACAACTGAAACAAACCATGAAACAACACATTACCTTCCCTTTGTCTGCGTCGGAACTGCCTACACATTGGTACAATCTATTGGCTGATTTTCCCGAGCCGGTGCCGCCGCCATTGCATCCGGGCACAAAACAACCAATTACACCCGACATGCTCGAGCCGGTCTTCCCGAAAAACCTTATCATGCAAGAAGCCAGCACCGAGCGGTGGATCGAGATACCCGAGCCGGTGCGTGAAGTTTATGCGCTGTATCGGCCCACGCCTTTGATCCGTGCGGTACGGCTCGAACGGGCGCTGCAGACACCTGCACACATATACTATAAATACGAAGGCGCCAGCCCGGCCGGCAGTCATAAGCCAAATACTGCAATTGCACAGGCATATTACAACAAAATTGCCGGCACAAAACGTCTCACAACCGAGACAGGTGCAGGTCAGTGGGGCTCGTCGCTCGCATTCGCGTGTCGGCTGTTCGGACTCGAATGCACAGTTTACATGGTCAGGGTCAGCTTCGAACAAAAGCCGTATCGCAAACTGCTCATGCAGACCTGGGGGGCAACAGTTTATGCAAGCCCAAGTAACAATACCGAATTTGGCCGGCGCGTGTTGTCCGAAGACCCGAACTCGCCCGGCAGCCTCGGCATAGCTATCAGCGAAGCAATCGAAGACGCCGTCAAAAGTACGGACGCAAAATATTCACTCGGCAGCGTGCTCAACCACGTGTGTCTGCACCAGACAATCATCGGCCAGGAAGCCATCAAACAAATGGAAATGGCCGGTGAAGAACCCGATGTAATCATCGGCTGCATAGGTGGTGGCAGCAACTTTGCAGGACTCAGCTTCCCGTTCATTCGCAAGAAAATCGTCGAGAAAAAACCGTACCGCGTAATTGCTGTCGAACCGACATCGTGCCCATCGGTGACAAAAGGTGAGCTGCGGTATGACTTCGGCGACACAGCCGAAATGACGCCGCTGTTGATGATGTACACCCTGGGCCATAAATTTATGCCGCCGCGTATCCATGCAGGTGGACTGCGGTATCACGGCATGGCACCAATGGTTAGCCATTGTGTGAAGCTTGGCTTGATGGAAGCTGTAGCCTACCCGCAAACAAAAGTGTTCGAGGCAGCCGTCACATTCGCACGGACCGAGGGAATTATACCCGCACCCGAACCTGCTCACGCAATCAAGGCTGTTATAGACGAAGCAATCAAGTGCCGTGAAGAAGGTCGCAAGCGCGTCATCCTGTTCAACTTAAGCGGCCACGGCCTGCTTGACCTTTCAGCTTACGACAGTTATCTGTCGGGCAAAATGAAGGATGTTGAAGAAAGCAACTGAAACCAAAAAACCAATTAACCAATAACCGTCATTGACCAAATGAAAACACAAGTTCGACTCACGACGTTTCTGATGGTGTTAACTGCGTTACCGTGCTTCCTACAAGCACAACCAACCGCGCACTATGTGCCTGGTGTTGAAGGAATCAAGGCTGCTACTTTGCCGCCACCCGGTATTTACGTGCGCGATTACAGCGTCTTCTATTTCGCTGACCGGTTGAATGACAAAGACGGTGATGAAATCCCTGGGCTCGACCCCGAAGTGTTTATTTACGCAAATGTACCCAGGCTCATCTGGATAACAGACCAGAAACTATTGGGCGGGTACGTCGGCGTGGACGCGCTCGTACCGCTGCAATATACAAGCATCAAAATTGGCGGATTCGATGATTCAACATTTGGTGTGGGCGACTTGTTCGTTGAAGGCACGCTCTCATGGCATGCTGACGAATACGACGCTGCTATTGGGTACGGTGTCTGGGCGCCGACAGGTGATTTCTCTGACACAAATCCGACCCGGGCAGGCCTGGGTTATTGGACACACATGATTACTGCCGGTGCAACATGGTATGCGGGTGAAAACCGGCAATGGTCGGTCTCGGTGCTTAACCGTTACGAAATCAACCACAGACAAGAAGATACCCATATCACCCCGGGCCAGGCGTACACACTCGAATGGGGCATCGGCTACGCCGCTGCAAAAAATATCGAACTGGGTGTGGTCGGGTACTACCAGCAACAAATTACAAAAGATAGCGGAAATGATTCAACCGATATTAAGGACAACGTGGTTGCAGTCGGCCCTGAACTGAACATGTTTTGGCCGAAGCTGGGCCTGTTCACATCCGTGCGGTACAATTACGAAATTGCCTCCGAGGGCAGGTTACAAGGACATACGGTGACCATAACCTTGACCAAGCGGCTGTAATTTCAACAAAGCCATACCGGCAAGGGCGCAGGGAAAATCACCCCCTGCGCCTTTCGTTTTTGAGACAACTCGGGCCGAATCCGGCACAAAGTGTTTAGTACACACAATACCTCGCCACCCGCGATATCAGAACAGTCTTGACAGCGAACTCACATTGAACCGAAGCTAAACCAAGCGCGCTCCGAAATCGGCGCGAGACCGAACCGTACCCAAGTCCGCCCTGATTAAGCGGTCCGGGTACGGCAACCGAGCTGAAACGATAAGTATGATTGAATGAAGCTGAAAAGGACACCATAATGGCAGCGATGCAACCAATTTTCCAGTTGTGCACGCTCCGGTTCACGGATTAAAACCGGCAATAACTTTTACCTATGATGCGACAACAAGATTCTCAAAATAAACGGCAGAACACCCAAAAGTCCAAACACACGGACACAAACTGTGTGTCTGTGCACACCAGCCTGGTCGAAAGCCCGGTGTGTACGGCCGAGCCAAACGGAAATTTCCCGTCAATCCTTAACAAGGCGAAAGAATTCAAAAGCGCCGCACAGGCACGTGCAATGGGCGTTTATCCGTACTTTCGGATGATTTCATCTGCGCAGGATACCGAGGTGATCATCGGCGGACGCAAAGTGCTCATGCTCGGTTCAAACAGTTACCTCGGCCTGACAAACCACCCCAAAATCAAGGAAGCTGCCAAGGCGGCAATCGAGAAATACGGCACGGGCTGCGCGGGTTCACGGTTCTTGAATGGCACACTCGACATTCACATTCAACTTGAGGAGGCACTGGCCCAGTTGGTTGGCAAAGAGGCCGTACTGATTTACAGCACCGGGTTTCAAGTGAATTTGGGAGTAATCAGCGCCTTGGTCGGCAAAGGCGATTATGTGTTGGCAGACAAATGTGATCACGCAAGTATCGTTGACGGTTGCAACCTTTGCCAGGGCGAGTTCCTCAGATTCCCGCATCGCGACATGGCCGCGCTTGAGGCGCGCCTGCAGAAGATTGACCCCGATGCAGGCAAACTGATCGTCGTTGACGGCATCTTCAGCATGGAAGGCGACATCATTCAGTTGCCCGAGCTGTGTCGGCTTGCCAAAAAATATAATGCAGCCGTCATGGTTGATGATGCACACGGGATCGGTGTGCTGGGCAAAAACGGCTCAGGTACATGCAACCATTTCGGCCTGACCGACGAGGTTCACCTGATCATGGGCACGTTCAGCAAATCACTGGCAAGTCTCGGTGGATTCATCGCAGCCGACTTCGAAACAATAGATTACCTCAAACATCACTCGCGTGCGCTCATCTTTAGCGCAAGCATGAGTCCGCCAAACGCCGCTGCCGTCAAGGCCGCAATCGAGATCATGACATCCGAACCGGAACGAATACAGCGGTTGTGGCATAACACAAACAGGATGAAACAAGGCTTGCTTTCACTCGGCTTCGATCTCGGCGCAACTGAAACACCGATTCTGCCCGTGTACTGCCGCGACTTGATGACCATGCTCAGGTTCTGCAAACGACTCGAAGAAGAGTGTGTGTTTGTTAATCCAGTCATGCCACCGGCTGTGCCCCCCGGACGCGAGCTGATCCGCATCAGCCTCATGGCAACTCATACCGACAACCAAATTGACTTTGCACTGGAAAAACTCGAGAAGGTCGGCAAAGAACTGGGGTTGATCTAGCTTGTTGCGTCAACCAAACCCGGCTCGCACGGTATAAACCGGCCGGCCAACACAGCCCGAACCCGAATGAAGGTTTTACTGACAGGGGCAACCGGTTTCGTTGGCAGCCATGTGCTTGACCGGTTGTGCGCCAAGGGAATTCAAACCGTAATTCTGCTCCGCAACACCAGCAATACACAATTCATAAGCCGGCACCTGGACAAGATCGAGCTGCGCTATGGCGCAGTAACAGACCCGGAAAGTGTGAGCAACGCACTTGGCGACGTAACGCACGTTGTACACTGCGCAGGCCTGACAAAGGCATTAAAGGCGGCCGACTTTTACCAGGTCAATCACATCGGCACACGTGTTGTTGTTGAGGCTGTAAACCGGCACACCGGGCAAGTGCAGCGCCTGCTCCACGTGTCGAG
>Ga0272448_1002415_pt1 | contig 23396 bp, 13 predicted proteins | sample YNPCB0191_FD_202220 | JGI IMG/M metagenome (GOLD analysis project Ga0272448, IMG submission 202220) | Hot spring sediment microbial communities from Yellowstone National Park, WY, United States - YNP-CB-019-1 | ecosystem: Environmental > Aquatic > Thermal springs > Hot (42-90C) > Sediment... | reverse complement strand
ATATGTTGTAATGATTCATTCCGCTCAACGCATCTGTTGCTGCGTTCCAAGTGATGACGCCAGCAGTATCAATCAACACGTTTGTCGGTCCAATTGGTGGATCCAAGTCAATGATGATGTCGAGAAGTGGATCCACGCAATGTCCCACCATATCGCATCCACGCACATCCATGTAGTAGATTCCTGAAGACATGTTCTCAGCAGTAATGTTGTGCAATGCAGTGTAGTTGCCAACAAACTCATTTCCTTCGGTGCGATTTGTACTGCGCCATCCGCTGTTATAGCAGTTGCCCAGACATGTTGCATCTGGGTTTGTTGAATTGTAGATTCTGTACTGCACACTGCTCTCATTGACTCCTGCAGTTGTGTCATTCATGTTAATCTTTATTGACAGTCCTCCTGTCCCGTAGTATCTTCCAGGTTTTGGCTCTATAACTTCCTTGGTTGGATTGGTGTTGTCCACAAGCATTGCAGTTGAAACATTTCCGGTGTTGTATGCATTGTCCATTGCTTTAAGCACTAGCTCGTGGTATCCATCTGAGAGGGCACAGGGCACCTCTCCATACACGACGCATTGCCTTCCTTTTGATATGATTGGGTATCCCTCGAAGTAATAGGTATGAGCGCCGTCTTGTACGTAACCACCGCACCCACCTATTTTTGACATTGAATCGTTCACGTTGAGGTAAACCTCGAAGTAATCTCCACAGGTTACATAGCCATCAAGCCCAACGGTGTGGTCTATGTATACTAGCGGTGGAACATTGTCAAAGTCCAGCAGTATCTCAACGCCAGTGCCATGATATGCCCATCCGAAGTACTCGTTGCAGCTCCTGTCAGTTACCCTCACTACCAGGAAAGCCTTCTCAAATTTGTTGTCCATGGGAACTTGGACGTCTCCAACGCACCAACCATCTTCGTATGGGACATCTCCAAGTTCTATGAGGTCACATGAGTTCGGGTTCTGGCAGGTGAAATTCACTAGGTAATATGTGCACTTGGCAACGCCGCTTGGGGGTTTTCCATAATCGGTTGCATTTGCCGATATGTGTATAAATCCACCGTTGTAGTACCACCCGGAGTATGGGAATGGATTCCATGTTGTCACTTTCGGTGGTGTTTTGTCAAATATGTCCGTTTCATTCTTGGTTACCTCCGTATTTCCAAGCTCGTCAACGCTGTAGTACTGGAAGTAGTGATAACCCTCGTCATTGTATGGGTGGCTGAAGCTTATGTTGTTTGCAGGGTTGTAGTAAATCCAGCTGCCCCATCCTCCACAGCCCTCTCTGCGTCTGTACTCGGTGTGGTTCACTCCAACTGCGCAGATTGCTCCTCCATCAACTGGCTCAAACCCTATCTTTGTCTGCGGTCCTACCCAGTAGTCACATCCCTCATCCTCTGTGCATGGAGTGTAGCATCCATAGAGTATCTTGTTTGTTATTGGAGGTGTGTTGTCAACCTTGTCAGTCTCGTTGTGAATTTCCTCAGTGTTGTTCAATGCGTCAGCGCAGTAGTATTGAAGCTCGTGGACTGAATCCTCTGGGAAGTATATTGTTTTACTATCTTCTGGTGGAACGGTATCTATCCACTCTGTCCAGTTCCCGCCATCAACTCGGTATCTGTACCATATGATGGAATGGTCAACTGGGTGAGGTTGCTGGTCTCTGCATGTGAGCGTTATTGGTGTCTGTGAGGTTATCCATGTGAATCCATCAGCAGGAATCTTTGGACTGCCAATTGTTTTAGTTGTTACAGGTGGTTTTGTATCAACAATGTCAACCTCGCTACCTCTGACTGCATTCCCAAGCTCATCAACGCACCAGTATTCCAATTCATGTTTTGAATCCTCTGGGAAGGTGAATGTAATCTCTTGGCCGTTGTGGCTGAACTCATTCCATGTTTCGTTTTCATCTACTCTGTATCGGTAGTATATCGTAACATTGTCAACTGGGTGAGGCTGCTGGTCAACACATGTTAATGTGATGTTGGTGTTCTGCGTTATGTAGTAATCGCATTCCTCTCCCTCGCCTGTTACAATCACATCATCAACAAACCCATAGTCATTGTTTCCGTTGTCTAGGAAGAACCTCACCTGTATGAGCGGTTGGTTATCCGCGCCCGGTAGGCTCCAGCTCTTCGTTGCCCATGTGTTGCTTGAAACATTCTCAAGGTAGTTCCATGGACCTGAGGAACCGACTCTCCACATTATCTTCAACCTGTCACTTGACTCCGTATCCTTGGTCCTTCTGGTGTAGTTCAGCTTTATATTGCTGTAGCCAAGTGTCGATATGTTTGCTGTTATGTTGGAGTCGTCCATTATTGTCACATGCAGATCGCCTGGAGTTGTGGAGTTGCTGAGGAAGATGTCATCATCATTGTATGGGTGGGTGTAATCTGCCACGGTCCATCCCTTGGCATTCATCTCTGCATACAAAGCTAAACCGCTTGTGTGCTGGTAGCCCTCAAAGTCGTCGGAGAACAGCACTGCTTGAGCTGAACCCTCGCATGGCACCTTTGGATTCCCGACCAACTTCTCGAGTAGTGGTGGTTTGTTGTCAACTATGTCAAGCTCCGTGTGAGTTGCCTCTGTGTTGTTCAATGCATCCACGCAGTACCAGGTTAACCTGTGGTATGAGTCATTCTCAAAGTCAATATGCGGCATGGCATCAGTCTCTACCCACTCTCCTTCCTGCCATTCATCACCGCTCTCATTCTTCCAGTCCACCTTGTAGTATATCTTCTGGTGGTCAACTGGATGGGGTGTCTGATCTTCGCAGTTGAGAGTTATCTGTGTGCTGGAGTTTATGAAGTAGCATCCGTCGGTGTATTCTCCCTGCCCAAGAGTTGAGCACTCAACTTTCTTATTTGGAATGCCCACTGTCTTGTTTGAAACAGGTGGTGTGTTATCAACATACACGCACTGCCTCTTCGTTGCTTCAACATTGCCAAGCTCATCAACTGAATAATATTCAATCAGGTGGCATGATTCCTCTGGTATGGTGAATGGTCCTGTTAATGCTTTGTACAGCATTGGCGATGCCTTGTCAAGAGTATCGCCATACTCGTTACATGATTCCTGGTTCATGCAGTATTCATCATCAACCAAGGTGTAGTTGTAATATGTTTCATTCACTCCAACTGCGCATATTGCTCCTCCATCCTGCGCAGTGAGCGTTATTGGTGTCTGCGAGGTTATCCACTTCGGATAGCCCTCCGCTGGGTAGACTGGCTGTCCGTATGTCTTGTTTGTCTCTGGTGGAGTTGAATCAACTTTGTCTATCTCGTAATATGTTTCTCCTCTGTTTCCAAGCTCATCAACGCACCAGTATTCCAATTCATGTTTTGAATCCTCTGGGAATGTGAATGTAATCTCTTGGCCGTTGTATTCAACTGGTGTAGTCCATCCTCCATCATCAACTCGGTATCTGTAGTATATCGTAACATTGTCAACTGGGTGCGGGTCTTGATCTGTGCAGGTGAGAGTTATGGGTGTGTTTTGCGTAATCCAATAGTTGCACTGTAGCATTACAAATGGACCTATATCGCCATTTCCGTCACCGTTTGGTGGCTGGGAGCACGGTATCTTCGGCTCTCCAACCGTCTTGTTAACAATTGGTGGCTTGTTGTCAACTATATCATACTCCGTATGCATCTGCTCTCTATTCCCAAGCTCATCCACACAATACCATTCTACAACATGGGCTGAGTCATCTGGGATGTTTAATACCAAAGGCTGTCCGTAGACTACGTATTCCTTGAAATCTTCTGACTCACTTCCAACCACGCGGTATCTGTAATATATTTTGACATGGTCAACTGGATGTGGGTCTTGGTCTGCGCAGTTTATCGTTATTGGAGTGCTTGAGTTTATGAAGTAGCATCCATCTGTTGGCTGAGGCATGTCTGGGTAATATAAGGATTGCTCTTCTTGAGTGCAAGCTCTCTCTGGCTCGCCAAGTGTTTTGTCTGAAACAGGTGGTTTGTTATCAACAATATCGCATTCTATGTGTTCAACCTCCATATTCCCAACTTTATCCAAACAGTACCATTTTACAAGATGGGCAGAATCCTCTGTAAGGTAGAATGTAGCCGTAGTTCCACCTACATGGGTGTAGCTGCCTGGCGGAGTTCCATTAATCAAGTAATGTATGTAGCGAATGCCCAAAACCCCTGATGGGTGAGGCTGCTGGTCTGCGCAGTTTATTGTTATTGGAGTGCTTGAGTTTATGAAGTAGCAATCTGTTGCACCTACATTACCGCAATACATTGTGTATTCTTCTGGCGTGCATGCTCTCTTTGGAGTTCCAACAGTTTTGTTTGAAATTGGTTTCTTGTTATCAACGATGTCATACTCCGTTTCATTTGCTCCAGTGTTTCCAAGTTTATCTTCACACCAGTAGACAAATTTATGATATGAGTCACTCAAACCAGTGAATTTCTTATAGCCCTGCTCTGCTCCACTTCCAATCAGCTGCCACTCATCATTGCTTTCATTCTTCCAGTACATCTCCCAGTGCAGAATCTCCCCGCCAACTGGGTGAGGCTGCTGGTCGGTGCAGTTGAGTGTTATGTTTGACAATGAGCTCAGGTATTTATGATATGGCTCAGGCGCATCCTGCTGAGGACCGGTAATTATCTTGCTTACTAAAGGTGGTTGTGAATCAACTATATCAATTTCAAAGTGATGAGTTTCCTCATTTCCACACCTGTCAACTGCATAATACTCCAGCTCGTGTATTGAATCCTCAGTGAACTGGAATGGAGTTGTGAATTCAAACCAATCACTCCATGCTCCCCATGTATCTGTGTAATTATTCTTCCATCTATATCTGTAGTATATTTTCACTGCATTTGAATAGTTTCCATCGTGCGACTTGTCAACATCGTGGGCTGAGAGGTTTATCAACGTGCTTGTCTTTATGAAGTAGCATGACTCCCATGATGCGTTGTTTCCAAGCAGGTTTAACACTGTGCTGTCGCATTCCACTCTTGGCTCCCTAACTGTTTTTGCAGAAACAGGTGGTGTTCTATCAATAATAAAGTACATTGGAGTTTGGAAGACAAGCTTGCCCCAGTTACATGCGCAGTCGTGAGCTCTTGCGCGGATGTCGTGAGCTCCCTCAGTATAGAGTGAATTATCTATGCTTGCATTAGCCCACTCGCATGGTTTATCAAAAAGTCCATCCATCGCATACATTGCTACTCCTTGACCAACAGGCACTGTCCAATCATCAACTAAGTATTCCGCGGACTCAATGCAGGATTGGTTGTATGGATCGCAGAAATACGCTCTGAACTCTGCATCATCAGCACAAATCCAGTATCCTTTATCATCAACAAAGTGTGGGTTTGGAATCTGTTTTGTTACCATTTCCGGTGGGAGTTTATCAACTTCAAATGCAACACAGGTGCATGCTCCCCAATATCCATCATCATTCTGAGCTTTCATGCATAAGGTGTGAGTTCCATCGTTTAATGATTCAACACTTACATCTGTTGCGAGCACTTGCTCAACAAGTTTATCATCATTGAATTGACCGTCATCTGCTGGGTATATGGTTGTTGGAGTGCCTGTGCATTGATTATCAATATAATATGTTACATTGTGAATATGCGCACAGGTTTCTGTTGCAGTTGCAGTTATATTCATCTTCGTTGCAGCTGGGTTTGGTTTTGTTGCGATGTTTGAAACCACCGGTCCACTCGTATCAATTGGCCCTCTTGTTGGGTCACAGGTATCATAGCAGGTCATCTTCTCAGTTGAAAGAGTGCATCCCTCCTTATCATTGCAGCCCCTTGTCCCATAGTAGCAGACCCCATCCTTGACAGTTCCTGCTGGCGGGCAGTATTCCCCGCTGTAAGTGCAGGCGCATACGGTTGGGTCAGTGTTGCAGGTTCCGTTGTAGTAGCAGTAATACACCGAATCATCAACAAGATGCGCTTGGCATTCGGTTCCATAGGAGTCACACTCCGCAGTGCATGTCCTTACTCCGTTTCCTAGAGGTATCACTGGCCCGTTATCATCGGCATCTGCATCCGCACATGTGTGGGTTATTGTCTCATCCCCAGTTGTGCAGTGTCCTTTACCACCTCCATCCTCAACGCACACACTTGTGAAAGCCTGCCTGTAGTCAAAAGTCCCGGGCCTGTTGTCTGGGTCGTTGGTGCAGGTTGCTATCTCGGCGAGGTTATTTCCAGTGCAATCTCGTGGCGTTCCGCTGCATTTCCCCATACGGCATTTGTCATCAACTGTGCAGAATAATCCATCATCACAGGCAGTTCCGTCAGGTTTGTATCTTGTGTTTCCCGTATCAACCCACCTAGAGTTAGTCACAGTATAAACACATGCATTTGGAGTGCATTGATAGCTTCTGTACTCCTGCTGGACTTGCTCCTTCTCGGTGCACTCGCCTGTTGAAACCCATTGTTTGTTGGTTGTGTTGTACCAATCATCTTTAAAGCAGCTCTCAATTGAATATGAGCAGGCGCAATCTCCACTACAAACACCGTTGTAATATCTGTTGTAACCATCACAGTAGTTTGCGCAGTCACTGCTTACATTGCAAACTGCACCGCACTGGTTTACTGCGCACCAGAAGTTGCACGGAGTTCCTTTATCAACACATCTATCCGCTCCTCCGCTCCACTTTACGCCACTGCACGCAGGGCACCAAACGCAGTTGGGATCATTGTTGCAAGAAGTTGAGTCCGGATGGGAACTGCACTGGACAGGTATGGTATAATTAATCTCAAGGTAAGGTCCCATGTACGAGTTGCTACAATTCCCCTCTGTGCTTACGAAATCCTGATGTTTTGAAGGTGATTCATCCGTAAACTTCATAGCCAAATATAGGTTGTTTGATGATAGTGCAGATTGAACTGTTGATGTGAGAGTCCAGTTATACCAACCATTCGGATTGCCAACATTTGTGGCAGTTACATAACCGAAGTTAGTTGGTGCGGTATTCCAAGTTATGGTGTTTTCAGCAAAGCTTGAAACTGTGTATGCTCCTATAGACTGGGCTGAGCTATCACCTGCGTCTCTGTACATGTGAAGAACCGCAGAACTGATAACTGCATCGTCAGGTATCTCAGATAAATCGAAGAGGAGGTATGTTCTTTTCCTTTCATCAGTGCCAGCCCACTTTATATGTAACTCAGTACTGTTACCATAATTCTCATTATAATACCAACTGCCATTTCTCACGTATGAATCGTCAGGTATTATCCAGGATGAGTTGACAACATAAAAATTGATAGTGGATATTATTCTCGCTGGATCGCTGCAGTCTGATTTGTCATACTGCAACGCTTTGAGCTTCCAAGTTCCAATTGGAGCTGAGGGTGGGATGGCATACGAATCAAATAATAAACCGCTCGAGCCAGAAGTACAAGATGAATTTGTAACAACTGAATCAGTAGTGTTAACCCACTGGAATTTATAGTATTTATTTTTATCGCCGCCGGTTATAATCATTTTTCCATACGCAGTTTTACCTTGGTTGAACACCGAAATAAGATTTGTGTAACCCGAATCTCTAAAAGTCAGCAATGTGACGCCCGGATCATCTACGAATGTCGTGCTAGCAAGCAGTTCTCCGGTACCTGCGTCAAAAGTCTCCACGAGATAGGTGCCATTTATTCCATCTAAAGCATATTTGTAGACGAATATACCTTCCTCGTCAGCTGTAACAGTCGCAGAATCAATTATAGGTGGTTCTGAGGGTCGGGTTATATTGAGAATTATATTCTCTGAGGGATTAAAGCCTTCTCCAACAATGTAGACAATTTCTTGGGGGTGAAAATTAGTCTTTGGGTCACCATCAATATCTGTTGTTTGAACAGTCGCAGCGCTCACGCTAACGGTTAAAAACACGCTCATGAGGACGAGAAGGAAAAGCAGTTTCCTTACGGAGAACTTGTAACAGGCATTCTCCACACTACAGCTTTTTGTTTTCATATTCTCATCCTCCATTTTTTAGAGCCTGAGGCATAGCAAAGATACAGAGAAGAAGGTAAAACAAACTTATATCCCAAAAGTCCACCTCATGGCCAAAAATGACAGATGAATTATGATGTTATCTATATTTAAATGTTATGGTATGCACTTTGTGTATATATATAATAGAATATATGAATAGCCTGACATAGAAAGCACATTTGGAAGGACAGGGAAGGTAAAATCAAAGAAACTCAAGCTCCTCTTTCGTAAATCCTCTTTCCTTGAGCATTTCAAGCGCCTCTTTCCTCCTCACCCCTCTTTTTCGCAATTCCCAGTAAGCTTCCCTCAGCACAGCTTCTCTGTCAAGCTTCAGAAGCTCCTTCATTATTGGGGCATCCACTCCGTGCTTCTCCTTGAGTTCAACAAGCTTGTCATAAAGCAACCCGTACCACGCTTCAACCCTGCTCTGCAGGATGCACTCATCAAGAATGATGTCCCAGTCAACTCCAGAAGTTCGGACAATTGCTGCAATGTCATTCACATCATCCGGCCTTTGGGTAATTCCCTTGAACAGGACGACATCCTCGCTTGAGAGAATTTTCACGGTGAGCCTGCTGAACTCCCCAAGCACCTCTGACCTTTTGATGATTCTCTCGCTCAGCTTCAACGCTCCGCATACTGTTTTAACAAATAAGTCAAACCTGAACCCATTTTCATCCTCCCATATAGAAGCTGCTCCCATCCTCTCATATTCCTGCTCCAGCTTCAGAACTTGCTTGAAACCCATCCCCCTTATCGCCTTTACGAATTCAGAGCAATCTTCTGAATTTCTAAAAACAACATCCAAATCTTTGGTTGCATTCTTCTGGTTACGGAAGCACATCGCTCCTCCACCAAGCAGAAATACCACTGTTGGCTTCTGCATCCTTCCCCCTATCTCTTTAAATAACTCCCTCAGCTCATCCTTCCCAAGCGATTTTTTCATCTCACTCCCCTCTTGTAATAATCCGCCACCCTCTCCAACAACCCAAGCTCCTCTTCAAGCTGAAGGGCTTCCTCCTCAACGCTGTATTTTTTTGCCAGTTCCCTCAGCCTCCCCATATTCAACCTCCTTAAGTTTTTCATCATGAAGAGCGCAAGTATTGGTCTATCCTGGTGCTGCTGAATCGCTGTCAAAAGCAAAGCGTGAATGAACGCCTCCTCTGTCCCAATGCTCCTTCTCTTCATATCAAGGTTGAAGTAATAATCATTATAAGAGGTGCGGGCTGCTTCAAGCCCTTTTTTCTCTAGCAGAGTCACACCTGTTTCTGAGAAGAATTCTGGAAGCTCTTTTGCATCGGTTCTTACTATAACATGCCTGCGCACCCGAAGGGAGTTGGCGCGCCCCTTAAGCTGGGAGAGAATTTTGTTCTGAATCGCATCTCCGTAATCCTTAATGAATTCGCGGACAAGCTGGTCTGAGATGCGTATTCGCTCTCCTGTTCTCACAACAACTCCCGCAGCACGCAACAGTTTAATCACCTTGAAGAGTGTTGGCTTTGAGCATCCTGCCTCTTGCTCAAGCAGTTTGAACTCAACCCCTTCGTTTGAATCTCCAATTGCCAGTAGGACAGACACAGAATTTCCGCTCAACCATTCCTCAACTTTACCTCTTGAATCAAGCAGTCTTTTGAAGCTTTGGGTATGTGAGGTGGGGGGGAGGAGAACCTTCCGCCCACTCCTGAGGATAAACCCTTTCCTCTCAAGCCTGTTCAGCACCCTGGAGATGAAGCTGTTTTTCTTTCCCAGCTTTTCTGAAAGTTGCCCTGGAGTTAAGGTGCCTTCGTAGAGCCGTCTCAAAGCGGTTATTTCTATTTTACTTAAATTTAACCACATAGTAAAAATATAGTTAAATAAGTTTATAAATTTAACTTATTTTTGGTTCATTAATTCAGGATAGGTTTTGTGAATAGCTATGCTACTCCCTCAGTTAAAGCAAGCTACCTTTTTTTGTATATAATGTATATAACTACTAAAACTACGCAAATTAAAAAAATTGGGGAGCTGAGGAAACCCACTAGGAAGGAAATGGGTTTGTTGCCGCTTGCTTCCTCCATCTCCCGTTTCAGCTGAACCAGCTGGCTTTTTATGCTCGGAAGCTGGCTGCTTTCAGCAAAATCAATTTTCATCTCAATTTCATTCATTTTTGAATTGAACTCGCCAAGTTTGAAGTAAAGCAGAAAATCTCCCTGCATTCTGGAAAGGGAGGATTTAACCTCCTCCTTCAGATTAACCACCTCACCCAGCTCCTCCTTGTATTTTCGGCTTTCGTTCAACAAACTCAGAAAGCTCAGCTGCGCAGCCTGAATCTGGGTTTCATTCATGCTGTTGCATCCCGCAAGCTTCCCAGCTTCCTCAAGAGAAGCGATAATTTGATTCATCTTTGATGTGTTCAACGTATCAAGTTTAAACAACCGAACCTGCTCGGAGTTGTTTGCAGTGAGAGAGGAGCAGAGTTTATCAATAACCAGCTGCGCTTTCAGCTGAATTCTCTGCAGAGTGCGGTTGTGCAGCTCATCCACAGTTTCCTGGAGGGTGAGCAGTGGCTCCACCCTGTCCCGCTTCGTCAAAACTCCTATTTCTGCTTCAGTTAAATAGGTGAGGTTGTAGCTGACAAGATGGCAGAACCCCATCGCCATCGGGTTGAATATTTCGTTGTTGTTTATCGCAACCGAGTTATTCTTCATATTGCGTATGAGCTTCAGCAGCTCATCCAGCTCATCAAGCGAGGTGAGCTGGGAGAGGGAGGAGAGCTTCTGTTTGAAAGCAGAGAGGTTTGAGTCAATTGAGTTGGTCAGGTTTGAGAAATCCCAAATTAAATCAAGAAATTTCCTTCCAGCTCCTATTTTCATCTGCTGGCACACCGGAGTGTAACATGCTCTCCAGCAGGTTTCATAATCAACGCACTCAAACCTGTCAATTCCGATGTATGCTCTGCATTCATACTCCTTCTCACGGGTTGCGTTGTATAAATCAACAAGCTTCAGAAGCTCATTTTTATACTCCTGCTCCACCTTCAAATCCTCCTGGGTTATCCCAAGAGTTGCGTAGTAGCCAACCAATGCGTTCTGTATCTCCTGTTTCTCAGTAAGCATTCTCACCTTTCCATCTGAAGCTGAAACTATGAAGGATGGTTCGGATATGTTGACTATGTAATACTCTCCATCTGAAAGATTGAAAGGTGTTTTGGTGAAGGTTTCATTATCAAGAAGATAGCTGTATACGAATAAGTTCACATCAGCCGGGCTGGCTATGATGAAAGATGATGAGATGAAAAGCAGTGCCAGAAACAAATGGAAAATTTTCATGAGTGTTTTTTGTTTCTTAATTATTAAATAATTAACATCAAGAAACATCAAGACATAAGTTTATTTAAATAAATGAGGAATGCGCTTTCTTTGACGATGCAACGGGAGAATATATGATCTATGACAAAACTGGCTGCTCTCTCCAGTAAGCCTTATATATACCATAATACAACAATAATAACACGTGACTATGCCCGCCTCGGATCAGTGAAGAGTGACTGGCATAGCTCACACTTTACTCCCAACCTAACAATTTTAGAACCCTAGCTCTATCCTTAATATCTAACCTTATTTTATAGTTAGCTAGATCCGGACTTCTCGCTACCAGATCCGCCCAGCAACGTTTGCCTACTTTGCTAGATGCGATATCCTTTTTGTTTATGTTTTTGCTCAGCTTTAGGCTAACTGAATAGAATATCTCCTCTATTGCCACTTCATTTCCTTCGTACTCCTCATCCAGAGTGACCTTATCTTCTTTTTCATACAGCTTACTTACTGCAAGCGCTGCGCCAAGGGCAAAGAGTGAGAGAAATACTCTCTTTCTCGTCAATCTTCTTGAATACTTCAACATCATCCTTTTAAGGCGCCTGTCAATTATAACCACGCAGGATTTTTTACCTCTGGCAGCAGCTATTTTTGAGTCCCCTCTTTGCTCAATTTTTATGCTTTGGTCTATGTATATCTGGGCCATAAGTTCTTTCCTCACTCATTTCTTTTCTAACCACACTTCTGGAGGCAGGGCTTCCATGAAAATGTAAATAATCAATTTATTTACTTCGGCTTTTTCTTTATTTGGTATGTCAAGAGTGACAGATTTACCCAATCCCTCGGCAGTTTTGAAAAATTTAACTGACTCTGCTTTTGGTTGATCTTTTAGTATAGCGGCATATAACTTGGCTACAGCCACGAGCAGTTCCAGGGACAGGCTACTGTACTTTACAGCTTCATCCATTGTAATCTTCCTTTTCAATGCCATTCCGATTCTGTTGCTGGCGTTTATCAGATACTTATGGGCCTCTTCCGAAATTTTGATTGTTTTCTTCTTCTCCTTCATACTACCACCATATAAGCATAAGTAGTATTTAAGATGGGCTTTGCACATTAAATATGCATAAACTGCTTCCTGCACATAAAACAGGGACGTTGCACACGAAATCCGACTCCTCTATCATTTAGAGGGAATTTGTGTGCAAAGTCGTTAAAATAGTCTTTTGCAGTGCCTGAGAGCAAGCACAGTTTCGCCTTTACATCTATGATTTAGTAATACTGATCTCTTGGACAGCACCAACTCTTCTGCTATCTCCCATCTTGCTGAGAAGACAAACATCGTTCTATTTGGGATCAATCTGTCATTCCAGTAGAAGTTTCTACAGAGCCAAAAAATAAAAAGATTTAAATCTTTAGTCTCCAATATTGCATGGGAGTTTTCTGTTTCTCTGAACTGGTGGGGTGGAAGCGAATGGAAAAGAGGGAGGAGTGCGGGGTGTTTGGCATTTATTCCTTCAAGAAGGAGGAGGTTGCCCTTCCAATCTATAATGGGTTGATTGCAATTCAGCACAGAGGGCAGGACAGCGCGGGAATTGCGACGTTTGACGGGAAAACAATTCATTTAAAGAAAGGGATGGGGTTGACCTCAGAGGTGATTTCTGAGAATGATTTGCTTGTTCTGAAGGGGAGCATTGGGGTTGGGAGTGTCAGATATCCGACAGTGGGAAGCTCATCCCTCCGGGATGCACAGCCGTTTAAGGTTGATTTTCCAAGGGAGGGAATTGCGCTTGTTCATAACGGGAATTTGGTGAACTATGTTGCTCTGAAAAATGAGCTTGAGGGAAAGGGAATGCCTCTTCTCTCCCAGTGCGACAGCGAGGCAATTCTGAAGGTTCTTGCAGAGGAGCTGAATAAGACAGAGGATGTGTTTCACGCGGTTGGGAATGTGATGAAGAGGCTGGAGGGAGCTTACTGCGAGGTTGCGGTAACAGGAAGGGGGGAGCTGATTGCTTTCCGAGACCCGCATGGGTTCAGGCCGCTGTGCTTTGGGAAGAATGAGGATTGTATAATATTTGCTTCAGAGAGTGTGGCGTTGGATATAAACGATGTTGATTTAACCGAGCAGGTGAAGCCAGGCGAGGTGATAGTCGTTAATGAAAAGGGAGTTGAGAGAAGGATGGTTGCAAAAAGCGTGAAGAAGCATTGCATGTTTGAGTATGTCTACTTCTCAAGGCCAGATTCAATTCTTGATGCGGGAAGCGTGTATGATATACGGGTGAAGCTGGGGAGGAATTTGGCAAAAAGTCACCCTGCAAAAGCAGATGTGATTGTCCCAGTCCCGGACACCTCAAGGCCTGCTGCAGAGGGTTTCTCACGGGAGAGCGGGATAAAGCTGGAGGAGGGTTTGATAAAGAACAGATACATCATGAGAACGTTCATAATGCCGGAGCAGAGGATAAGGGATGAGGCGATAAAGAAGAAGCTGAACCCGTTGAAAACTGTGCTGAAAGGAAAAAGGGTTGTTGTGATAGACGACAGCATAGTGAGGGGGACAACCACAAACAAGCTTGTGAAACTATTGAAGGATGCTGGGGCAAAGGAGGTGCATGTCAGAATAACCTGCCCTCCAATTATATCGCCTTGTTTCTATGGAATTGACATCGCCAACCATCACGAGCTGATTGCTTTCAGGTGCAATGGAAAGGTGGAGGAGATTAGGAAGCTGCTTGGGGCGGATTCGCTTGGCTATCAAACTATTGAAGGGTTGGTGGATGCGATTGGAATTGGAAAAGAGAATCTGTGCATGGCGTGCTTGAATGAGGAGTATCCAACTCCAGAAGCTGCAAGAATTGCAAAGGAGATGAAAAGCAAAAGCAAGGAGGAAGTTGGGGGAAAGAGGTATTGGGAAATTTAATATCAAGGGATGGGAATACTCCTGCTTTATTTTCCGGAGCTGTTTGCGCTGTGAGCCAGAATGTAAGTGAGATAGAATCAGCAATGCGTTCGGCTTAATGGGATTCAACACTGCTCTAAGCACTGAGCGGATGCGATGTGGTTTTTGATGAGCCATTTTATCCTGCCCATAACATCAGCTCTTCAATTTTGCCATTTTGTTGACATCAATCTCAATCACATCAAAATAACGGAGGATGGATCTGAAGAAGCTCCTGGCTGATGCTGTGTTGGCGTCGTCTATGAGGACTGCGGACTTGTCAAGAAAATCCCCGTGGCAGACAGTTGGGGGGTATTCCCTCTCCCTCACGCGGTGCTTGTTGAACGCCCGGTAGATTCGCTGCTGGTACTTCCACTTTGTCTTCTTCTGCAGTCCCTTCTTTATGTTGAACAGGAACAGCTTCGGCATCTCTACCCCCTGCTGATATTATGGAGGCGAAGGTTTATAAAGGTTGTTGTCAGGTGGATGACAACTTCTTGTAAATAGCGATAGTTATAAAAATAATAGTAAGGATATCACTTAAACAAGGGTGGTTTAGATGGAGAGAGTTAAGACCGGCATAATTGGCTTCGACGAGCTCGTTGAAGGTGGATTTCCCTTGGGCTCCGCTGTGCTTGTTTCTGGAGCTGCGGGTACCGGCAAAAGCATCTTTGCCCTGCAATTCCTGGTCGAAGGGGCAAAGGCAGGCGAGAAGGGGCTTTACATCACATTTGAGCAGAATGACAAGGAACTTATTGAGCAGGCAAAGCAATTCGGATGGGATTTGAACAGTTTCATAAAGAATGGTAAACTGAAGATAATTTCAATCACCTATCCTTTCAAAAGAAAAGAGGTAAAGGACATACTACAGGTTGGAGAAAGGGCAAAAATGACTATTGAGAAAATAGAGCAGGAGCTTGGAGGATTCAAGCCTGCTCGGGTAGTTGTGGATTCGTTAGCCACAATAACAACTGCCCTACCCCCTAATATGGGCACTGAGCAAACAAGGGAGATAATCAAGGCGCTTCTGTCAATGTTGAAGGAGGCAGGCACAACAAGCATCCTGACTTCCGAGCTTTCAAATGACAGCAAGTGGTTCAGCAGAGATGAGATTTCCGAATTCTTGGTGGATGGGATTATAGTACTCAACCGCCTGCCGGCAGGCGTAGATTTCAAGAGGCAGCTGATAATCCAGAAGATGAGAAAGACTAAGTTCAGCGAGCAGATCAGCATATTCGACATAGAACCCTTAAAGGGAATAGTGATAAAGCCTCGCGGTGAATTGTACAAGTGAAACAATGGATAAGAGAGACGCACCCAAAGGTGAAAGCATCCTGAAGCACTGGAGGGAGCTTACCCGCCCGGTAACCTGGGTTACCTCGCCAATCGGCATTTTCTGCGGTGCGCTTGCTGCTTCCAGCGTCCTTGATTCCAGCTGGTATTACAAGACGATAGCTGCAATGATAATCAGCGGTCCGGTCCTGATTTCAGGGGGGCAGATGATAAACCACTATTTTGACATGGAGATTGATAGGATAAACAAGCCTCACAGACCTCTCCCTTCCGGAAAGCTCAACCCCAAGACCGTCCTCTATCTTTCATTTATCATTGCAGCGGTTGGAATCATCCTCAGCTTTCTCCTTTCTACAGAGTTTGCGTATTTTTCAATAATAGAAGCCTTTCTGATATACGCCTATTCTGTGCCACCATTTAGGTTCAAAAAGCACTGGCTTGGAGAGCTCACATCAATTCCCTTGATTTACGGGTTGATCCCGATTCTTGGCGGCTGGGCGATATTCAACCCGGTCATACCTTTCAACTTGGTGCTGGTGGGCATTTTGATATCGCTTACAATCTCCTTTGGCTATTCAATAAAGGATTTTGAGGATGTGGAGGGCGATGCCAAGCATGGTGTAAAGACGCTCCCAGTTGCCTACGGCATCCAAGCAGTTTCACAGGTAGGCTCGATACTTTCAGTGCTGATAGGGCTTGCTTACATTGCAATTCCGTACCTGGGCTTGGTCAAGCCAGGCTTCGAGCTGGATTTCTTGGTTATTGGGGTGGCATTTGCGATATACATGAACTGGCTGTTCAGCAACCCTAAGATGATAGACATAAAGAAGCACCTTCCGCCGATACTGCTTCTTTATACCCTGCTTTGCTATTTCATCGGTGTGGGGTGGATGCGTTGAAAACCCGGAACCTGATGTCATTTGTGAAGATGCTTGCAAGCGGGCAGATAAAGAGCGAGGATGGGATTTTCACGATAGGAGGGCGCCGCCAGCTCATAGTGAACTTTGAAACGTTCCGCGTCATGATGGATGAGATGAGCAACCAGCTAGGCGGGAATGTGAAGGCAGTTTATAGAATAGGGAAAGCTGGGGGAAAAGCCTTTGGGGAGATAGGAGAGCAATTTGTTATAGACAAGGAAACGTTCCTTTCAGAAATACTTGAGCTAACTTCTTTTTCAGGTTGGGGGAATTTTACAGTAGAGGATTTTGATGAGGTGAACGGAAGGGCAATTATAAAATGCGAGAACTCCGTCTTTGCGGATAGGCAAGGCACTGAGCCTGCATGCCATGTCACGCGCGGTCTTGTTGCCGGAGTTTGCTCCTACCTTTTTAAGCAGGATGTTGATGCGATTGAAACAACCTGCGCAGCAAAGGGCGATCAGTTCTGCACATTTAAGATAATGAAACTGGGGGATTTCCCGGAAAAGGACAAGCCGCTGGTTGCAGCACAGATTTGAGATTTTGCTTTAGATGATTAAGAAGGAAGCGAGGAGGAGTTGTTAAGCAGATGACAACCGCAAGCGGCTAGCTGCACCTGGCTGTTTTGGGATGTCTTTATGATGGGAGAGTTGGGGGTGCGGGGCAAAGGAGGGGGCGGCACTACTCTAACTTCTTCAGCAGTTCAGCGTAGGTTTGCTGTGCGGCGTCCTTTACATAAAACACAGAAACCTTCTGCCTGCAATCAGCGCGCATACAACCTCCAATCTGATGGTTGCAATTGCTGTTCTGTTCAACTGCCTTCTGACTGCTCAGTGAGGATTATAAAAATATATGTCGTAAATTTATACGCGAGTTAACCGAGAGGTGAATTATGGAGAGAGTTCTCCTTATTGGCAATGGAGGAAGGGAGCACGCAATTGCAAGAGCAATTAAAAGAAGCAACAAGTTGAATGAGCTGTATGCTTTCATGGGGGCAAGAAACCCTGGAATCGCAAGGCTGTGCAAGGAGTTTGTGATTGGAAACACGCTTGATGCTGTAGCAGTTGCGAAGTTTGCAACAAGCAGAGGGATTACCCTTGCAGTGATTGGTCCTGAGGCTCCGCTTGAGGCAGGAGTGGTTGACGAGCTTCAGAAGAATGGAGTCGAGTGCGCAGGCCCAACAAAGAATGCTGCGAGGATGGAAACGGATAAAGGGTTTGCAAGGGAGCTTCTCAAAAAATATAGAATAAAGGGCTCACCTGTTTTTGGAGTTTTCACAGATGTGAGGGAAGCTTGTGATTTCATAGATTCACTTGGCGAGGAGGTTGTTGTGAAACCAGCTGGTTTGACTGGAGGGAAAGGAGTGAAGATTGTTGGGGAGCATTTGAAGGATGAGAGTGAGGCAAAGGAGTATGCAAAAGAGATCATTGAGAGCGGAGTTGGGGGAATTAGAAAAGTTGTGGTGGAGGAGAGGCTTGACGGAGAGGAGTTTTCCCTGCAGGCTTTTGTGGATGGAAGAAGGGTGATTGGCACTCCTATGGTGCAGGATCACAAGCGCGCGTTTGAAAATGACACCGGGCCGAATACTGGAGGGATGGGCTCCTACTCGGATGCAGGCTACATTCTTCCTTTCCTGAGAAAAAGCGATTATGAGGATGGGTTGGCAATAATGCAGAAAGCAGTTGAAGCGTATAGAAAGGAAACTGGGGAGAGCTATAGGGGGTTTCTGTACGGTGGGTTTATTGTCACTTCAAAAGGAGTGAAGCTGCTTGAGTTCAACGCAAGGTTAGGAGATCCTGAGGCGATGAACACTCTTTCCGTGATAAAAAGCGATTTTCTGAATATACTGGAGAGAATTGTTGACGGAAACCTGAAAACAGCCAGCTTTTACAAAAAAGCAACGGTGTGCAAATACCTTGTTCCAGAAGGATATCCAACCTCACCTAAAAAGAATGAGCTGATTGAAGTTGATGAGAAAGGAATTGAGAGAACTGGCGCGATTCTGTATTACGCATCGGTGAACGAAGTTGATGGAAAGCTTTACACCGGAAGCTCAAGAACAGCTGGTTTGGTTGGAATTTCTGAAAGCATTGAAAAAGCAGAGAGAATTGCTGAAAATGCAGTGGGGTTTGTGAAGGGGAAGCTGTTCTACAGAAAGGATATTGGAACAAAGGAGCTGATTCAGAAAAGAATGGAGCACATGAAGAAGCTGAGAGGTCACCTGTAACCAATTCTTTTCAGAAAATTCAAATCAACTTCTCGAAAGTCTTTAATCACAACGCAGTCTGGGAAATAACTTCTTGGGAGAGAGGTTGTCAAAGCCACGCATCTCATTCCAGCCCTTCTCGCTGCTTCCACTCCATACGGCGAATCCTCAAAAACCACGCACTCCTCTGGCTTCACCCCAAGCCTCTTCGCTGCAAGCAGCAGAGCTTCTGGGTGCGGCTTCCTGCTCCTCACATCCTCCCTTCCTATAAAATTTTTGAACTCCTCATAAAGCTTCAGCTTCCTCAGCATTATCGTTATATTTTTTCTATACCCTCCTGATGCGATTATTTTTTTCATTCCAATTCTGTTCAGAAGTTTGTTGAACTTCATAAAACCCTTCACTGGCTTCACCCCTTCCTCTCTGACTAAATTCTGAAAAACCCTCATCCTCTTCCTCACCCAGAATTTCACACTTCTCCTCACCCCATAAGTTCTGAAGATATCCTCCATTATGCTTGTGGAACCCAAACCAACATACCTCTCCCTGTACAGCTTCTCAGGAATCGCAATTCCAAGTTGCTTCAGAGTGAGGTTGAAGGATTTTCTGTGCAGGGGCTCGCTGTCCGCAACAACTCCATCAAAATCAAATATAACTGCCTTCAGAGTGCTCATAGTAAATTTAATATACTGCGTAATATTTATATGAAAACCCTTGTTATCGCGCTTGGGGGGAATATGCTTCTTCAGAAGGGGGAGAGTGGAACATTTGAGGATCAGCTGAAGAACGCGAAAAAAACCGCCAAGCTGATAGCAGAGCTGATTGAAAAAGGTTATGAAGTGATTATCAGCCATGGAAACGGCCCTCAGGTTGGCGGGATACTCATCCAGCAGGAGAAAGGAAAGGATGAAGTGCCTGCGATGCCACTTGACGTTTGTGTTGCAGAGAGCCAAGGAGAGATTGGTTACATGCTGCAGAGAGCATTGGGAGAGGAGCTGATGAAAAGGGGAATCAATCGGCCGGTTGCAACAGTTGTCACCCAAGTGCTTGTTGATGAGAAGGATGATGCATTTAAAAATCCAACCAAACCCATTGGGCCGTTCTACTCAAAGAAACAGGCAGGGAAACTAAGTAAGGAAACGGGTTATCTATTCAAGGAGGATGCTGGGAGAGGTTATAGAAGGGTTGTTCCCTCCCCAGAGCCGAAGGAGATTGTTGAGAAGGATGCAATAAAAAGGATGGTGAAGGGAGATGTTGTGGTGATTGCGTCAGGTGGAGGCGGTATACCAGTTGTGAGGAGAGGAAACAAGTTGAAGGGAGTTGAGGCAGTGATAGACAAGGATTTGGCTGCAGCGGTGCTTGCTGAGGACGTTGGTGCAGACATGCTGATAATACTCACAGATGTGAAAGCAGTTTTTCTGAATTACCGAAAAGGAAAGGGGTGCGAGATGGAGCTGAGGAAAACAACTGCGGAGAATGCAGAAAAATACATGGAGGAAGGACACTTTGCTCCAGGCAGCATGAAACCAAAGGTTCAGGCAGCGATAAACTTTGCAAGGAAAGGGGGAAAGACAATCATCACAAGCCCGAAGTATCTTGAGAAAGCACTGAAAGGAGATGCGGGAACGTTGATTGAATAACTATCCTGGGCAACCAGTGCATGCATCGCAGTTATTTCCATTGCCAGACACAGTATTGCTGGAGAAGGTAGGCTTCCAGAAAGCAGTATTGCAGTTAACTCCGTATAATGTATTTGAGAGTATTCTGTTCGAGGAAACATCAACTGCGCACTCTTCAAAGTAGATTCCCGTATTGCTGTTGCTTGAGATTGTGTTATTTCGTATAGAGCCAGTGCTCGCATACATGCAGTAAACTCCATATACGTTATTCCTTATCGTGTTGTTCACAACTGATGCGTTGTATGGCTGGTTAAGGTAAACCCCATAGGTTACATCATAGATTGTTGTGTTCGCCAGAGTTACATTCTCAGTTGAGATATTCGCTCCTGCGAAGGCTTTTGTGATTGTGTTGTTGAACAGGAAGTTTCTGTGCGAGTCGTCCGTAATCTCCATCCCGTAGAATGTTGTGTTGTATATTGTGTTATTCCTCACCACGTTGTCTAAGGAGCCGGACCATACGTGGACAGCACCTTCATACAACGGCATTCCAGCGGAGTAGGAGGATATGTTGTAGAGGCGGTTGCTGGTTATCAGGTTATTTGATGAGCTAAGTAAATCTATTCCTCTGACTGAGTTGGAGATGTTATTGAGCTCCACCACACTGTTGAACGCATTTGAAAGGAGCACACCTGCGCTTGCTCTGTTTATTCCGTTTCTCAACACTCTGTTTGAATTTGCTTGATATAGGAATATGGACGCAACAACGTCGTATATGTTGTTATTATACACCGAGCAGTTATTTGAGAAGTAAGCAAGCCAGATGGGGTTGGATGTAGTGTTGAAAATTGTGTTGTTGTAAATTAAGTTTTGCGATGAGCCATCCAAAAGGATAACTCCACCTAGGCTGCCTGGGTTGAGGAATTGATATGTGAAGTTGTAGATTGTGTTGTTGTATATTCTGCTGTTATTGGTGGATTTGAGGTATATTGCGTGCGTGTAACCGGCAACAGAGCCTGGGTATCCCTTTATCACGCAGTTTTTAATCTCAATATTCTTTCTGCCCTCCGCATATATTGCGGAGTACTCACCAGGCCATCCAGCACAGCACCATGAGATGGAGTGCCCAGCGCAGTCCAGAGTGATGTTATCAGCTCCGAAAGTGATACAGGTTGAATCGTTAACAAGGTCGGCTGTGAGGATTGTGTTTTTGGTTATTGTGCCACATGTTGACATGGGCAGTGGCGGGCATGATGGACATCCATCACAGTTAACACCGTTGTTTGTTATATTGTTGTTTAAGAAATAAGCATCTGCTTGAGGAGTGCTTGGCTCGCAGTAGACCCCATAATTTGGATTGCTAGTTATTTGGTTTGAGAGGAGGTTTATGAATCGCTGCTGGTATACATAAACTCCTGTGCCACTATTATTTCTGATGTTGTTGGAAATTACCATATTGTTGGTGTTGGTGTTCGACACGAATATACCATCACCATTATTGTATATGTTATTGTACTGCATGAGGTTGTTGTCACCGTAATCATCTATCCGAATTCCATATTTAGAGCAGTTGTATATCTGATTCTGCGAAATACGGGAATTGTTTGCATTCTGCCATATAAAAACGCCAACAAAGCAATTAGTAAATGTGTTGTTTATCACATTAGCATTATTTCCATGTAGGATGAGGCAGTAATCCCGGTTGTTTGATATAGTTATGTTCTTAACAATTGCATTGTCCCCTGCTACGTACAAACCGACTTCGTTTGGGTACCATACGCCCATTCCGTACGTGCCTAGGTATTCTAGATCGGTATTGTTCATTATGAGTGTTGAGCCATCGAGAGCTTCAAAAACGAAGCGAGGCTGACCGTAGTTGCATTTCACAATGCAGCCATAGCAGGGAGCTGGTGAATCTCCCGCATCGCAACCTGGTGGGCGTGGATATTCGGAACAGCATTCCGGCTCACCCGCGCAACAGTCTTCCCTAGTTGTGTTGACAGTGAGGTTAGAGCGCACACCGTTGCTGTCTGTCACGTAGAGTTGACCTTCTAGGTAGATGCCGTAGGGAGGACTGCCAGGAATGTTGGGAGTGACGTCAAATGTGAGATTAACACCCTTGAGAGTCAGCTTTCCACCTTCTAATATCTTCAGCCATCCATCTACGATATGCACCTCTACATCCTCACAAACCAGCTCCTGATCGATGGCTACTTCTCCTGAGAGGAATATGGGCGCACCATACTGTGCTATTGTATAATTGCTTAAGCTCAAGCCAGAGGGGGGTATGCTAATCCTTCCCTCAAGTCGAACATCCTCGATCTTATCATCCGAGAATATGGATGTTGCATCGCCCGATGAATTGGTTTTATTTGAGGGAGGGGTGAAACTTGCAAGGCCGGTAGCGTTGTGGTAGAAATCCACGCTGTAGCCACACACAACATTGCCGTACCTGTCCTCCAGATGAGCAGTCACAAGAAAGTTCTTGCCGCATAGCGGGGGGTAACGGGTTGAGTTAAGCAGTATGGATGAGGGAGTGTAATCAAGAATTGTTGAATTTTTAAGTGTGATTCCAAGATCGGGTGCGTATACAGTTGCATTCACCCTTACTCTCTCCATATGAAGCTTTGTGTCGGAAAATGCTGTGGAAGCTTCGCCAGCCTGATTGGTAAAGGTATATTCTGGGTTGAAAGCTGCGATGCCTGTTGCATTATGGGAAAATGAAACATCCATCTCCGGAATTCTGTTTCCCTTCTGGTCAAGAACAGTTGCGGTTATGGAGGTTGTATTGCTGCATGGCTCCGCAATAGAATGCACAAGAAGAATTGTTGATGGAACATAGTAGAAGCGCAGTGTTGTTGAATTTTGAACTGGTGGTGCAACTCCAATAACAGTTGCCACCCCAGATTGAGTTGAAGTTATCCTCACTGTTGCTTGACCCTTTGCATTGGTTACTGCAGTGTAGGGATCAAGCTTCCCAATTGTGCTTGTGAACACAACTTCAACGTTTGGCATTGGCTGGCCATTTGCACCCCTCACTGTTGCAGTTATATTTGAATAGCTCACCCCATCTGGCGCAACCAAGGTTGGGTTTGCGGTGAGAATTATTGAAGCAGGTGGTGGGCAGTCCATTGGACAGGTGGATGGGTTCTCAC